>Ga0102935_1000171_pt1 | contig 21970 bp, 22 predicted proteins | sample SalPonR2_A_D2_MG_FD_78508 | JGI IMG/M metagenome (GOLD analysis project Ga0102935, IMG submission 78508) | Salt pond soil microbial communities from South San Francisco under conditions of wetland restoration - Salt Pond MetaG R2_A_D2_MG | ecosystem: Environmental > Aquatic > Marine > Intertidal... | reverse complement strand
CTCCGGGAGGGGATTCTTGACACAGAGCTTACGCGATTCACTCCCGCCCTGTTCGCTCCTCGGTTCCGACTGAGCGTCGGAACACTCGTCACTCACGGGAAGGCGGGGGTATGCGCTCGTATCTCTATCATACACCATACTCCAGGAGCTAAACGCTGGTTTGTTCGTCCGTTTGCCGTTTTTCCAGCGGTCAACGCCACTATCGACGGCGTGGACGGCCCGTCGAATGGCCTCTTGGACGAGATTCGCTGTCAGGTCAGTTTCCTCGCGGAGACGGTCGTACAGTGCGTCTCTGGCTTTCGCGTTCGAGGTGATACAGTCTTCGTAGTCAGTGTTGTCCCAGCAGTAGTCACTGGCCCTGTTTGCACAGTAGAGGAATTGCTCGGCGGTTTCGTGGAGGTCGTCGTAGTACTCGTTGGGAACAACGAGTTTGACTGGTGCGGTACGTCTGACCTCTATATTTCAGGTATATATTTAACGGTACTTAATTACTTGGAAGTCGAACAGCTACAGTCTCGTGGTTTATGTTACAGAATATCGGCTCCCTCCCCGGCCTACTCGTTCGCTTTCCTCACTCCTTGAGGCCGGGGGCTCCGCCTCGAAACTGCTGAACTATCGAAGCGACAGATAGAGGAATCCAAAGCCGATCACGAACAGCAGCGACTCCAGGCTGTGGACGACGTGGAGATCGACGTTCGAAAACCGGAGCATGAGTTCTTCGACGAGGATGCCACCCGTGAGGAAGACGAACCCGCTGAAGGCATAGCGGTGGGTCCCAGAGCCGGTTTCGCGAAGCGTCCGAAAACTGGTCCACGTGATCGCCAGGGCGAACCCCGCCGCGATTACGGCGAGACCGAGCGAAAGCAGGTTCGTTATCACAGCCATCGGGATCCCCTCCGGAGCGACCGAACGGTCGAAGCTGTCGGTGGCGTGATTCGACTACGGCGAAATCTGTGCGTCCGTTGGCTAGATCGTGCATCATGAGTCATGTCGCATCTCCTCCCAGAGGTGTTTGAACTGTTCGACCGAGTCGCGGTACGCCAGATCGACGTCTATCTCCCCGGTGTCGGGGGAGATCTCGATCGTCGCACGCCCGATGTTGTTCTCGTAGACCGTGTAGTGGTTCCCCTGCGCATCGATCTCCGTCTCCTGTTGCAGGAGATCGTGTTCGAGTAACGTGTCGACGTGACGGTACAGCGTCGGCCCGGAGGCGTCACAGATATCGGCCAGTTCCTGCACTGAACGCGGCGTTCGGTCCGTTTCATGGAGGATCCTGATCGTCCGTCGGTCCGAAAACAGTTCGAACAGCTCGTTTGCCCCCCTGTCGTCACCCATCGTCGATTGTGGCCGTCGATATTCGATCTATCTTGATTAATATTGTCATTACTTCACGAACGACACGATCGGGGTCGACGGCCGTGAGTACCGGACTGTTCGGCGGCCGATCACTCCCCGTCGGCCGGGGTCCAATGGTCACCGACGCGATCGTACCCCATCATCTGTGACCCCTCGTGTTCGGTGAAGACGACCTTCATGTTCGGCTGGGGAATCCCCCACTCAGCGTGGAGCTTCTCCATGAGCTGAAGGGCGAAGGCCCGGCGCTGGTCGGGGGGACGCCCTGCTCGAATGTCCGCTTCAAGCACTACGACGTCCGAACCGTTCTCCGCCCGCCCTAACCACAGATTCTCCCGGGCGACGGCGCGGAACCGCACCGAGAGAAACCGGGGTTCGCTGTCCATCACGTCGACGTACAGTTCGGCGACCGCCTCGATGAACGGCTCCTTTTTTTCCGGCGCTACCCGTCGGGTCGAGTTGATCGTCAACAGTGGCATGACACGGTTTCGTGTTTATTCCCGCGAGTGACTACTCTTGGGGACGGGCCCCGACTAGAACTGACGGGCGGGCGCTACGGGACGACGGTGACCGGGACCGACGTCCGACGAACGACCCGTTCGGCGACGCTACCGAGAAACAGGCGGTTGATGCCGGTGCGGCAGTGTGTTCCCATGACGACGTGATCGAACGCGCCTTCTTCGGCGAACGTGGTGATCGTACGGGCAGGGATGCCACTCTCGCTCGCTGTTTCGAGTTCGGTGTCGTAGTCGTCGGCGATTCGTTCGGCCTTGGCAAAGAGCTCCTCGCTCCGTTCCTCGCGGTAATCGCTCTGTGCCGCCAGGGTAAAGAGGTCCCCGTAGCCGGCCGGCTGTGAAGTGTCGATAACGTACAGGACGGTGATCTCCGCGTCCGGAAACGACGATATCGCGTGTTCGAGCGCCGTCTCCGACGGCGGAGAGTCGTCCATCGGAACGAGCACCGACCGGGACATATATCATTATAAAATATGAGTGATTATAGCTGTATCGGTGATTGTCATCATGGAACTAGGACTCGGCGAGTGTTCTCGAAAAGAATTAGGAGACGAGCAGTGTAGCGACGGCTATGGATTGCCCTCCAGTTCGTCGACCGCTGGCGAGCGCGCTGCCGATCGCGGCACTCGGCGTCGCGCAGATCCCGACACAGCGCCCGGCGGCGGGGTTCTCGTTCGTCGAGGAGGTCCTCGCGGCGGTACTCCTGACGCTCGTCATCGGCGGCGGACTGATACTGCTCGCGCCGGATTACACCGACCGGGCGACGTTACGAGTCCTCGAGGAGCCGTCGGACGCGCTCCTCTACGGGATCGGGATCGGTGTCGTGGTTGCGGTCACGATAGCGATCCTGTTGGTAACCGTGGTCGGTGTCGTGCTGGCGGTGCCGCTGATCGTCGTTGTGCTCGTTTTCAGCGAAATCGGCTATCTCGCTGTGGGGCGCGCTCTCACGGACAACTGGATCGGCGTCCTACTGGGCGCGATGGCGGCGTCGGCGGTCGTCGTCGCGATACCCATTCTCGGGGCGCTGCTCGGAATACTCCTCAGCAGTTTCGGGATCGGCGCGGCCTATCTGGAGGCCCGCGGCGACACCCGGACCCGGCCCGGTCGGTCGGAGCGCGACGAGCGGTCGACGACGGATCGATAGCGCGGCGGAAGCGACACGCCAACACGGGGCACTCGCCGTTTCAGGTCGGTGTCAGGCGTCGTTGAGATAGACGCCGATCCGGGTGAGCGCTTCGTCACCGTCGTCGAACTCGAAGACGTTACAGAACTCGGCTTCCACGGGGCCGTCCTCGCTGTCGCCAGTGACGGTCCCCTCCGCGACCGAGGCGTCCTCGCCGTGAATTCGGAGCGTGACCTCGTGAGTCGTCCTCGAAAGTCCGCGCAGTTCGTTCATGTACGTTTCGAGGCCCGCAAAGCCCTCGAGATCGCCGCTCAGGGATTCATAAACGAAGCCTTCGGTGAGCGCGGGCCGGACGATTTCGAGATCGTCGGCGTCCATCGCGTCAAAATACGCATCGATCAATTCGTTGCGGTCTGCTTCGGACATAGCGCGTGAGGTTTGCCGGAGCGGACGTATAAATACACCTGGGCGCGCTGAGCCGGATCGATCACGCACAACCCTCGGTCGAAAATCGCCGGAGTCCGATTACTTCTCGCGCTCGCGGAGCCGCTGTCGGGTGAACTTCGGTTCGCCGCCGAGGCGTTGCTTTCGGCTTCGGAACGACCGCCACAGGAGCAGCCCGATGGGAACGGCGAACGCGAGCGCGACGGCAGTAGCCTCGATCGTCGCGAAGGCGTACAACACCGACGCCGAGATGGCCGACGTCGCCAGGAGCGCCCCGAGCACGATCCGTTTCGCCAGTCGGTCGAACGTCTCTTCCTCGCGGTCGAACTCCACGGTGAGCGTGACGTTTCCACGGTCGAGGTCGTCGAGCGTCGATTCCAGTTTCGGCGGGACGCGGATCAACGATTCGCCGAAGTCTTTGACCTCGTTCGCACGGTCGACGACGAAGTCGCGGGCGCCTTCCTCGATGAAGCCCTCTTCGCGGAGGTAGCCGGTCGCGACGGAGATGAAGTCGAAATCCGGATCGAGCGTGACGCAGACGCCCTCGACGACGGTGGCGACGCGCAACACGAGCGCGAGATTCGGCGGCAACCGAAGCGGGAACTCGTAGATCGTGTCCTCGACCTGCTGGACGATCTGGTTCACCCGGTACTGTTCGATGTCCTCGCCTCGGGCGTCGGCGATCGCCAGTTCCATGATGTTCGCCATCACTTCCCGATCGGCGTCGGGGCTCAGCGTTCCCATCTCTATAAGCGCGTCCAGGATGGCGTCCGTGTCCTGTGCCGAGACGGCCATGTAGAACTCGATGATCTTGTCCTGGATGAACGGGTCGACACGGCCGGACATCCCGAAGTCGTAGAACACGAGCGTCCCGTCGTCCCGCACCGCGAGGTTTCCGGGATGCGGGTCGGCATGGAAGACGCCGTCTTGAACGATCATCTGGAGGTACGTCTTCTGGAGTGTCTCCGCGAGGTCGGTCCGGTCGAGGCCCAGTTCGTCGAGGTCCTCGACTTCGGAAATCTTCGTTCCCGCGACGTACTCCATGGTCAACACCCGGTCGCTCGACAGTTCCGGGATCGCGTCGGGCACCCGGATCCGGTCGTTCGCCGCGAAGTTCTCGCCGATCTCGACGAGCATCCGCCGTTCGCGCTCGTAATTCATCTCTTCGCGGATCGTCTTCTCGAACTCGTCGGCGATCGTCTCCAGTGAGAAGGATCGAGCCTCGCCGACAAAGCGCATCAAGAGCGGCAGCGACCACCGGACGACCCGGAGGTCGGCCTCGACGAGCGGTTCGATCCCCGGCCGTCGAACCTTGACTGCCACTTCGCGGTCGTCGACGCGGGCGGTGTAGACCTGCCCCAGACTCGCGCCGCTTATCGCTTCGGTATCGAACGTCTCGAAGATTTCGTCGATCGGCCCCAAGTCCTCCTCGATGACCGCCCGCGCCGCGTCCCAGTCGGCCGGGGGCACGTCGTCCTGAAGCCGCTCGAACTCCTCGATGTACTCGGGCGGCAACACGTCGGGCCGCGTCGAGAGCAGTTGGCCGAGTTTGATGAACGTCGGACCCAGCGTCAAGAGCGAATCGAGCAGCGACCGAGCGCGTTTTCTGCGCGTTTCGGGAGCGACGCTCCGACCGGGGCCGAAGAACAGAAACCGGTTTTTGTCCCGCGCGTAGGCGAACAAAAGCGGCAGGAACTGGTAAGCGACGACGACAAAGCGCCGATACGCGCGGAGCATTACCGCGTCACCTCAGTCGGTAGCGACGGGCTGTATCCGCAGGTGTAGACGCGGCTCATCGGTTAGACGACGCTCCCGTCACGAGACCGGGACCCGATGGCCACCGTCAGCGTCCGACTTCGGTAGCGTGAGTCTGAGTACGCCTCGTTCGATCGATCCCTCGGCCTCGGCACCGGTGGCGTCGGGCGGGAGCGGAAGATCCGCATCGAGAAAGAGGGCACGTTCCTCGGAGAGATATCTGAACTCTCTGGGAACGTCTTTTCCTTTGCGGGCCTCGATCCGGAGCCGGCCGCACTCGACCGTCACGTCCAGCGTCTCGGCGGTCACCCCCGGGAGATCGATTACGAGCAGATAGGCGTCGTCGCTCTCCAGGAGGTCGGCGAAGACGGTCTCCGGGAGCTCGCCCAGCGCCTCGCGCAGTTGCATACTGCGACGTAGGAGCGCTCCCGCGTTAAAGGCCCCGGTGGCGGCGAGCCCAAATTAGACAGTGCTATGCGCCCCGAGTGTCGGCGGTCACGTCGCCCTCGTAGACGACGGCTCGCTCGCCGTCCAGCGTCACGACGGTGCCGTCCGCGATCGATGTCGGCAGCGTCGCCCCGGAAATCATCGGAACGTCGAGTTCGCGGGCGACGATCGCCGGGTATCCTGTCAGCCCGGATTCGGCGGCGATGATACCGGCGATCTTCGAGACGTCGCCGTCGAATTCGCCGTCGAATCCGGGGCGTAACACGAGAATCGAACCGTCCGGAACACCGTCGAGGTCGCCTTCAGCCGTCCGCACGATCGGGGCTGGCACCTGTCCGGGGACGACCGATCGCCCGGTCGCGATCGTCTCGGCGACGACGTGGACCTTCAGCGTGTTCGCCACGTCGGTCTCGGGCCGCTCGTTCAACATCCCCGCGAGGACGACGATCGTATCGCCGCTTTCGGCGACATCGGCGGCGAGCGCGATTTCGACGGCCGTCTCGAGAACCGAATCGATGTCGGCCGAGTAGCTCCCGTATCGCGCCTCGACGCCCCAGCTAACCGCGAGCCGCCGACGAACGCTGTCGTTGGGCGTGACGGCGACGATTGGAACGGCAGGCCGGAACTTCGCCGCCTTGCGGGCAGTGTAGCCGGATTCCGAGAGACAGACGATCGCTGCCGCGTCGACATCGCCCGCGAGATAGCGAGCCGACCGGGCCACGGCGTCGGTCCGGATGCCCGGATCGGCGGCCGGCACGCGGCGATCCCGCGTCTCGGCGTACTCCTCGCTTCCCTCGATTCGGTCGACGATCGTCGCCATCGTCTCGACGGTCTCGATCGGGTATTCGCCGATCGCGGTCTCGCCCGAGAGCATCACCGCGTCGGTTCCGTCGAAGACCGCGTTGGCCACGTCCGACGCCTCGGCGCGGGTCGGCCGCCGCGAACCCACCATCGAATCCAGCATCTCGGTCGCGGTGATGACCGGGACCCCGGCGTCGACGCATCGCCGAATGATCTGTTTCTGGATGACCGGAACGTCCTCCAGGGGACACTCGACGCCCAGATCACCGCGGGCGATCATGATGCCGTCGGCGGCGGCGATGATGCCGTCGATGTTCTCGACGGCCGCCGATCGCTCGATCTTCGCGACGACCGAAGTGTCCTCGCCGCCGAATTCCTCTAGCGTATCGGCGATCTCGTAGACGTCGTCGCTATCGCGGACGAACGAGGCCGCGACGAGATCGAGGTCGTGCTCGGCAGCGAGTCGGAGGCTCTCTCTGTCGGCCGCCCCGACGAGATCGAGGTCGAGATCGACGCCGCGGGTCGTCACGCCGGCCCGCGAGCCGAGTTCTCCACCCGAATCGACCCGGGCGTAGACAGTCTCGTCGTCGGTGTCCTCGACGGTCGTCTCGATCCGACCGTCGTCGAGCAACACTGTATCCCCCGGCTCAACGGCGGCGATCGAGTGGGTCGTCCCGACCGTTTCCTCGGTGAGCGTCGCGCTTTCGAGAAACCGGACCGTCGAGTCGGTCGCGAGTTCGACCGGCGCGTCGGTTTCGGCTGTCCGGACCTCCGGCCCGCGGAGATCGAGCATGATCGCGAGCGATCGCTCGATCGCAGTGTCGACAGCGCGGACGCGAGAGACGAGTTCAGTCCGCTTTTCGGTCGTGCCGTGGCTCGCGTTCAGTCGGGCGATCGACATGCCCGAATCGGCGAGCCGGCGGATCGTCGCCCGGTCGTCGGAGGCGGGACCGAGCGTACAGACGATCTTGACGTTTCGCATACCCCCACTCGACCGAGCGGCGTTAAAAATCCGTGGACAGGATCGTGGCCAGCCACGGGAACGCAGCCGGGAGAGAACTTAATTGCTTTCGCGCGAAACGGAACTCTATGCTTCACGCGAAGGGACCACTGCTCACCGTTGACGTCGGCGAACGGACGTCGACTCGAACCGATATCGACAGCCTCCTCGAGGAGTTCGTCGGCGGCAGAGCGCTCGCGACCGCGCTCGCCCACGACCGGATCCCGTTCGACGCCGACCCTCTCGGACCACAGAATCGGGCGTATCTCTCCACGGGACCGCTCCAGCAGAGTCAAATGTCTTTCACCGGGCGGATGAACATGACCGGGCTCTCGCCGCTAACCGACGGGCTGGTCTCGACGAACGCCGGCGGCTATCTCTCGCGGAACTTCACCAAGAGCGGCATTTCGGTGCTGGAGGTCGTCGGCGAGAGCGACGAGCCGCTCTTGCTCCACGTCACCGACGAGGGCGTCGAATTCGAGGCAGTCCCCGAACTCGAAGGCGCGCTCGTTCCAGAAGTCTCCGAGTATGTCGAGGAAACGCGCGATCTCGGCCCCGAGAACTGTATCACGATCGGGCCGGCCGGCGAGAACCTCGTCCGGTTCGCCTCGGTGATGACCTTCGATTCGCGGGCGTTCGGTCGCGGCGGCCTCGGGGCCGTCCTCGGTTCGAAGAACGTCAAGGGCGTGACCTTCTCCGGTGACGCCGAGCTGCCAGTGGAGATCCCCGATCCGCCGGAGATGGATATCCACCGGGAAGCCGCGACGTCGGACGACATCCGGCGGCGGCAGGGGACTACAGCCGGAACCGCGGTCAAAAGCGAGGTCTTCTCGCTGCCGACGCGGTATTTCAAAGAACAGAGCTTCGAGGACGTCGAGAACATCGATGGAGACGCAATCGAGTCGAAAAAATACAAGAAAGGATCGTGCTCGGCCTGCGCGTACGCCTGCAAGCTCCCGCTCCGGGACGAGGAGTCGGGCGTCGAGACCGAGGGCCCCGAGTTCGAGACGCTGTACTCGTTCGGCTCGAACCAGGGCGTCGGCGACCTCGTCGAGATCATGAAGGCCAACGAGCTCTGTGACACCCTCGGGATGGACACGATCTCCGCGGGCGTGACCGTCGCCGCCTACCTGGCGAGCGAAGACGAGTTCGGGAACGCCGAGCTCGCCCAGGAACTCACCGAGAAGATCGCCTATCGGGAGGGGATCGGCGACACCCTTGCGGAGGGCGTCGACCGCTGTCACGGCGAACTCGGTGTCGAGAACTGGTCGGTCAAAGGTCTCGAGTTCGCGGCCCACGACGGGCGTGTCCTTCACGGCCAGGGGCTCTCGTATGCCGTCGCCAACCGCGGGGCGGACCACATGTACGCGCTCATGCTCCGGCTCGAGTACAACGGCGACATCGAAACACAGGGTACCCTCGGCAAGGCGGAGACGCTGGTCGAAATGGAGAACCACGCGGCGTTCCGCGATACCGGCGTCGTCTGTGCGTTCGGCGACGGCTACGTCACCGACGAACGGCTCGAAGCGCTCTTCGATGCGGACTACGAAGAACTGCTCTCGGTCGGCGCGAAGACGGTAGTCCGCGAGCGACACTTCAATAACCGCCGTGGGTTCGACGCCGACGACGACCGGCTGCCCTACGAACTGCCGGACCTCGATGCGGCCATCCAAGAGTATTACGACGCTCGAGGCTGGAACGGCGATGGGACGATTCCCGACGGGGCCGTCGAACCGGTCGCGAACCCGGCTGACTGAGTCGCCGGAGTCGGCTTATTTTTCGTATTGCGTGACCGGTTCGAGTTCCTCGGTGGGGACGTCCTCGAAGGCCTCCCGGGCGATCGTTCGGCGATGGACCTCGTCGGCGCCGTCGACGAGCCGGAACTGCCGGACGCTCTCGTAGAAATCGGAGATCGGGAGGTCCTTCGCGATGCCGTTCCCGCCGCAGTACTGCAGGGCGGTGTCGATCGCGTCTTGGGTCGCGTTGGCGGTGAACACCTTCGCCATCGAGACGGGAATCCTGGCCTCGCCGCCGGCGGCGATCTCGTCGGCGGCCTGTCTGACGAGCGCTCGGGCGGCCGCCAGTTCGGTCTCGCGTTCGGCGATCTCGTGGCGAGGGGCCTGCTTGTCGGCGATCGTCTCGCCGAAGGCCTCCCGTTCGGACATGTAGGCCTTCGCGATCTCGAGGGAGCGTTCGGCCATTCCGGAGTATCGCATACAGTGGGTGAGCCGGGCCGGACCGAGCCGTTCCTGAACGTGCGTGAACCCTTCGCCCTCCTCGCCGAGGAGGTGTTCCTCCGGGACGCGAACCTCGTTGTACTTGATCTCGGCATGGCCGTGACTGTCGATTTCGGGACCGACGTGGGGGATGTTCCGGACGATCTCGACGCCGTCGGCGTCCGAGGGGACGATGAACACCGAGCAGCCTTCGTAGGGGTGTGACTCCTGATCCGTCCGGGCGAAGACGAGGAGGATATCCGCGCCGATCCCGTTTGTCGTCCACCATTTGTGGCCGTCGATGACCCACTCGTCGCCGTCCTTTTCGGCCGTCGTCTTGAGCATCTTCGGGTCGGAGCCGCCGCCCTGCATCGGTTCAGTCATCGAGAAGCCCGAGGAGATATCACCGGCGACGAGCGGTTTGAGATACTCTTCTTTCTGTAGCTCCGACCCGTGGAGCTCCAACAGATGCATGTTTCCCTCGTCGGGGGCCGCGATGCGCATCGCCTGCGCGCCGAGGAGGCTCCGGCCCGCCTCCTCGAACGTCGGCAGCGCGTCCCGGAAGTCATAGCCCATCCCGCCGTACTCCTCGGCGATCTGCGGGGCGTAAACGCCGTACTCCCGGGCGGCCGCTCTGAGTTCTTCGAGGGTGCTCTCGGAGACGGCCATCCCGCCTTTGATTTCTCGCTCCTTCGGGAGCACGACCTCTTCCATCAGCTCGTGTGCGCGTTCGGCCAGCGCCTCTGCTTCCGCCGAATCGGTAAACGAAACCATACCCCTGAGTATCGGTCTCGCGGTAATAAACATGTGGCACACGTCTCACAATGTTAGCCACTGAGCGCGATCCACATAAAGCGGTAATAAATCCCGGTGTCGAAGCAAAAGATGGCGGCGAAACGATCGACTCGGCATTCGTTCGGTGTAACCGCGGATCTGATTAAAAGACGGAGTCAGCCGTCGCGGCGCCGACAACGCTGAACACCGCGCCGACGCTGATGGCCTTCAGCGTGACGACGAGTCGATCGATGCCGGTGAGGTCATCCAGAAACGTGTCGGGCGCTCCGAACGCCAGCGCCAGGATCGCGACGGCCCCGTAGGCGACGAGCATGAGCGAGATGAACCGCGCCGGGATTCCGCCGAGCTCGAACTCGTCGTCGGGGTCCCGGTCGGCCGCTTTGTATAGCGTGGCGTACCCGATCGCGAAAACGATCACGACCGTCGAAAGCGACTGGAGAAGCGACATGTCCGTCGCGAGCACCCAAACCTCCTCGGTGACGACGAACGGACCGGCCAGAAGAAACCCCCCGACGACCTGCTGGGCGGAGTCGGCGATCCGGAACCGTCGGGTGGCGAACGGTCGCATATTCGTCGAACGGTGCCGGTCGTAAAGAGCGGTTCGATGGCGAGCGCGCTGCCCTTATCGATCGACGGTTCGGAGGTCGGCTTCCAGCGCTTCGACGTGTTCGTTGTAGGCGTCGAGGAACGCGTCGAACCGGGGGGCGTACTCTCGAACGTCGTCGGCGGACGCCGGACCGTACTGTGAGAGTACATAGACGCCGTCGGACCCACCGGCCCGGAGATACGAGACGCTGTCCTGTTCGCGTTTCAGTTCCCAGCGCGTCGAACCGACCCGCGCCGAGAAGGTCCCGTAGTCGGTTCCATCGTAGCGATAGAGTTCGCCCGCGATCCGATCGCAGCAGTCCTCGATCGACGCCACGATCCGATCGCGCTCGGCGACCAGCGCCTCGGTCGATTCGACGGCCGGAAGCGACGGCTCGATATCGTCGAGAATCCCGTCGATCGCGCGAACGTGGGCGTTGTACGACTCGACGAAGGCAGCGTAGTCCTCCAGCGCCCGGGACAGGGCCTGCGGTTCCGCCGGGTGCTGTGTCGAGACGACGTAGATCTCTTCACCGCCCGGGTCGTACTTGAGAAACTCCAGTTCGCCGGCCTCGTGTTTGAGTGTCCACTCGCCGCCGTCGGTCGAAAAGGAGCGACGGCCGTAGTCGCCGCCCTCGACACGAGCGAGGTTGTACGCGATCCGGCCGGCGTGGTCCCTGATGGCGGTGAGGATCTCCTCGCGGCGCTCGATGATCGTCTCGACGTCGGCGACGGCCACGTCCAGTTGGGCGAGTGTCGTCATTGCGTCGTCGAGGCGTTCCGGCCGCATAACGGTTTCCAGTGCGCGGATGAAACGGCGATCACCGACGCGTCATCACCGAAACGTGCGGTGTCAGCGCCGGTAGCCGGCGAGCGAATCGAGCGTCGGATCGGCGTCTTCGATCGCTTCGGCGAGGCGCTCGACGCCGGGTTTGTCGGCCCGATCGGGATCGGCGACGACGGCGACCCGTTCGGTTCCGCAGGAAACGAAACTAAGCCCGAGCGCGTCGGCGCTCGCCCGGAGTCCGAGCCCGGCGTCGGCGTCGCCGGCCAGCACCTTTCTGGCGGGCGATTCGTGGGCCCTGACGGCGAGTTCGAAGCCGTCGATCGAGTCCGTGAGATCGAACCGATCGACGCCGCGTTCGGCCGCCAGTTCGTCGAGGCCGGCTTCGAGCGTCGAGCGCAGCCCCGCGTCCGTCGTCCGGTTGACGAAGGCGATATCGTCGTCGACGAGCGCAGCGAGGCCGTCAATGTCGCGGGGATTGCCGTCCGGAACGACCAGGCCCCACTCGCGGTGCCACTCGCCGAGTTCGACCGCGTTGTCGGGGATCGAATCGCCCGTCAGGACCGCGACGTCGGTTACACCGTCCCGGAGTCGGCGTCGCCCCTGTCGGCTGCCGACGCCGAGATACCGGGGTCGATCGACCCGATCGAGCAGGCGCGAGAGCGCCGGATCGTCCTCGCCCGCGCCGAACACGGTGGGCGGCCGAACGTCCGGTGAAAAAAGCTGCACGTCGACGCGCTCGCCGTCATCGAGATATTCTACGTCGGGCGGAACGGCGACGACCCCGTCAGCTTCGACGAGGCTGGTCGTCGCGCCGCTGCCCTTATCGACGGGGTAGACGAGTGTCTCGCCGTCGCCATCGGTGACGAGCCCGACGGGCATGTACCGGAGCCGCCCCTCGCTGTAGCGCTCCCGCGTCGCCATCGCCCCCTCGACGGTCGCGGTCTCCGGTTCGGGCACGCCGGCCGCCCGCCGGATCGCTGGGGCGACGAAGACGCGGAAGATCGTCAGCGCGGAAACGGGATAGCCCGGGAGTCCGACGTAGGCGCTGCCCTTCAGTCGGCCGACGAGCATCGGCTTGCCCGGTTTGACCGCGACCCCGTGCAAGAGGAGTTCGCCGGTCTCCTCGACGACGCGGTAGATCACGTCGACGGCCGAAGCTGACGTCGACCCCGACGACAGGACGAGATCGCACTCCTCGGCGGCCGTCCGGAGCGCCGACTCCATCGCGTCGTAGTCGTCACCGGCGTGGGGATAGAGTTCCGCCTCGCCGCCCGCCTCCTCGACGGCGGTCGCGACGGTGTAGCTGTTCACGTCGTAGATCTGACCGGCGTCACTGTCGATGGGGTCGCCGGGGCGGACCAGTTCGTCGCCGGTCGAGATGATCCCGACTGTCGGCTTCCCACGGACCGGAACCGATTCGACGCCGATCGCTGACAGCAAGCCGATCTCTCGGGACGTGAGGACGGTCCTCGGGCCGAGCGCCCGCTCACCGGCCGCGATGTCCGCGCCCGCGAACATCACGCCGTCGCCGGGCGCGAGAGAGGTGCGAACCAGAACGTCACCGCCGTCGTGGTCGGTCCGTTCGACCATGACGACCGCGTCGGCACCGGGCGGAAGCACCGCACCCGTCGAGATCTCCGCACACTCGCCGGTGCCGACCTCGACACTCGGTTCGGCTCCGGCGTGGACCTCGCCGGCGTGTGTGAGTCGGGACGGATCGGCCTCGTCAGCGCCGAAGGTGTCCTCGGCTCGAACCGCGTAGCCGTCGACGCTCGCCCGGTCGAACCCCGGAACATCGAGGTCGGCGTCGATCCGTTCGGCGAGAACGCGTCCGCGTGCATCCCGGAGCGGGACGGTTTCGGCCTCCGGCGTGAGATCCAGCGATCGGATCGTCTCGTGGGCTGTCTCGGGGGCCACCAGATCGCGGAACTGTTTTCTATCCATTGTACTCCCAGTTTTCGACCGTCACCGTCTCGCCGGCGGCGATCCCTTCCTTCGATTCGGGGACGGCAACCCAGCCGTCGGCCAGCGCGACGCTCGAAAGGACGCCGGAGCCGCCCGCGCGGGTCGGCGTCGCCTCGAGACCGTCCTCGCCGTCTTCGAGTTTGACCCGGGCGAACGTCCGGATACCCGGTTCACTCCGGAGCTTTCGAGTGAGCGTCGCGTCCCGGCTCGGCAGCGGCTCGATCGGCATCCGACCGAGATGTTTGATCAGGGGCCGGAGGAACTGAACGGCGTTGATGATCGCTGCGACCGGGTAGCCGGGAAGCATGACCACCGTCACACCCTCGACGCGGCCTAGCGCGACCGGGTGGCCAGGCTTCAGCGCAACGCCGTGGACGAACACCTCGCCCAGTTTCCCGACGACCTCGGGGATGAGATCCCGTTCGCCCACCGAGGAGCCGCCCGTGGTGACGACGACATCGCGGGTGAGATCGCGCTGGACGGCCGCCCGGAGCGTCTCGTGGTCGTCGGTGACGATCTCTCTGCGGGTCACGTCGGCCCCCCATCGTTCGGCGAGCCGCGAGATCGTAAAGCGGTTCGTCTCGACGACCTCGCCCGGATCGGGATCGGCCTGAACGAGTTCCTCACCCGTCGGGATCACGGCGACCTCGGGCGCTTCGACGGTCTCGACGGTGTCGATACCGGTCCCTTTCAGTAGCCCGAGATCGGAGGGCCGGAGCCGGTGGCCCGGATCGTAGAGCTGTTGGCCGGCCTCGACGTCTTCGCCGATCGGGGCGACGTTTTCGCCCGCCGCGACGGCGTCGAACACCTCGATTTCGTCGTCGATCCGGTCGGTGTCTTCGATCATGACGACCGCATCGGCTCTTTCGGGGAGTTCGCTACCGGTGTGAACTCTGACGGCCCGTCCAGGACCAGCCTCGTCTGCCGTCCGGAGGATCGCCGGCGACCGGTCCGAGGCCCCAAAGGTGTCCTCGGCTCTGAGCGCCCACCCGTCCATCGCTGCGCGGGCGTAATGGGGGACGTTCCGGACCGCCTCGATCGGTTCGGCGACGGTCCGACCGTCGGCGACCGAAAGCGAAATCCGTTCGGTGCGGTCGATCGGCGGAATATCGAGCAGTCGCTCCCGGGCGTCCGCGATCCGGGTTCGCTCTTTGAACCCCGCCTCCTGAAGATCGGTCATGTCTCACTGTGTGGTCTCTGTCGGCAAAAAGGCTCACTACGAGGGGCAGTCGTCACCGTAGTCACTATCGGGTCGTACTTAACTTACTCGGGGACCAAGAGATACTATGACGGAAGAAGTGCTCTTCGAATCGGAAAGTCGACGGAACAGCACCGAAATCGCGACGTACCTTCGTCGAGTCGCTGACAACCTCGAAGCGGGCGAGCCGATCACGCTCTCGGCAGGCGAGCAGTCGGTGACGATGGCTCCGCCCGAGCGGCCGACTTTCGAGGTCAAAGCCGAGCGCGAGGGGCCCACTGGCGCCCCCGGCGAGTTGAGCATCGAGTTCGAACTTGAGTGGGACGAGGACGACGGCGAGAGCGGGAGCGGGGACCTCGAAATCGAGTGAGGCGGCTCACTCTGTGTCGTCTTCGTCGGGCCGGACCGTGAGGACGGGGACGTCCGAGAGCCGGACGATCTTTTCCGTGACGCTTCCGAGGAGGTAGCGACCGATCCCCGTCCGGCCGTGGGTACCGACGACCATGAGGTCGATGTCGTTCGCCTCGGCGTAATCGAGTATCTCCCGGTGGGCGACGCCCGTCTTGACGTCAGTCTCCACCTGCAGGCCCTTCTCCTCGGCCTGTTCGGCGAGATCCGAGACGATCTCGTTTCCCGTCTCCTGCATCGCTTCGATGACCTGGCCGGCTCCACCCTCTGTGACCGTCACAGGTTCGACGACGTACAGACCGTGGACTGTCGCGTCGTGTTCGACCGCCAGGTCGATCCCGAGCTGAGCGGCACCGTGTGCGGGTTCGCTTCCGTCGACCGGGATGAGGATCCGTTCGAACATACGTGTCGGTGTGTGTCACGGGGATGTAAATATCATGCTGGTTATTCCAACGGAGCGCGCGGCGCTGTGGTCGGCACGGCATCGGCTGTTCGATGGACCCACGGATCGCTTTCTTGGGTCCGGAGACCGAAGTCACCAGCATGGACGTGACCGTGTACGGGGAACTCCGGGCCGCAACGGGCGAGAAAACCGTCGCCCTGGCGGCGGACGTCGAAACCATTGGCGAGGCGCTCGGTCGATTCGTCGACGCGTATCCGCGGGCCCAATCGAAACTGTTCGACGAAGAGAGCGAACTTCGGCCGAGCGTCCGGGTGATGTGTAACGGCGAGCGCGTCGATCCCGACGCCGAATGTCCGCCGGACGCCAGTTTGCAGCTCTTCCCCGCGATGCAGGGTGGCCGTGGGCGAGCACCGTCCGACGGCTAGAGTTCGTACTGTCGACGGACGGTCTCGGCGAGACCGCACTCTTCGAGGAAATCCATCGGTGCCAGCATCGAGAGCTGGACCACGCCGGGGAGTCTGGCGATCTCGACGCCGCCGGTGAAGGTACACCGCGACCGCACCTCGCCTTCGGAGATGCCGAAGAGGGTACCGGCCCGGTCGAAGGCGTTCTCGGTGGCGTCGTTGATCGTCGCGCCGGAGCCGACGATCTGAATCGGCGCGGCGTCCCGCACTTGATCGACCTCATATTGGTCGGCCAGCTCCTCGCCGGCCTCGCGTTCGGCGTCCGTGTAGGGCTTTGCGATGTCGGGCAGATCGGACTCGTTCGGCAACAAAAGCGGCCCGTCGAGATCGAGGTCCTTGATGACCTCGACTTCCAGTTCGGTCCGACCGCTTACGTCAGTCGTATGCAGGGAGAGTTCGCCGTCGCCCTGGTTCGCATGGAGGTCGCCGACGTACAGCCCCGCGCCTTCGATCTCGACCGGACAGATCAGCGTCGCACCGGGGCGGACGTCGTTCGAATCCAGGTGGCCGTCCGTCCGCGCCGCCAGGGCGTCCTCGTCCGGCAGCCCCCAGTCGTGGGAGGCACCGATCAGGAACTGCCCGAAGTCACCGGCGTTGTGCGAGTCGGGAAACTCGCGGGACGGCGTGGTTCCGATGTTGCCGATGAACGGTTCGAGGTGTCCGAGCGCGCCGGGAATCTCGTCGGGCTTGTACAGCAAGATCGGGTGTTGCCGGGAGTTCTCGGGGAGCGCCATCGCCTCGTGGGCACGCTCCGCGAGGTCGTCGGCCCCCTCGGCGCCGACCGTGAGTCCGACGGATCGATTCTCGTCGAAGGCGACCGTGTAGCCGAACTCGAAGCCGAACGAGGAGGCGTTCGCGCCGCATTCGGCGCATCGGACCGCTTCCTCGCCGGTCCCTTCGACGACGCTTTCTGGCCACTCGGTCCCGCACTCGGGGCAGACGTGATCGACGAACGGGTCGTCGCCGAAGGCGTCCTCGCGTTCGCGCATGCTGCCCGTACTGGTTGCGACGCTCGTCACGTCTACGTCCTTGATCCGGACGACCAGGGCATCGCCCGGTTCGGCGTTCTCGACGCGGATCGGACGCGTCACCTCGTGGCCGCCGCGGAATTCGGGGGTGATCATCGGCCCCCAGCAGGCCGGCGGCGTGTGTGTTCGCACCGTTCCACCGTCGGCGACGGTCCCGGCCCACTCCTGGTCGGGGCCGACGAGGCCGAGTGTGAACTGGTCGACGTCGAGTTCCGTCTGGACTTGCTGGGACATACAGATGTGTGTATGTTTCACACAGACATAAAATCAGGTGGAACCGGCGGTGCAACCGAATCGCCCCGGAGTCTCACTATACACGTTAACATATATGTCGCCGAAGGCCGACAGCCACCGTATGCCACGCTTCCCGGAGGAGTACGACGAGTGCGAGGGGATCATCGCCCCGGACGGATCATACGACGCCGACGCGGTGGCCGCCCTCGATCTGACCGACGAGGAACTGCGGGAAATATACGGATCGATGATACAGGCGCGTGCGCTCGAAGAACGGGGGCTAACCCTCCAGCGGCAGGGCGAGTTTCACTTCTGGATGGAGTGTCGCGGGCTGGAGGCCGCCCACGTCGGCCCGGCGGCAGCGCTCGCCGATCGCGACTGGATGAACACCGAGTGGCGTCAGTACGGGGCGCACATCCAGCGGGGGCGGCCACTCGAAGATATCCTGCTCTTTTGGCTTCGGGGCTACGAGGAGTTCGAGGCCGACACCATCGCGGAGATGGCGCCCTACGAGCGCCGAATGCCGCACATCGTCGCCGTGGGGACGCAGGTGCCACAGACAGTGGGGCTGATGTGGGGCCGCAAGCTACAGGGCAAAGACGAAGTCGGGCTGGTCGGCGTCGGCGACGGCGGCGCCAGCAAAGGTGATTTCCACGCCGGGTTGAACTTCGCCGGCGTCCTCGAGTTGCCGGTCGTCTTTCTGGTGTTCAACAACCAGTGGGCCATCTCGACGCCGGTTGAACAGCAGACCGCCGCCGAAACCTACGCGGACCGGGCGAAGGGGTACGGCTTCGAGGGGACGCTCGTCGACGGCAACGACGTCCTTGCGACCTACCGGGCGACGAAGCGGGCCATCGAGTCCGCCCGGAACGGCGATCCAATGCTGCTCGAAGCGCTGACGTATCGTCGCGGGGCCCACTCCTCCAGCGACGCGGACGACTACCGGGAGGGCGCCGATATCGAGGCCTGGCGCGAGCGCGATCCGATCGATCGCTACGAGACGTTTCTCGTCGATCGAGGGATCTTGGACCCGGGCGATTTCGACGCCATCCGGGCAGCGGCCGAAGAACGGGCGAAGGAGGCCGCCGAAAGCGCCCTCGAGGTCGCCGAGGCACAATCCCCCGAGGAAGTGTTCGATGAAGTGTTCGCGAACCCACCCGACTACATCGACGAACAGCGCGAAGAACTGATGGACCTCGTCGAGCGCCACGGCGAGGCGGTGTTCAGGTGGTGACGATGACGGCAGAGAAACTCACGCTGGTCGAAGCGGTCGCAGAGGGGATCCACGACGAAATGAAACGCGACGAGTCCGTCGTCCTGTTGGGCGAGGACGTCGGTCGGTCGGGGGGCGTCTTCCGGGCGACGGAGGGCGTCTACGACGCGTTCGGGCCCGAGCGAGTGATCGATACACCGCTGTCCGAAACTGGCATCGCCGGGGCGGCGGTCGGGTTGGCTGCCTCTGGGATCCGGCCGATCGCGGAGATCCAGTTCATGGGCTTTAGCTACGCCGCGTTAGAGCAACTGTTTACCCGTGCCGCCCGCATGAACGCCCGCTCGCGTGGGCAGTTCCCTTGTCGGATGGTACTGCGGGCCCCCTTCGGTGGCGGCGTCCGCGCGCCGGATCTCCACGGCGAATCGATGGAGGCGATCTTCGTCCATCAACCCGGTTTCAAAGTCGTCGTCCCGAGCACGCCGCGCGACGCGAAGGGACTGCTAACGGCGGCAATCCGCGACCCCGATCCGGTGATGGTCTTCGAACCGAAGAAGATCTATCGGGCCTTCCGGGAGGACGTTCCCGAGGAGTCCTACGAGACGCCGATCGGCGAGGCCGCGATCCGACGCGAGGGCGAAGACGTCTCGATATTCACCTGGGGGGCGGTGACCCGGCCAACGCTCGAAGCCGCAGAGGCGGTCGCCGAAGACGGGATCGACCCAGAGGTCGTCGACCTGCGGACGCTCTCGCCGATGGATCGAGAGACGATCGTCGAGTCCTTCAAGAAGACCGGGCGGGCGGTCGTCGTCCACGAAGCGCCGAAAACCGGTGGCCTCGCCGGCGAGATCACTACGCTGTTGCAGGAGGAGGCGCTGTTCTATCAGGAAGCGCCGATCGAGCGCGTCACCGGCTGGGACGCCGTTTATCCGCTGTACGATCTCGAGGACTTCCAGTTGCCGAACGCGACCCGAGTCGAGGAGGCCATCCGGAGCGCCGTCGAGGAGTGAAGGCGGCGGGAGATCGGATTGGGCCTCTCGTCTCGAGCGGGGAGTCAGCGTGTGTCTCAGTCGTCGATATCCAGGTCGTCCGACGGTGCCGGGGCCGGCTCCGTTTTTTCCTTTTCGCTGTCCGAATCGACGACGCCCTCGGTCCATCGGCCACGCCGGAACCACGCGACAGCGACGAGAAAGCTGAGAAACGATCCGACGGCGTAGGCGATCCAGACGCCGGCGACGCCGACGCTCGGGCCGACGTCGAGGACGAACGCCGTGCCGGGAATCGGGAGGGCGCTGAAGGCAAGCACGAGCGCGATCGGCACCCGGAACACCCACCGCGAGAGGAACGAGAGTACCATCGCGACTTTGGTCTGCCCGGCCCCGCGAAAGGCACCCTGGACGACCATCGTCCCGCCGAAGAACGCCCAAAACGGTGCGGTGATCTGCAAAAAGGCGGTCCCCTCGGCGATCACGTCGGGGTCGTCGATGAAGACGCCGAGAAAGAACTCGGGGACGAGCGCACAAGCGGCTCCGACGGCGAAGAGAACGGCCATCGTCCCGCCGGTCGCGACGTGGGTGACGCGTCTCGATCGATCGGGCGTGTTCGCGCCGAGGTTCTGGCCGACGCCGGTCGCCGTGGCCTGTCCGGCCGCTCCCGCGACGGTCCAGGAAACGGACATCAGCCGGACGCCGATGCCGTAGGCCGCGATGGCGGCCGTCCCGAAGGGCGCGACGAGGGCGGCCATCACGACCGCCGCGAAACTCCGGGCCCAGCCGTCGATCGTCGCTGGATAGCCGAGCGCCACCAGTCGACGGAGTGTCTCGACATCGGGCCAGAGGTCGCCGGGACGCAACCGTACGCCGAACCCACCGATCAAAAGAACGTAGAGCCCGGCGACGACGGCGGCACCGCGGGCGAGAAACGTCGCCCACGCGGCGCCACGGGTACCCATCGCCGGGAACGGCCCCCATCCGAGGATGAAGAAGGGATCGATGACGACGTTGAGTCCGGCCGAGAGGATCATCAGCCACATCGCGGTCTTCGTATCTCCCGCGCCCTGCAACGAAGCGCGGAAGGCGAAAAACAGGAAAATAAACGGAAGCGAGAGGAAGATAACCTCGATGTAGGCGACCGCCTCGACGAAGACCTGTCCCTCGGCGCCGATGAAATCAAGCAGCCGCCGACGGAAGGCGTACCCGAACGTCGCGAGCGCCGCCGAAACGGCGAGTGTCAACAACAGCGTCTGGGCGACGACGCGGTCGGCACGACGGTCCTCGCCCGCGCCGACGTGCTGGGAGACGAGCGCGATCGTCGCCGCCGTGATCCCGATCGCCGTCGAGACGAACATCCACGACAGCGGGAACATGAGCGAGACGGCGGCGACGGCGTCGGGACTCACACGGCCGACCCAGAACATATCGGCGAGGTTGTAGAACGTCTGGAGGAGGTTGCCCAACACGAGCGGCCACGCGAGCCGCGCCAGTCGCGGCGCGATCGCACCCGTCGTCATGTCGACCCGCTTGCGCTGTGTCTCTGCCACCATCCGACGTTCGGCCGCGACCGAAATGAAGCCGGCGCTCGGGGAACGCGCCGGACGGATTCGGTGTGACCCGCTGGCTGGGGATTACCGGGTCGACACGTCGAGCCGGGGGGCCCGAGCACTGTACGATGTGATCGAAACGACGGTTCGCCCGCATCGGGACCGGTTCGATCCTCAACATGATCGCGATACAGGTGGTATGTCGCACTTCACGAAGACGGAAATCGGTGGACGGGAAAGAGCTGAAGCGAAACCCCTCGATACGGCGTCATCGAGCTCAAAGGCAGTGCCACCGGCTGTGACCTGGCGATGCCCGTTTTTTGTCGTGTCATCCGGGTCGAAAACGAACAAGGTGAATCGCCTCGGGGTCAAGTGGTTCGAGAGAGCTTCGCTCTCTCGTCATCACGAAACGGCTTCGCCGTTTCGGTCGACCCCGAGGCTTCCTGTTTCTACGACGCGCTTTGCAGACACCGAATGAGTGTCCGTAGGGAGCGCAGTCTCTACAGGCGTCGATTCGGGCCATCCCAGCCCTAACTCAGCAAAACCGCGTTGCAGGACATTCATCGCCGCATTCGCATCCCGGTCACACTCGAACCCACACGACGGACAGGAGTGTTCCCTGACCCAGATTGGCTTCGCCGTCTCCACGCCACACGACGCACACTCTTTCGTCGTGCCTCGTGCTTCGACCTGCACGACG
>Ga0102935_1000170_pt1 | contig 21984 bp, 15 predicted proteins | sample SalPonR2_A_D2_MG_FD_78508 | JGI IMG/M metagenome (GOLD analysis project Ga0102935, IMG submission 78508) | Salt pond soil microbial communities from South San Francisco under conditions of wetland restoration - Salt Pond MetaG R2_A_D2_MG | ecosystem: Environmental > Aquatic > Marine > Intertidal... | reverse complement strand
GCGTGAGACTGCCCGCCGGGGACAGACGACACCGATCGTCGCACTCGTTGCACTGTTCGCGGTGTGTGCCGGAGTGTCGCTGTACGCGACGACGCTCGTCGATGTGACGCCGACGGGAACCGGGAACGCGTTGGCGGAGCCGACGCTGGACCGCGTCTACGACGCCACGAGCGAGGGGGGTGTGGTTTCGCCGGTCGTGCTGTCCCGGACTGAACGCGTCGCGCCGGACGGCTACCGGGTTGCGGTGGCGGTTACGACCGAAAACGGCCGGTGGACGAACGGGACCCGACCGCCCACCGGGTCCGAGGGCGTCGACACCGCTGCCCGGCCAGTGGCCGTTTCGACGGGGAACGGCGGCGTGATCTGGGGGCGCCTCCGCGTCTGGGTGTGGCGGTGAACGCCGCAATCGACGCGGTGGTCGCCCTCCTTCTGATCTCCGCGGCCGTCGGCGTGGTCGTGACAGGCGGGGCGTCGACGCCCGGGCCGGAGGCGGGCCGCGCCGACGCCGTCGCCGACGCGCTCGCGGCGACGACCGCGGCGGTGAACTACTCGCTCGCACCGGGCGTGCGTCGGCTGGACCGGTCGGGCCGGAGGCCCACGCCACAGTTCCGGGTCGGGGCCTCCCAACTACGCCGAACGGCACACGGCAGTCTCGCAGGCCTGCTCGCACGAGCCGCGACAGCGTCAAGCGGGGTCGCAGTCGACACCGCCGAACGTCCGGAGCGGGATCCGCTCACGCAGACCCGAGCGGGGTTCCGACGCGCGGTCCGCGACGCGGTTCGGGCACGGACCGGGGCCGGGGTCCGGGTCGACGCCGTGTGGCGGCCGTACCCCGACGCTCCGGTGGGTGGACACGCCGGAGTGGGCCCGAAACCGCCGGGTGACGACGTTCACGCGGCAACGCTCACGATCCCCACGGGCGTCGAACCGATCCCCGCCGAAGCCACGGGGTCCTTCGGGACGCTCGGCCGCGCTGTCGCGGCGCGGACTGTGGAGATTCTAGTGCCACACGACGCCGCGCGGATCACGCTCCGCGGCGACGATCCGGAAGCCGCGCTCGTGGCGCACCGCTACGCCCGGCTCGCAGTAGCGACGAACACGTCTGTCACAGGGCCGCTCGCGACCGAGGACACCGCTGCGGCCAACGCGCGCCTCACCGACGCGCTGGCGACTCGAATGGCGACTGATCTCAGGTCGGAGTACGACCGTCCAAGCCGGGCCGCAGAGGCGGTCTCGGTGTCGTCAGTCCGGATCGTCGTCCGAACTTGGGGCGGCCCCTCGGGGGGCGAGTGATGCGCTTGGCTGATGACGACCGCGCCCGGATCCCGTTCGCACTGGTCGGGGTGCTGCTACTCGTCGGCAGCGCGACGTTCGCAGCCTCGCTCTCGACACGCGGGCCCTCGCCCGTCGACGACTCCACCGACGCCGCTGTCGAGCGAGTCGACGCCGAGACGACTGCTGCGCTCCGGACCGCCGTCCGTGCCGCTGCCCGTGCCGCCGCGCGCAATCCGGTCACCGCCGCGGCGGAAGACGGCCCCGGGAGCGCGCTCGCGGGGCCGAACACTTTCCGTCGGTATCTCCGGCTCAGGATCTTTTTGATGGCCCAGGACGCGGTCGCGCCGGTCGAGCACCGGCGCGGCGACGCCGTCGCCCGCGTCTCGGTCGGCAAGTCGGTGGCAGCCGTTCCGGAGGCCGTCGACCGCGTGTCGGTATCGGCTGTCGACGGCGGGACCGAACTCCGAGCGACGGTTCGCGGACTCGTGTTACGTGTCGAACGCGACGGTCGCGTTGTCGAGACCCGTCGTCTGAACCGGACCGTGACAGTCGGTGTCCCGGTGCTCGCGCTCCACGACCGGACGACTGCGTTCCAGCATCGGCTAAACGCCGACCCACTGGAGTCGGCAGGGCTTCCGCGACGGATGACAATCGGCCTCACCGCCGTGGCGCAGGCACGCGGCCTCGGGCAGTACGCCGGGCTCCCGATCTCAAACGTCGTCGCCAACCGCCACGTCGCGCTCTCGACGAACGCCGGACTGCTCGACGCACAGCGGGCGGCGTTCGGACGCACCGACCCCGACGCGGCCGCGGGCGTTCGTGCGGCGACCCTGCGGACTGGCGTGACGGACCTGCTATCTCCACACGCCGACTCGCGGGTCGTCTCCGCGGCGACGGGCCGGCTTCCGGACCCGAACGCCCCGGAACGGACGGGCGACGGCGAGGGTGGGAACGCGCTCCCAGCGACCCGTACAGTGTCCGTCGGCGTGAACGGGACGGCCGATGCGGCCTTTCTGTCGCTTCTCCGGGGAGAAGACGGCCGGAGTCTCGAATCGATTCGACAAAGCGGGTACAGCGCCGCCGTTTCGGTCGGGACTGCTCGTCGGACCGTCAGAAGCGAGCAGCGGCCGAGGGCCGACTCACCGGGCGACAACTGGACGCTCGCGCATACGACGGTTTCGACGGACATCTCCGTGGCCGGGAGCGGGAGTGACAAGCCCGTCGACCGCGTCGGACTGGGCGAACGGCTGCTCTACAGCGCGACTCGCCGGGTCATCGAGCAGCACAGGGTTGAACGCACCTGGGTCAAACCCAACGTCAGCACACGGACGACCACCGCATCGTGGCGCGACGTCCATCGGGTCCGCGTAACCGCCACCGCGCGCCTCGACGGCACTCAGGCGCCGTCGCGGCCGGTCGCACCGGTCTTCGAGGCCGGCGGCGCGCTCGACGGCCCGAACCTCCGGGGTGCGGACGACACAGCCCGGAGGCTGGTTTCGGACCTCGGCGGTCCGGACCGGATTGCATGGAACGCAGTGACCGGCGGACGGACGAGCGTTTCGACGTCGGTGACGGGCGAGCGCCCCAGCGATCTTGAGCCGTGGCTCTACGAGGACCTCGTGGCCCTCCGCGAGCAGGTCCGGAACCTCTCGGTAACGGTTGCCGCAAGCGACGCCGCCACAGGTGGCGACAACGGCGCGGCCAGGTTAGCCGCTGTCGTCCGCGACCGGCAGGCGGAACTCCTCGACGTTCCCGACGGGTACGACGGCGTCGCGGATCGGACCCGGGTCGCCGCACGCGCGGCCTACGTCGACCGGGTGCTCGCCCGCCTCGACGACCGCGCCGGGAGGACCGGCGAGCGAAACGATGGTATCGACCGGGCGCTGGACGCAGCGGGTATCGCGCCCGAGCGGGCGAGCGCGCTCGCAGACCTCACTCCCGAACCACCCGCACACCGGGCCACCGCAGGGACCGATACGGGTGTTCGCGGGGAGACGGTGTTGGTACCCGACGGCGACCCGGCGTATCTCACACCCCAGCCGGTCGACGGGCGGGTGGTCGACGGCGTCGCGAACGACGAGCAGTACGTCGGCCTCGCGGTCAGGAATCTGAACGTCTTCGCCGTCCCGTACGGGGACAGCGCGGACCTCGTTACCCGGACGCTGCTCGGCGATCCAGGGCGCGTCTCGCTGCACACCGCTGGTGGGGCGCTCGTTGCGGCGGATCGGACGCTCACAACCCACCCCGATCCGACACTCCGGAGCCGGCGGGACGCGCTCGAGCCGAAGGTGGAACGCTCGATGCGGGCGGTCAGACGACAAGCGAGAGACACCCTGGCCCGAGAGGTCGCACTCACGACTGAGGAGCGCCGTGCGGTCGTCGACGGCGCGGTCGGTCGGTGGGACGACCCCGGGTCGCGCGCGCTCGCGGCGGCGAACGGGTCGCTGGCGCGAGCGGCGGCCGCGGGGGCGGCCGAACGGCTGTCGGCGGACGACGGCGACGTCGTGGAGGACCGGCTTCGGACCGCACTCCGAGTCGACCTCCGTCGGGTCGCGACCGCAAAACGGGTTCGCGTGTCGGAAGACGCCGTCGACAGCGCGGTCGCTGCCAGGCGCAAAGTCATCGAGCGGGAGGTGCAAAGCGTCGCGGAGAACGCCACCGAGACCGCGATCGACCGGGGGACCGACGGCGAGGTTGGGGGCGTTCCGGCCGGGCTCCCGGTCTCGCCGACGTTCAGCCCCTGGGTCGCGACGGTCAACGTCTGGGTGATCGAGTCCCGAGGCGCCTACGGCCGCTTTGCCGTGCACACCGAGTCCGGGTCGACGGCCTACGTCCGCGACGGACGGAAGATCGCACTCGACGTCGACGACGACGGGGTTGCGGAGCCGATGGGCCGGAACGAACGGGTCGAGTTCAGGGTGCGAACGGTAGCGGTCGTGGCCGTACCGTCCGGCGGGCTCGGCGTCGGCGACACCGACGGCAATGCCGACGAGCGGTCAGTCGCGTGGAGCGATCCCGAACCGGGGCCGCGGTGCGTGACGCCGACCGGAGAGTGTCCGCGGGAGTGAACCGGCCGGCGGGATCGGGAACAGTCCGCGACAGGACGCGCGGCCTACCGGAGCCGCGCAGCGATGAGTTCCCGGAGGTCCTCCCGGAACTCGTCGACAGCGATCTCGTCTAAGACGGGCACGAAGAAGCCCTCAACGAGCATATTCCGGGCCCGCATCGGATCGATCGACCGGGAGATCATGTAGAAGAGGTCCTCGCGGTCGACCTGGCCGACGGTTGCGGAGTGTGATGCTTCCGTGTCGTGGTTGTGGATGATTAGCTTCGGCGACGCGTCGGCCTCGCTCTCGTCGGAGAGCATCAGCGTGTTCTCACGCTGGTAGGAGCTGGTGTTCCACGCGTCGGTCCCGACGTCTTGGACGCCCTCGTACACCGAGCGGGCGTGGTCGTCGAGGACGCCACGGGTGACGAGATCGGCCGTGGTGTTCTCGCCGTGGTGCCACACGCGGGCGTTGACGTCGAAGTGCTGGTCCTCGTGACCGAAGAACGCGCCGACGATCTTCGTCTCCGCGGAGTCGCCGTTGAGTTCGGACTCCACGTCGCTTCTGGTCAGTCGGGAGCCGAGGTTGCCCTCGATCCAGTTGACTGTGCCGTAGGTCCCGATGTCGGCGCGCTTGAGCGAGTAGCTGTAGGTGTCCTCCGCGAGGGTCTGGAGCGAGCCGTACTGGACGTAGGCGTTCTCCCCCGCGTCGATCTCTACGAGATTCGAGAAGTACCGCGACTCGGCGTCGACGGCCTGCCCGGACTCGATGCTCTCGAGGATGGTGACCGACGACGACTGCTCGGCGATCACCAGTGTGTGGCTGAACAGCGACCGAGAGTTCATCTCTGCGCGGACGGTCACGTCCTCGGCGTCGACACCCTCGGGGACGTAGACGACCGTGCCGGTGGTGAAAAGCGCTGCCGACAGCGCCGTCAGGTAGTTCTCCGTCGGATCGATGGTTGAGCCGAACGACGACTCGACGAGGTCGGGATGCGCCTCGATCGCCTCGGCGAACGTGAGCACCTCGACGCCCTCGTCGCTCGTGCGCTCGGTCTCGTCGGCCTGGTTCAGCGGATCGACCAGCGACCCGAAGTCCAGCGCCTCGAGATTGGTCCACCGCCGGCCGGGAGTCTTGATGACGTCCGGCAGAGCGAGGTCATCGAGCGCCTCCAGTGCCTCGAGGCGAGCTTCGAGCAGCCACTCGGGTTCGTCGCGGCGCTCGGAGATCTCCCGGACCATCTCGGTCGAGAGGTTCGCCGGCAGTTGTGTCCCGCTCATATTACCCGAGCGAGCCCTCCATCTCGAGTTCGACCAGCCGGTTGAGTTCGACCGCGTACTCGATGGGCAGTTCCTCCGTGATCGGCTCGATGAAGCCCGAGACGATCATCTGCTTTGCGTCGTCGTCGTCGAGACCGCGCGACTGGAGGTAGAACACGTCCTCGTCGCCGATCTTCCCGACAGTCGCCTCGTGGGCGACGTCGACTTTCGACTCGTTGATCTCCATATACGGCATCGTGTCCGACGTCGACTCGTTGTCAAACATCAGCGCGTCACACTCCACCGACGTCGAGGAGTTCTCCGCACCGTCGGCGATGTGGACCAGGCCGCGGTAGTTGGTGCGGCCGCCGTCCTTGGAGATCGACTTCGACTCGATCGTCGACTTCGTCTCGGGGGCGTTGTGGTAGACCTTCGCGCCGGTGTCGATGTTCTGTCCCTCGCCCGCAAAGGCGATCGTGATGTGATTGTCGGAGGCGCGGGGTCCCTTCAGGACCGTGGAGGGGTACAGCATCGTCGCCTTCGATCCCATCGAGCCGGAGATCCACTCCATCCGGCCGCCGGCCTCACACAGCGCGCGCTTGGTGTTGAGGTTGTAGGTGTTCTTCGACCAGTTCTGTACCGTGGAGTACTGGACGTGGGCGTCCTCACCGACGAACACCTCGACGCCGCCGGAGTGGAGGTTGAACGCCGAGTACTTTGGCGCACTGCAGCCCTCGATGTAGTGGACTTCCGCGCCATCTTCGGCGACGATCAGGGTGTGCTCGAACTGTCCCATCCCCTCGGAGTTCATCCGGAAGTACGCCTGGACCGGCATCTCGACGGTCACGTCTTCCGGGACGTATACGAACGAGCCGCCGGACCAGACCGCGCCGTGCAGCGCGGCGAACTTGTTGTCGCTCGGGGGGACGCACTTCGTCATGAAGTGCTCTTTGACGATCTCCTCGTGCTCTTGGACGGCCTCGTCCATATTGCAGAAGATGACGCCCTTCTCCTCCCAGCGCTCCTGCATATTCTGGTAGACGACCTCGGATTCGTACTGGGCGCCGACGCCGGAGAGCGCGTTCTTCTCGGCCTCCGGGATGCCCAGTTTGTCGAACGTGTCTTTGATCTCGTCGGGGAGTTCCGTCCAGTCGTCGACGCCTGCGCGGACATCAACGTCCGGGCGGATGTACGGGACGATCTCGGCGACGTCGACCTCGGAGAGGTCGGGCTGGCCGGGCCAGTCGGTCGGCATCGGCATTTCCTGGAACTGCTGCAGCGCACGGAGGCGCCGGTTCAGCATCCACTCGGGTTCGCCTTTGTCCTCGGAGATGACGCGGACAGTCTCCTCGGTCAGTCCCTTCTCTGTCTGGAACGCCGACTTCTCTTCTTTTTTGAAGTCGAAGCGCTCCTCGGTGTTCGTGTTCTGGAGTTCTTCGTTTGAGCTCATACGTATCTTGTTAATCCTGGTTGCTTATATGTCTGTGTGTAACTTTCAGTGGTTACGCTGCCTCGTAGACCTCTTCGCGGACCCAGTCGTAGCCCTCGTCCTCGAGGTGCTCGGCGAGCGACGCGTCGCCGCTCTTTGCGATCTTGCCGTCGAGCATCACGTGGACGTGGTCCGGCTCGACGTACTCCAGGATCCGCTGGTAGTGGGTGATCTGGAGGACGCCGCTGCCCTGCTCGTCGCGGAGGGCGTTGATCCCGTTGGAGACGTCTTGGAGCCGGTCGATGTCCAGCCCCGAGTCGATCTCGTCGAGTACCGCGATCGAGGGCTCCAGCAGGGCGGCCTGGAGCACCTCATTCTGCTTTTTCTCGCCGCCGGAGAAGCCGGCGTTGAGGTAGCGCTGCATGAACTTCTCGTCCATATCCAGCTGCTCCATCTTCTCTTTGAGGAGCTGCTGGAACTCCGCGACACCGATCTCGCCCTCGTCGGCGGCGCCCTCCATCGGAGAGCTATCGTAGCCAGCCGCGTCCTCGATGTCGTCGGCGGCGTCGGCGTCGGCTTCTTCCTCGTCGTCCGCGAAGAGTTCTTCGCGCTCCTCAAGCTTGGCGTTGAGCGCGGTTCGGAGGAAGTTCGTCATCGTGACGCCCTCGATCTCCGCGGGGTACTGGAAGCCGAGGAAGATCCCCAGCGCCGCCCGCTCGTTGGGCTCGAGATCGAGCAGGTCCCAGGTACGCTTGTCCTCGGGAATCTCGAAGCCCTCGCCGAAGTCGCCATCCTCGAGGTGAAGGAGAATCTCCCCCTCGGTCACCTCGTAGGCGGGGTGGCCGGCGATGACCTTCGCGGTCGTTGACTTCCCGGATCCGTTGGGTCCCATCAGTGCGTGGATCTCCCCGGAGTTGACCTCCAGGTCGACGCCACGAAGAATCTGTTCGCCGCCGTCCTCCGCTACGTTCGCGTGGAGGTTTCTGATTTGGAGTGTCGCCATTGGTTAGTGGTTCCTCGTACTGATGATATAGGTTGAGTCACCCATAATGGTTACGCATTCGCCAGCCGCATCTTTACCGTTAGGAAAATATATTTTCGTTTTTCTGAATCGGGGCGCTGGCCCAGCAGGGCGGACCCCTCACGTGAAACTCCCGAGACCAGTCTGTTCTTGGCCGGATTTCACCTCGTCCCACGACATCCCCAACGCCTCGATGATCCGCTCGATCGGGCCTTTCAACGTCTTCTCGAGCATTTTGTCCCAGTCGACCTCGAACGCCTCGGGGAGTTGATCGTCGTACTCGATGCAGATCACGTCGGGGTCGCGCTTGAACTCGCTGTACAGGGGGTCGTGCTGTGGATCGTACCCCTGGTCTTCGATCTCCCGGAACCACGAGGGGTGAACCTTCCGGAGATAGAGCCGCTTGGGTTTCGATCCCCGGCCGAAGTTCGTGCCCAAGAACTCGTTTGCGTACTTCGCCCCGCGGACTTGTGCGGTGTCGGTGTCGTAGGCGTCGAGTCGCTTACCGATCCCCCCGGGGATTCCGATCTCCTCGACCGACACATCGCCCGCCTCGAAGCCCTCGATGATCCCGTTGAGATAATCCGCGATGTCGTCTGTGTCCTCTCCGCGAACGATCATCTCGATCACCCGCTTTTGCACCTCCTTGGTGATCGGCGCGATGTCGGAGCGCTTGTACTCGAACCCCGTGATGTCGATGTCGTCGACGTCTTTGCCCTCTTTCCAGATGATGTGGCCGGCGTACCGCTTCTTCTTGCCCGCCTGGAAGAACCGGCGGTAGAGCTTCTCAAACTCGATCTGAAAACGGTGGTTTGCGGCGTCGAGTTCCTTGAGCGCGAACTCGTCGTAGGAGTCGTTGATGTACTCCTCCAACTCGAAGGACTGCTCGATGGCGTCCTCTTTGGAGACGTCGTGTCCGAGTTCTAACATAACTGAGTCGGTGTCGCCATATATGACTTCTCTGTCAAGTTCGGCGGCAGCCTCGGCGGTGTGTTCGATCACGTCGCGACCGGTCGCGGTGACTGCAGCGCCCATTTCCTTGTCGTACAGCCGGAACCGATCCCAACCAAGTACTCCGTAGAGCGACTGCCCAACGAACTGGAATTTCCCGTTTCGCCCCGCCAACAACGTGTTGTTGTCCGCAACGGTGACACAGTAGACGCCGTCGTCGGCGGTGCTTCGGCTACCGCTGCGGTGCATTCGGAAGGAGTTCTTGGCATCCTCGGTGCAGTAGATCCGCCACGAGCCGCTGTCGCGGTTGTAGCTCACAGTTTCCCCGAGGTGCGTACAGAGCCGGAGCACGTCGTCGCGGAGTCGCTCGCTGGACGTGGTGTAGCGCCACGATGCGACCTGTCGGTCCCCGTCGCCGGCGACGAGCGTCTCCAGGAAGCCCCGCTTCTGCGACTCGCTCGCGTCGAAAACGAGATCGGGGATTCGTTTCTCCGCGCTCCCCGACCCACACAGCCGTTCGAAAAGCTCCCCTAGCAGTCGTGACGCGAACTGATACGCCCAGTCGTCGACGTAGTAGTCCAGCCCGAGACGGTCGAGCAACGATCCGATCCGGGCGTGGTCGCTCTCGCCATCGCCGCCGTCCGCGACCGCGTTCTGGGCGATCTTTACAGTCGTCGCGGACCCACGGTAGTTCTCGCCGAACTGCTTGTCCGTGCTGGTGTAGACGTTGCCCTCGGTGACGTACCACGCGAGGAGTTCGAGGAAGTCGTCGCCGTCGTAGGTGCGCGGCACCCACTTCCGGCCCGACTCCCGGTGGACGAAACTGGCCTCGCAGACCGACTCGATGTACTCGCGGTGGGCCTCGAACTCCTCAGCGGTGAACACGTAGCCGACCTCCCCGCGGTCAGCCTTCGGGACGCGCCGCGGCGTCCAGCCGAGTTCCGCGGTAAACGTATGACCGTGGACCGACGGCCGGACCCACACCTCGTAGTTGCCGTCGATATGCTCCGTGACGTCGACCTCGTCAACCGAATCTCCGTGCTCGACCGACCAGTCGTGCGGGAGTTCGTAGTTGGAGCATCCGTCGAGGTCGCCCGCCTCGACGAACTGGTAGTCCTCCCACGTCGCACCGTTCTTGGAGTTTTTCCGGACCAACATTCGGTGATTCGGCGTGACGCTGAAATTCACCTTGCTGGTCTGAATGTCGACGAGGTCACCGCGGTAGTCCGGATACTCGTGGGTCTCCGCCACTGGCTTCGTCTCCATCCGCAGCGTGTCGGGGTCGATCGAGTAGACCTCGTCGCCGATGTCGAGATCACGAATGCCTCGAACGCCCGATGGCGTGAGCACCTCGGTGTCCGGCGTGAAGCAGTTCATAATAACCTTGACAGCTTGCTGCTGGCGGTCGTACTGCTCGTACGGTGGAGTGTCGGGATCGTGGTCGTTCCGCAGCGACTTCTTCTCCTCCCGCTCGGAGAGGAGGGTGTCGATCATCTCGCGGATGATCCCGTCAGGTTCGCGCCGGAAATGGGTCCCGTTGGGTGCCTCGAACGTCTCGCCGTTGTGGGCGTCGGGGTCGACTTTGCTTTCGGGGGACGCATTGATCGTCACCATACACATCGGGTAGAGACTTTTCAGATCTAGAACAGTTACGTTCTCTTTAACCCCCGAGATCGGGTCGAACACCGCGCCACCCTCGTACTCCTCGGCGTCGGCTCTCCCCTTCGACGGCAACGCGAACCGGTTGTGAGCCTCGTGGAGAATGTACTGGTCGACGGTGTCGCCCGGCGTCGGCGCGTCCTCCAGTTTGCAGCCCACGAACGTCCGGACCTCGTCCCAAAAGGCGATGATGTCCTGTTTCCGGTCGATCTCGACGCAGAGCTCCACGTCGCGGACGTTGTACTCCAGCAGGCGCTCTGGCTCTTCCTCCCAGAGGTCGCCGATGTCGCCGGTGTAGCGCTCCTTGCCCGCGTCGAGTTCGAGTTCTCCCACGGCGTCGAGCCGGTAGGACTCGAGTTCGGTGAACTGCGTGCGCTTGTACGCGTAAAGAAGATCGAACACGACCCGCCCTTTCACGTCCGGACCGCCCCACCCGCTGCGCCACACCTCGCCGATCCGAGAGAGCCGGTCGGGATCGAGATTCTGGTCGGCGGCGGGGTCAAGGACGTCCAGACGGTCGAGGAGGTAGGGCATATCGAAGTCCTCGAAGTTCCACCCCGTCATGAGATCTACGTCGGTTTCCTCGATGTAGGCGATGAACGCGTCGAGCATCGCCTCCTCGCGCTCGAACGAGCGGACCTCGATGTCGGTGTTTTCCCGGAACGGGTCGTAGTCGATGAGATCGTCGGGGCTTTCTACCCCGTCTGCGGCCTCCGGAGCGTCGTAAAGCCACGCGATGTATTCGTCGCGGTAGGAGTCGTGGCTCGTCAGACAGACGATCGGCTCTTCGCCCTCCTCTGGGAAGCCCGACCGGTCGTCAACCTCGATGTCGAAGGTGTTCACGCGGAGGTCGGCCTCAACCTCGACGGGGCTGATCTCGTCGTGGGGGATCTGGATCGATCCGTCGTCGAGCCGGCGGTCAGGGACGCGGATTCCGCTTTTGATGTCCTTGTCGATGAGCAGCCGGTTGGGGAAGAGAATGTCCGCCTCGTAGTGGTCGAAGTCGTCGCGGATCGCGCCGACGTCCCGCGGGGTCCGCGTGCAGATCTTCGTGAGGTCGTCGCCGCGGATGCTCTCGAAGCCCCCCTCGGTCCGTGTGATGACGTCCCGGTCGAGTGCGTCGTCGTCAAGCGTCTCAGTGGGCGCGTAGAAGTACGGCTCGAACCCGAGCACGCGGACGTGTTCGGGTTCGTTGTCCGCGGTCCGGCCGAAGACGTGGACGACGGGGTACTCCCGGCTCCCGCTGCCCTCGATCGAGTAGTTCACCTGCGTCACCATCATCTCGACCGTGCCGTCGGCGTCGGGAAAGCGGATGCCCTCGGCGTCGACGACCTCCGAGACGTGGCCGCCGCCGTTGCCCGCGACCGCGACCGCCTCCGCATCCGGCCGGGCGTCGTCGGCGTCGTCTGCGCCCCCCCAGCCGTCGGTGAGCCCTGCCTGTTCCATACTGGCCCTTCGACGCTCCCGAGTAAAAGCTTCGGCATTACCCCTGACCGACTCGGCCGTTGTCGAGGAGACTCGTCACCGCTCCCGTCCTGTGGTGCGGTTTCGAGGCAGTTGGCGAGAACCGACCCGGACGCAAGACATATAGTATGGTATCGCATACCAAGCGGTACGATGGTCGACCCTGAAAACTCCGGACGGACTGATCGGTCGCCAGCCATACCCGCACGGCTGGGGGAAGCGAGCGGACTCGCGGCGGTGGAGTCCTACGAGGTCGACGGCGGGATCGTGTTCTACGATCCCCAGAACCCGCTTGCGTGGGTCGAAACGTCGAGAACCGTATCGCTCGCCGAGCGGTGCTGAGACGGCGACCGGTCCGGGGCGAACCGTTTTTGCGCCCGCCGTGCGTGTTCTGACCGTGTCCCCCGAGTCCGACGAGTGGCCCGACGAACCCGACGATCCGGATCCCGAATCCCGGTGGGGCGACCCTGAGTCGCGGTGGGGCGACCCCGAGACGGACCTCGTGTCGGTCCCGAGCGTGGAGAGCGAGGAGCTTGACCCGGGTTCGGGGGGGGCAGGCATCGAGGCCGACAGTGAGGTCGCGAAGTTCTTCTGGGCCTCCGTCATCTACGCCAACGTCGCGGTCGGCGGAGTCGCGGTCGGGTTGTTGCTCGTCGGGTTCCGGGGGCAGGTGACGGCCGGCGGGGCCGCGATCGTGGTCGGGCTGCTGGCGCTTTACCGGACCTACGACGTGTATCAGACCTATCGTGAGCGCGTTGTCGAGGCCGAGGACGGCGACGGAAGCCGGACAGAGAACGGGGACGGCACCGGAATCGAGGGCGACACCCGAGCCCAGGACGAACGCGGCACCGATTGAGCCGTGGCCGGCACGACCGTCGCGTGAGTCACGGCGAACGCCGTGGGGTGCGGCTTGCACAGCGTATAAAGCGACTTCGATCCTGAATACGGGTATGCAGACCGTCCGTGACGCCGCCGGCGACCGGTATCTCCTCGTGAAGCGATCCGCGGAGTCGAGCCGGATCCGCGATCCCGACACCGGCGAGGAGGAGTACCGCCCGAACGATGCACTGACCTTCGAGTCGAAGGCCCCGCTGTCGGTCCGAGCGGCCGCCGTGCCGGACCCGATCCGCCGGGTCGTGGCCGCGGCACACGACGACCGCTCGCTGGGGCTCCTGATCGAACTCGCCGACCGCGGACCGCTCTCGGCGGTCGAGCTGCTCTCGACGACCGACCTGTGTGAGTCGGATCTCCACGGACTGCTGACGGAGTTTCGCGCCGCCGATCTCGCGGTCGAGACGAGCGTCCACGGCGAGCGGGGGTACGATGCGACCGACACGACGCGAGAGGCGATCGCGTCGCTGCGGACAATCGGCGGCGACGAAGAATCGGATACCGAAACCGGTCGAACGACCCGAAGCTAAGCGAACGCGCGACTCGGCTCGCCGTCGGTGACCGCGTCGGCTTGGATCTTCTCCCACGCTTCCACGAAGTCCGCCATCGCGATCTCCGTGCGGTCGTCGCGGATCGCGAACATCCCCGCCTCGGTACAGACCGCTTTGATGTCGGCGCCGGAGGCGTCGTCGGCCAGATCCGCCAGCCGCTCGAAGTCGACGTCGCTCGCGACGTTCATATTCCGGGTGTGGATCTCGAAGATGAGCGAGCGCCCCTCGCGGCCGGGCTTCGGCACCTCGATGAGGCGGTCGAACCGACCGGGGCGGAGAATCGCCTCGTCGAGCATATCGAACCGGTTCGTGGCGGCAATGATCCGGACCTCACCGCGCTCGTCGAAGCCGTCCATCTCCGAGAGCAGTTGCATCATCGTCCGCTGAACCTCCGCGTCCCCGGAGGTCTTCGAGTCCGTCCGCTTGGAGGCGATGGCATCGATCTCGTCGATGAACAGTACGGCCGGCTCGTTCTCGCGGGCGACCTCGAAGAGGTCACGCACCAGCTTTGCGCCCTCGCCGATGAACTTGTGGACCAGTTCCGAGCCTGCCATCTTGATGAACGTGGCGTCGGTCTCGTTTGCGACAGCCTTCGCAAGCATCGTCTTTCCGGTTCCGGGCGGCCCGTACAGCAGCACGCCCGACGGCGGCTGGATGCCCACCTGCTCGAACATCTCGGGGGATTCAAGCGGCATCTCGACGGTCTCACGGACCTCCTGCATCTGCTCGTCGAGCCCACCGATGTCCCCGTAGGTGACCTCAGGACTGTGATCGACCTGCATCACGCGGGCGCGGACGTCGGTCTCGTCGTTGAGCTGCTTGACGATCGAGAGGGAGTTGTTGACCGCGACCCGGGAGTCGGGTTCGAGCTCCGCCCGCATCTCCTCGGTCACCTCGGTGAGCGCCTCCTGGTTGTTGCCGTGCTGTTTGATCACGACGCCGTCGTCGGTCAGCTCCTGAACGGTGGCGACGAACAGCGGCGACTGCTTCAGCTTCTTGTTTTCGTGTGTGAGCCGCTCGAGCTTCTGCTGGTATTTGTTGTTCTCCGCGTTCGCGTCCAGAAGCTTGTCCCGCATCTCCTCGTTTTGGGACTCGAGAACGTCGAGGCGCTCCCGGAGCGCCTCGATCTTCTCCTGCTGCGACGCCGCCTCCTCGTCGTACGGGAGCTCGACGTCGTCAACGGTGTCAGTCATCACCAGTCGTAGGTTTCGGCTTCATAAGAGACTTCGGGTGGGCGAAATTTCGTGCGGCTCCGACGCGGTGCGCCCCGTTCCGACCGAGAATGTATGCATTACCGTAATAAATCTATACAGTAAATATTATCATCCTACATCAGTTAGTCGGAGACACGAATGAGTACCACGGAAGCACTCGCCCGAGACGAGGAGTCGGCCGATCGTTGGGACCGGGTACGGGAGATGCCCCCGAGCGCGAAGCTGGTTGCGAAGGTCCTCGACTACAACGACACGCTGACGCAGAGTCAGCTCGCGGAGGAGACGCTCCTGCCGCCCCGCACAGTCCGGTACGCCATCACGCGACTCGAGGACGCGGACGTCGTCGACTCGCGGTTCTCGTTCACGGACGCCCGCAAGCGACTGTACACCCTGAAGCTCTGAGTCGGTCTCGACCCCAGCGTCCGTCTGACACCCCCCGTCAGCGGCGTCGTCCGAGGGTTCAAACCGGATCACGCCGCCACACCCGGTGTGACTGACCGATCGCTCGACGCGGACGAACCACACCTCGACGAGGTCCGGCGGTCGCTCCGAGCACTGGCGGACGGGTCCGTCGCGCCACGGGACTCGACCGACGAACCGGCGGCCACGGCTGCCGCGTCCGCCCGTTCGATGTCCCTCGTCGACGGCGCCGAGCGCGCGGTTCGGTCCGCCCGCGAGGCCGCGTCGTTCCTGTCGGCCGGCCGCCTCACGGAACTTGACGAGGCGATCGCAGTGGCGGCCCATCGTGGCGACGACGACGTGGCGGCTCGCGGACGGGCCGCGCGGGAGTCGCTGCGACGTCTCGACGCGGCGCTGAGCGGAGCGAAGGCGTCGGAACCGGCGGCCGACGTGGACCCCGCCGGGAGCCGACGGGAGCCGCACTCGGACGACGCCGGCTCGAACCGTGGCGTCAGTCCAGCCGCCTCTCCGGACACCCCACGGGGACGCGACGACCACTTTCACTCCGGTCGCGGGACGGTTTTACGAGACACTGCGCAAGATCCGAGCAGATGACACGGGTGATCCACACCGGCGACACCCACCTCGGGTACGCGCAATACCACTCACAGACCCGCCGAGCCGACTTCCGGGACGCCTTCGAGCAGGTGATCGACGACGCGGTCGATGCCGGCGTCGACGCCGTTGTCCACGCAGGCGACCTCTTCGACGACCGCCGGCCGGAGCTCTCCGACCTCCTGGGGACGATCCGGCTCCTTCGCCGACTCCGGACCGCGGGGATCCCGTTTCTCGCGGTCGTCGGCAACCACGAGTCGACCCGGAGCGGTCAGTGGCTCGACCTCTTCGAGGACCTCGAACTCGCCGAGCGGCTCGGGTCCGAGCCGCGGGCCGTCGGTGAGGTGGCGTTCTACGGCCTTGACCACGTGCCGAAGTCGCGACGGGCAGAGCTCGAGTACGATTTCGACCCACACGGCGCCGACCACGCCGTCGTAGTGGCTCACGGGCTGTTCACCCCGTTTGCTCACGCCGACTGGGAGACCGGGACCGTCTTAGAGGAGTCCACGGTCGACTTCGACGCCGTCCTGTTGGGTGACAACCACGAGCCCGGCATCGAGACGGTGGACGACACGTGGGTGACCTACTGCGGATCGACCGAGCGGGCCAGCGCCGCCGAGGAGACCCCGCGCGGCTACAACCTCGTGACGCTCGATGACGGGATCGACATCCGACGGCGCACCCTCGACACTCGGCCCTTCGTCTTCGTGACGGTGTCGCTGGGGGCTGGGGAGGGCGCCGAGCGCGTCCACGAACAGCTCCGGCAACACGACGTGACCGACGCGGTGGCCGTTGTGGAGATCACCGGCGAGGGCGAGCCGGTGGCGCCCGCCACGATCGAGGAGTCGCTGACCGACCGGGGCGCGCTGGTGGCGCGCGTTACCGACCGCCGGGACCGCGAGGCCGACGTCGACCTCGATGTCTCCTTCGCCGACCCCGACGACGCGGTCGCAGAGCGGGTCCACGACCTGGGGCTCTCCCGAGCCGCACTCGATGTCGACGAGACGATCCGCGCGGGGCGGACCCCCGACTCGAACGTTCGGGAGACTGTCGAATCGCGCGTAGCCGAGCGACTCGACGGAGACAGAGCGGCGTTCAGGGCCGCAGCCGAGGGGCAAGCCACCGGCGACAGCGCGGCGTCGGGAGCAGGCGACGAGGCCGAAGGGGAAAGCGAACGCGAGGACAGCGGCGAGAGCGGGGAGAACAGCGGAAGCGACGGACCCGGAGGGTCCGACGGAACGTCCGAGGGTGACGGCTCCGGGTCCGGGGACGGCGGCGGAAGCGACACCGACGTCGACGGTGAGGAAGCGAGCCACGCGGCCGACACTCAGGTCACGATGGAGGACTTCTGAATGCGGTTCGAGCGGCTCCAACTCCGGAATTTCAAGCCCTACGCCGACGCCGACCTCGAACTCCGGGACGGTGTGACTGTCATCCACGGGCTGAACGGCAGCGGCAAGTCGTCGCTGCTTGAGGCCTGCTTCTTCGCGCTTTACGGCGCGAGAGCCTTGGACGACACGCTTGAGGAGGCCGTGACCACCGGCGCCGACGAGGCCGAGGTTGGGCTCCGGTTCGTCCACGACGGCGACGCCTACGAGATCACCCGCGAACTCCGACGCTCCGGGGATCGGGTCTCGACCACGACCTGCACCCTTGACGGCCCCGACGTTGCGATCGATGGCGCGCGCGACGTGCGGGCCTTCGTGACCGAGCGGCTCCGGATGGACGCCGGGGCGTTCGTCAACTGCGCGTACGTCCGCCAGGGCGAGGTAAACAAGCTGATCAACGCCACACCGTCACAGCGTCAAGACACCATCGACGACCTGCTCCAGTTGGGGAAGCTGGAGGAGTACCGCGAGCGCGCCGGAAAGGCGCGGCTGGGCGTCGAAGACGTTCTCTCCGAGCAGCGGGGCGCGCTCTCGAAGCTCGACGCCCAGATCGATGAAAAGGAGTCCGCCGGGCTCCACGCCCGGTTGAACGAACTCGAGACCGAGATCTCGGAGGTCGACTCGGAGATCGAGCGGTTCGAGGAGAACAAAGCCGAGGCCGAAGAGCGGTTGGCCGACGCGAGGGAAGTGCTGTCGGCGTACGAGGAGCGGACGTCGGAACTCGCAGACCTCGACGACGACATCGCGGAGCTGGAAGCGACGATCAAAGACGACGAGTCGACCCGCGAGGAGCTCAAAACCGAAATCGTCGAGACGAGAGCGCGGGTCGACGACCTCGAATCCGAGCTGTCGGCCGCACTCGACGGGAGCGACCTCGACGCGACCGGGGCCGCCGAGTTGGGCGCCGAGGCCATCGACGCGCGCCGGGAGGAACTCGACGCGGAGGAGGCGTCGACCCGCGAGGACCTGCAGGACGCCCGACAGCGCCGCACGATGCTGTCGAACCAGGCGGAGAACCTCGGAGAACGGGCGGACGAACTCGAGTCCCGCGCCGACGAGACCCGCGAGCGGGCCGACGACGCCGAGGCTTCCGCCGCCGACGCCGACGACCGGGCCGCCGAGCACGCCGACGACCTGACTCGGATCGACGACGAGATCCGGTCGCTCCGCGATCGGTTCGACGACGCGCCGGTCGATGTCGGCGAGGCGGACACCTACCGGGAGTCGGTCCAGGCCGACCTCGACGACGCGAAGGAAGCGGTGACGGCGGCGCAGACAGAACTGGAGTCGGCGCGGAAGCGACTCGAGGAGGCCGAGAAACTCCGAGCCGAGGGGAAATGCCCGGAGTGCGGCCAGCCCGTCGAGGGATCGCCGCACGTCGCCGCCATCGACGACCACGAGGACCGGATCGACCACCTCGAAACCGAGGTGCAGGAGACGAGAGCGCGGCGCGAAGAGCTAGCCGATCGGCTGGCGGCCGCCGAGTCGCTTGCGGACGCGGCGTCGCGAATCGGACAGTTGCGGGAGAAGCGGTCGCTGGTCGAAGAGCGGATCGCGGACGCCGAGACGGCCGCCCGCGAGTACCGGGCAACGGCCGACTCCCTCCGGGAAGACGCCGCCGAGTTCGAGGCCGAAGCCGGCGAAAAGCGTGACGCCGCCGAGACGCAGTCCGAGGCCGCCGCCGACGCCGCCGACCGGGTCGAGTCGCTGGAGGCGGCGCTGGAGGCGGCGGGCGAAGCCGCCGATCGGCTCGACCGCGTGGCAGACCTCCACGCCGAACTCGAGGCGGCCGACGACCGGGTCGAGCGGCTTCGCGAGCGCCGGACGGCGCTTGCAGAGCGCAACGACGAGCGCCGGGGGTTCCTCACGGAGAAGCGCGAGCGCCGCGAGGAACTCGCCGACGCGATCGACGAATCCCGGATCCAAGACGCCGAAGCCGTCGCGGCCGAGGCCGAGTCGTACCTGGAACGCGTCCCGAAGAAGTTGGGGGAGCTTCGGAGCCGTCGGGACGAGCTTCAAAACCAGATCGGGAGCGTGAAAGGGGAGCTCTCGAACCTCGAAGCTCTGCGGGCGGACAGAGACGCAGTCGCCGACCGCGTCGCGGACCTTGAATCGCTCCACGCCGAGATCACCACGCTCGAGTCCACGTACACCGATCTCCGTGCGGAGCTCCGCAAGCGCAACGTCGAGACGCTCGAGCGGATGCTCAACGAGACCTTCGAGTTGGTCTACGGCAACGACGCGTACGCTCGGATCCGGCTGGACGACGAGTACGAGCTGACCGTCTTCCAGAAGGACGGTAGTGCGCTGGAGCCGGGGCAGCTCTCCGGTGGCGAGCGCGCGCTGTTCAACCTCTCGCTGCGGTGTGCAATCTACCGGCTACTGGCGGAGGGAATCGAGGGGTCGGCGCCGATGCCGCCGCTGATCTTGGACGAACCCACGGTGTTTCTCGACTCGGGGCACGTTTCGCGGCTGGTAGGCCTCGTCGAGGAGATGCGGAACCTGGGCGTGGCACAGATTCTGATCGTGAGCCACGACGAAGAGCTCGTTGCGGCCGCCGACGACTTGGTGACCGTCGAAAAGGACCCGACCACCAACCGGTCGTCGGTCCGGCGCCACGACGACGCCGCCCTCGCCGCGGCGGAGCTCGGTGCCGGCGGTTGAGGCGGGCCGCGGTCCGGGGCGTCGGCCGCCGGCAGTGCCCGGCTCGATGCCGACCGGTGGTCTCAACACCGGCGGCCGCAACGGTCGGATATGGGCACGTCGCTTCCGACCCGCGAACGGCAGGCCGAGGAGGTCCTCGACCGGCTGCACGACGAGTATCCGGATTCGACCATCTCGCTGCGGTTCTCGAACCGGCTCGAACTCCTGGTCGCGGTGGTGCTCTCCGCGCAGTGCACCGACGAGCGCGTCAACCAGGTGACCGAGGACCTGTTCGAGAAATACGAGAGTGCCGCCGACTACGCCGCCGCCGAGGAGTCCGAACTCGCCGACGACATCTACGGGATCACCTTCCACAACAACAAGGCGGGCTACCTGAAGTCGATCGGCGAGACCCTCGTCGACGAGCACGACGGCGAGGTCCCCGGCACGATGTCGTCGCTGACGGATCTGAAAGGCGTCGGCCGGAAGACAGCGAACGTGGTGCTTCAGCACGGCCACGACGTCGTGGAGGGCGTCGTGGTCGACACCCACGTTCAGCGGCTCTCGAAGCGGCTGGGGATCACGGAGAGGGAGCGCCCCGGCGCGATCGAACCGGAGCTGATGGAGTTGCTTCCGGAGTCCGAGTGGCAGCAGTCCACGCATCTGTTCATCAGCCACGGGCGGGCGGTCTGTACCGCGCGGAATCCCTCGTGTAACGCGTGCACACTCGAAGACGTCTGTCCGTCGTCGAAGCTCGACAGCGAGGTCGACCTCGCGTCCGGCGAGCCCTGGAAGTGACCGAGCGCCGGACGGTCGCCTACCCGATCACATACCGGCTGAGGAACTGATAGAGCCCGAGGAGCCACGCCAGAAACCAGAAGATCACGTAGCCGAAGACGCCGACGCGGAGCCGGCCGCGCCACGCGCCCATATTCGGGTGGAGGTCGTTGAGGTCGACGTCCTGTGTGGGGTCCGCGTAGAGATCGGCCTCGCGTTTTACCTGCAGGATGCGGACGATCCCGGTGAGCGCGAACGCCAACAGCGCGTACGCCTGCAGCCCCAACACGGCGTGGAGAACGAGCACCCCTTGGAGTTGGTCCAACAGCCGTGGGACCATCCACACGGCGACCGGGATCGTGTTGAGCACGAGCCCCGGAACGATGAACTTCAGGTGATACACCAGGACGTCCCAGGTCACCACCTCGGCGTCGATCATAATCCACGCACCGTAGAGGTAAAACGGGAGGCTCGAAGTGACCATCAGCGCGGCACCTGTCGCGATGGTCGAGTCGGATACCATCGGGCTCGCTACGGCGCCCCGAGGTGTAAAGTGACCGACTCGGGCCGGTGTGGTTCGGGGGCTACCAGGTCGCCTCGTGGAACCGTTACCCTAAGGAGTCTGCCGATGCAAAGTGGGAGGGATGACGGAATCCCCGGAGGAGTCGCCCGCGACGGACCGACGCTCGGAGCCGGCCGACGCCGAGGAGACGGCGGACGCCGAGGCCTCGGCGGGCACGGACGGGGCAGCGGCGGCTGCGGGGGCGGGACCCCCCGACCCGCCCTCGGGAGCTGAACCGGAGGCTGGCGACGAGGCCGACCGGGACCTTGAGGCGCTCCGGGAGCAAGTCGAGGAGACGTACGACTTCGAGAACTTCGGCCCGGCGGATATGGCCGAGATGAGCTTAGAGGAGTGGGAGGCGGCGTTCGATCCCGAGACGTGGATCGTCGGCGAGGAACTGCTCGACCGGGTGGAACAGGAGCTCAACGCCCGGGTCGCGATCCGAGAGATCTTCGCGATCGTCGAGCGCGTCTCCGACGGCGAAGACCGGGTGATCGCCTACTCCGACGAAGGGTATGCGGTCATTTACGCCGACGGCAGCGTCGAGGGTGAGGGGACCGTCCTGCGTGACGTGAAGCCGACTGTCGCGCTCTGTTCGATGGACAGCTACGAGCTGATGGATCCCCCAGCGGACGGCTCCCTGCCTGAACCGCGTGACGTCGTCGAGGGGAGTGGCGAGTTCGGGAACCTGATGCTGCAGATCGTCGCCGGGGTACAGGTGGCGGTCGGGATCGCGTTGCTTGTCGCGTGGCTCGCACTCCCCTCGCTGTCGACCGTCGTGGCGCCGATCGCGGCGATCGGGTTCCTGGCGATCGGCTTCTTCCTGTTTCTGGTGGTCG
>Ga0102935_1000168_pt1 | contig 22121 bp, 24 predicted proteins | sample SalPonR2_A_D2_MG_FD_78508 | JGI IMG/M metagenome (GOLD analysis project Ga0102935, IMG submission 78508) | Salt pond soil microbial communities from South San Francisco under conditions of wetland restoration - Salt Pond MetaG R2_A_D2_MG | ecosystem: Environmental > Aquatic > Marine > Intertidal... | reverse complement strand
GTCGCCGGACGGGACTCCGTGGCCGCGAACGGGTCCTCGGCGTCGCGGTCGATGGCGTCGAAGGGGATGGCCTCGACCGTCGGCGTCTCGGGGAGGGTGACGGGCACCCGGTCGCCGGGCGCGAGCGTCTCGGCGTCCGTCGGCATCGGGCGGGGCTCCGGGAAGACGAGCCAGTCGTCCGGAGCGTCGGCGTCGAACTGGTAGCCGAGGGCGGCGGTCGGGACGTGATCGCCCGCCTCGTGGCGGAGCGTCACGGTTCCCGCGTCCGTGTCGCGGTCGTACCCCCACGTCACCTGCGGCGGGTAGGGCGGGGTGATGTCGGCGGGGTCGACCCCCTCGCCGGGCGGGATTCGCCCCTCCACGACCACGAGGCGGCCGTCGATGCGGAAATCGGAGTTCCGGACTTCGCGTGTCAACACGGTGCCGTCGACGGCGCGGTCCCGGAGTTCGGCTTCCGGCGGCGTGCGCCCTTCGGGATAGAGAAACGTCATGACGTGGTACGCGGTGTCGCCGTCGAAGCGGAAACCCTCGCATTTCTGCCAGTAGCGTTCGTCGGTGGGCGGGATGTACTCGACCATCCGACTCTCGCCGACGGCGTCGGTGAGGCGGGCGACGCCGGCGTCGGCGCCGTGGTAGCGGTCGATCCGGCCGGCGCGGGCGTCGATCAGCGCCTCGATCCGGGGGTGGTCGTGGACGCGCCGACTCGACCGGACGACGACGCCGTCGCGGACGGCCACCCGGCGGGGCACGTCGTCGCGGACGAACAGGTCGTAGTCGCCGCGTGATCCGACCGCGGCGTAGCCGCTCCGGGTGAGCGCCGTGGCGACGGCCGCGGCGTCGAACGACCCGCCGAGCACCGTGCCGAAGGGGGTGTGCAGGCGGCCGTCGTAGTTCGCGTAGCCGACGCCGAAGTGATCGAGGGAGGCCAGGAGTCGCTTGCGCGGCGTGGTGAACCGGACGGGCGCGGGGTAGTCGAGTTCGCCGGGGCGTCTGAACAGGAAGGCGTAGTGCTCGGCGTCGAACCCGTCGACGGCGGCGGGGGCGGGGAGCCAGCGTCGATACCGCGGCGGGTCCGCGTCGGGCACGTCGATGCGGCCGAACCGCTGGGCGGCGCCGAGCGGAGGGAGGGCCGAAGCGCAACCGGCAGTCGCGGCCGCGACGCCCGTCGCGAGGGCGCCGGCACCGCGCCGGAGGAGGGCGCGGCGCGTGGTGGGGGAGTCGGTGGGGACCATCGCAGTCGACCCTACACGCGGGAGGTGTATCACACCCCGTGACGGACTGCGCCGCCGCACAGTCCGTCGACGGATATATATAGTGCGCCGAACGGAGCGACTCACGCGTATTTAGGCGGGCCTAAAATCCGAAAACCATTTCAATGTTTAGGCTGGCCTAAAACCATGCCGAGCGAAACGGACCGGGAGTGGAGACCGGCACCGCAGGAGTACGGAACGGAGCGCGTCGTGGGGGATCGCTGATGCGAGCACGCGAGTGGGCCATCGTCGGCGCCGCGTGCGAGCCCGAAGAGCACGGCATCCCGAAGCTCCCGGTGTGGCAAGTCAGCCGCGACGACGATGGCGGCATCGCCTTCGCCGCCGACGGCGACGACGAGCCGTTCATCGCCGCCGAGTCGCCGGTGCGCGTCCGTCGCTGATCACCTCACTCCAGCTGGTGGTAATCGAGTTCGTACCCCGCGTCGAGGGCCTCGCGAACCGCCGCGCTCGGCTCGTCGACGGGCGCCGTCGAGAGCGCCATCGTGCCGAACGTCCCGCGTTCGACGACGACGTTTCGCCGCCAGTCGGGGTCGGTGTCGGGGTAGTCGGGGCGGTGGTGCGCGCCGCGCGATTCGGTGCGCTCGTGGGCGGCCCGGAGGACCGCCTCGGCCACCGTCAGCCCGAACTGGAGGTTCAGCGCGAACTCGAACGAGCGGCTGGTGCGGTCGCCAACGTCGAGGTCCATCGCCCGCCCGCGGAGCGCGGTGAGGGCGTCGAGGCCGGCGGTCAGCCCCGTCTCGTCGCGGTGGATGCCGGCGTGGTCCCAGAGGATGTCGCGGAGGTCGTCGAGCAGGGCGTCGGGACGGGTCGATCCCGTGCTCCCGGCGAGGGCCGCAAGGTCGGCGAAGTGACGACTGGCGGCGTCGTGGAGCGCCGACGCGTCCGTGCCGCTGTCGGCGGACCGATCGGCCAGTCGCGCCGCGATGGCGTCGCCGGTCAGCTGCCCGTACGCGATGGTCTCGGCCAGCGAGTTGCCGCCGAGGCGGTTCGCGCCGTGGACGCCCGCCATCGTCTCGCCGATGGCGTAGAGGCCGTCGACGGCCGTCTCGCCGTCGTCGTCGACGACGACCCCGCCCATCCCGTAGTGAGCGGTGGGTGCCACTTCGACCGGCGCCGTCGCCATGTCGACATCGAGGTCGGCGAACCGCTCGTACATCCGGGGGAGGCGCTCGCGGATGAACTCGGAATCGCGATGCGAGATATCGAGGTAGACGCCGCCGTGGTCCGTGCCGCGGCCGGCCGCAATCTCCTCGTCGATGGCGCGGGCCACCACGTCGCGAGCGTCGAGTTCCATCTGCTCGGGGGAGTAGCGTTCCATGAACCGCTCCCCGTCGGCGTTGTAGAGGTGCCCACCCTCGCCGCGGACCGCTTCGGTGACGAGGCGGCCGTCCCACTCCTCGCCGTAGCGGGCGCCGACCATGCCCGTCGGGTGGAACTGGACGAACTCCATATCCATCAGGCGGGCGCCGGCGTCGTAGGCGAGAGCGGGGCCGTCGCCCGTGTTCTCGTCGTCGCGCGAGGAATGGCGGCGGTAGAGGCTGGTGTACCCGCCCGCGGCGAGAACGACGGTGTCGGCGTCGAACAGCAGGGAGTCGCCGGTGTCGAGGTCGGTGGCGGCGGCGCCGAGGACCCGCTCCCTGTCGTCGTCCGTGAGCAGTTTCGAGACGAAGACGTTCTCGCGGTAGGGAATCGACAGGGACTGTGCCCGCTCGACGAGCGTGTCGAGTAGGGACTCGCCGGTGTGGTCGCCGGCGAAGGCGGTGCGGCGGAACGACTGCGCGCCGAAGTACCGCTGGTCGATGGCGCCCTCGTCAGTCCGGCTAAACGCCATCCCCCAGTCGTCGAGTTCGCGGAGGAGGGCGGGCATTCGCCGGGTCACCGCCTCGACTTTCGCGGGGTCGTTGAGGTGGTGACCCTCGTTCAGCGTGTCGGCGGCGTGGACCGTCCAGTCGTCTTCGGGGTCGTGGGTGCCGAGGGCGCCGTTGATCCCGCCGCGCGCCCACGTCGTGTGGGCGTCGCCGTGGCTCCGCTTGCCCACGACGAGGATATCCTCCGGGTCGAGACCCTGCTCGACCAGTTGGATGGCCGTCCGGGCGCCGGCCGCACCGGCGCCGACGATCAGGACGCGGACGGGGACCGTCTCGTAGTCGACCGAGCGCGACTCGTCGCTCGTCGGTCGGGATGAACTGTCCATAGCTACTAGTCGGACCGAGGCGACATAGCCCCGCCGTCGGCGGTGTCGCGGGTGGGCATACGTCCGCTTCGAGGGTCGATTTCGTTCCGTGTACGCGGCCGGTTGGCCGACGCCCCACCGACTAAGAGGGGGTGGAGCGAACGGGGCCGTCATGAGCGAGACGGGGCGGACGCTCCGGATCGGGGCGGCACAGGTCGCCGAGGTGTATCTCGACCGGGCGGCGACGGTGCGCAAGGACTGCGAGTACATCCGCCAGGCCGGCGAGCAGGGAGTGGACCTGCTGGTCTTCCCGGAGTATCACATCCCCGCCTCCCCCAAGTGGTTCCGACACGACCCGGACCTGTCGTTCGAGGCGTACTACGAGCGGTTGCTCGCGGAGGCGGTGCGGCCGGGGAGCCGGGCGGTCGATCGACTGGCGGAGGCGGCCGACGACGCCGACTGTGCGGTCGTGATCGGCGTCAACTGGAAGCCAGACACCACGGCGGGGACGCTGTACAACGCCCAACTGTACCTCGACGCCGACGGCTCGGTGCTGGGCGTCCGCCGGAAGCTCGTCCCGACGCTGTACGAGCGCCTGCTTCACGCCGGCGGTGACGGGACCGACGTGCGGACGTTCGAATCCTCGGTCGGGACCATCGGCGGGATGCTGTGTGGCGAGCATCTGAACCACCTACTGGCGTTCGCGCTGCTGGCGCAGGGACAGGAACTCCACGCCGCCGGGTGGCCGCGGTACGTGGGCTACGACCGCGAGGCGTTAGAGCGGCTGATCGGCGTCCGGACGCGCTTTCACGCCGAGGCGGCGAAGGTGCCCGCCGCGCTCGCGATGGGGACGGTGACCGACGAACTCGCCGCGGACATCGGGAAGCCGGCGTTGAGCGACGGGCCGAGCCTCTCGGCGGTGATCGGACCGACCGGCGAGTATCTCGCGGGCCCGAAATTCGAGGGCGAGGGCATCGTCCACGCGACGGTCGACCTGTCGGCCCGGGCGCGGGAACACTCCCATCACGACTTGGCGGGTCACTACAATCGGTTCGACGTCTTCGACCTCCACGTCGACCGCGGGGCGCACACCCCACTGTCGTTCGACGAGGAGTGACCGGGCCCCCGGTCCCGCCGTACTGGACGGTGGGTCCGACGTCGGTCCGGATGCTGTGCGGTCGAGATCCGAATCGGGAACACGGTCTCCCGGTCGTGTTCTGCGGACGAAACCGTGTCTCGGCGGGGCGACATACGAAGCGTTTTATCATGAATCCCATACCTCCGTAGTAGATGGCTTCGCATATTTCAGCAGAGACTGAGGCGTTGCTTGTCGGCGGATCGAGTGGTATCGGATTGGCGACGGCGGAGCGGTTGGCTCGCCGTGGCATCGGTGTCCACCTCGTCGGTCGGACGGAGACGAAACTGGAGGACGCCGTCGAGAGCCTCCCAGGGGATGGACCGGGAGAATATTCGGTCGTGGATCTGCACGAGGACGACGACGTCGCGGAGTTCGTCGACGCAGTCGAGGAGTCGTCGGCGTCGATCGATTACCTGGTGAACGCAGCGGGATCGTTCGAACCGAAGCCGTTCCTGGAGCATACGGAGTCGGACTACGAAAAATATCATAAAATAAATAAGTCATTCTTTTTCATCACCAAGGCCGTCGCTCGAGGAATGGTAGAAAACGGAGGGGGGTCCATCGTGAACGTCGGATCGATGTGGGCCCAACAGGCCGTGAAGGATACTCCGTCTTCGGCCTACTCCATGGCCAAGGCCGGACTACACACGCTCACACAACAGCTCGCGATCGAGTTGGGAGACGACGATGTCAGGGTCAATGCGGTCTCTCCGGCCGTGGTGGAGACTCCGATCTACGGGGAGTTCATGGATCCGGAAGACATCCACGAGAATTTGCAGGCGTTCAACGAGATGCACCCGGTCGGGGACGTCGGCCAGCCGGAGGAAGTGGCCTCGGTGATCGACTTCCTACTCTCGGAGGAGGCATCCTGGGTAACCGGAGCAATCTGGGATGTCGACGGCGGCGTGATGGCGGGGCTGACCTGAGCCGCTAGTCCCGTCGGACGACCCGCTGTCGGATGACGACGGCGACGACGACACCGTAGACGAGGGCGGGACCGAAGCCGACGACGGCGGCGAGCATCGTCGGATCGGTGTCGGGGAAGACGGGGTAGACCGCCGGCAGGAGAACGCGGATGGAGCCGACGATGATCCCGAATCCGACCGCGACGACGAGCAAAACGCCGACGACGGCGAGGGCCATCGTGGAGCCGTCACGTCGGATCTTCGAGGCGAGGTCGGTCATGGCAGCGGTGCGGCGACGGAAGCGGTCGAACGGCGACTCTCGGCGTCGTCGAGCCGCATCGGGTTCGGCGGCGACATACCCGGCGATAGGGCTAGAGCCCGTTAGCTCTACCGCCCGCCCGACGACAATTATCACCGCCGAGAACGATAACGAGAGCCATATATATGCCGAAATCGAATACTTCGGGAGCGATGGAGCGATTGTCGGCATCGACGAGTGGAACAATCGTCGCCGTCACCGGGGTCGTGCTGGCGGCAGTCCACCTCCAGTCGGCCGTGCGCTTGCCGTCGTCGCCGGGGTTGGTGCTGATCGAGGCGGCCGTTCCTATGGTACTCGCGCTGGCCGTGGCGGGCGTCGGAGCCGCCCTCCGGGAGGATCGGCTCGCACCCCCGGCGTCGGCCGACAGGGTGCTCGGCTGGGCGGTCGCCGGAACGCTGTCGCTGAGCGTCGCGGTCGGATGGCTGTTCGTCGACGCCGGCGTCCGGGGCTGGAGCGTCCCCGTTCCGATGCGGACGGTACTCAACGCCGCCACGCTGGGCGCGCTCGTCGGTCTCGTGATCGGCGTTTACGACGCCCGTGCCCGGTGCCAGCGGGAGCGCGCGGAGCAGTTGACCCGCATCAACGACACGCTCCGTATCGCGACCCGGGAGATCGTGAACGCGACCGAACGGGCCGAACTGGAGGCGGTGGTCTGTCGACGGTTGACCGACTCCGGCATCTACGACGGGGCGTGGATCGGTCGGTACGAACCGGGCGACGAGGTCGTCAGCCCGGCGGCGTGGGCGGGCCACGACGACGAATACTTCGCCCCGCTGGAGATTGCCGTCGACCCGGACGATCCGGACGACCGCGGACCGGGAAGCGCGGCGATCCGAACGGGCGAAATCCAGCCCATCCAGGACGTGTTCGCGGAGTCGGCGCTGGAGCCGTGGCACGAGATGCTGTCCGAGAAGGGCGTCGAGTCGATGGCGGTGGTCCCGCTCGTCGGGCCGGAGCGCGTCCACGGCTTCCTCAGCGTCTACGCCAACCGGGCGAACGTGTTCGGGGTGCGGGAGCGCGAGGCGCTCTCCGAACTCGGCGAGAGCATCGGCCACGCCATCGACTCGATGGCGGCCCGCGGCCGACTCGCCCGGCGCGAACGCGAACTCGCCAGACAGAACGGGCGCCTCGACGAGTTCACGAGCGTCGTCTCCCACGACCTGCGCAACCCGCTGAACGTCGCTGAGGGCAACCTCGAACTCGCGCGGATGGCCGTCGATGACGACCACTTAGACCGGGTGGCGGACGCCCTCGACCGGATGCACGAACTGATCGAGGACCTCCTCACGGTGGCTCGCTCCGGACGGACGGTGGACGACGTGCGCCCGGTCGACCTCCGCTCGGTCGCCGAGCGCGCGTGGGCGACGACCGACACCGAGGGCGCACGACTGGTGTTCGACGGCGATCCGGGAACCGTCCGGGCCGACGAGAGTCGGCTCACGCAGGTGTTCGAGAACCTGTTTCGGAATAGTGTGGAGCATGGCTCCACTGACAACCGGCCGAAGCCCGGTGATAGTGTGGAGCATGGCTCCACTGACAACCGGCCGGAGGCCGACGACGACGCCGTGACGATCACCGTCGGCGGCACCGAGTCGGGGTTCTACGTCGCCGACGACGGCCCCGGAATCCCCGAGTCGATGCGCGAGGACGTGTTCGAAACGGGATACACCACGTCGGCAGACGGCACGGGATTCGGCCTCGACATCGTCCGAACTATCGCGGCGGCGCACGGCTGGCGGGTCGCCGTGGTCGAGGGCGCGACGGGGGGCGCCCGATTCGAGGTCACGACCGCCGACGCCGAGGCGACGGCGACGGGCGGGACGGCCTGAGATGGACCGCCGTCCGTCAGCTTCGGCAGTCGGCGCCCACTGATCGACGACTGCCGGCCCACCGCGACACCGAGCCGTCCGACCGGTAGCCGGGACAACTGTTTAGCGTCGGCGGTGCGTATTTTGAGCCGATATGACAGCAGACCGTGTCGTCGAGCTTCTCCGGAAGGCGTACGCCGACGAGATAGAGACAGTGATGAACTACCAGACGAACGCCATCGTCCTCGACGGCGTGCGGGCCGAGGAGATCAAGGAGAGCCTCCAGCAGGACATCCAGGAGGAACTGACCCACGCCGAACAGTTGGGGCAACGTCTCAAGCAACTGGACGCACGCCCGCCGGGGTCGGCCGACTTCGTCGCCCGGCAGGACTCCCTGCAGCCGCCCGCGGACTCGACGGACGTGCTCTCGGTCATCCGCGGCGTCCTCGACGCGGAGGAAGGCGCCATCGAGACGTACCGCGCGCTCATCGACGCGGCCGAGGCGGCGAACGACCCGGTGACCGAGGACCTCGCAGTGACCATTCTCGCGGACGAGGAAGCCCACCGGACCGAGTTCCGCGGCTTCGAGAAGGAGTACCGGACGGAGTAGTCTCGAGCGTGACGAACGGCCCGCTCACGGCGGGACGATGACCGCACGGCCCTCGATGTCGCCGTGTTCGAGGCGTTCGGCGACGGTGTTGATCTCGTCGAGGTCGTAGCGGGAGGTCCGGAGTGCCACGTCGCCACGGTCGACCAGCGCGACGAGTTCCTGCAGTTCGGCGTAGCGGCCGACGAGCGTGCCGCGGTAGGCGAACTCGCCGTTGACGAGCGCCTGCGACGGTTCGTGGATGTGGCCGCCGTAGCCGACGATGTGGTGGTCGCCGCCCGCGGCGGTGATGTCGGGGGCGTAGCCCGTCGTCACGTCGGCGCCGACGAAGTCGATGACCTGCTTGGCGCCGACGCCGTCGGTGATCGACTCGATTTCGTCGGCCACGTCGACGCTCGACGGGTCGACAGTGTGGTGAGCGCCGAGGTCGGTCGCGAGGTCACGGGCCTCCGGTTTGAGGTCGAGCGCCGTGATTTCGGCGGCGCTCATGGCGTCGAGACACTGGAGGCCGATGTGGCCGAGGCCGCCGACGCCGATGACGACGGCGTGATCGCCGGGGTTGAGTTCGTGGACGGCCTTCTTCACCGCGTGATACGCCGTGATCCCCGCGTCGGCGTGGGGCGCGATGTCCGCGGGGTCGACGCCGCCGGGAAGGGGGATCACCGCTCGCTCGTTCGTGTGGAGGTACTCCGCGAACCCGCCGTCGGTCGTCAGCCCCGGGAACTGGGCGTTCTCGCAGTACATGTCCTCGCCCAGCCGGCAGGGCCGACAGGTGCCACAGGTCATGTGCGGGTGACAGATCACCTGATCGCCCGTCTCGACGATGTCGACGTTCTCGCCCACCTCGACGACGGTCCCCGCGTTCTCGTGGCCGAGCGTCATGGGGAGCGGTTGGGGGGCGTACTCCTCCCACATCCCCTCGATGATGTGATTGTCGGTCTGACACCAGCCGGCGCCCTCGACCTCGACGATGACGTCGTCGGGACCGTCGGCAGTCGGTCGGTCCACCTCGTCGATGGAGAGGGCGTCGCTCATCTCCTCCGTGTACGCGTGCAGTCGTGCCGCGAGCATGTGTGAGCCGTCCACCCCGGCCGGCAAAAGTATTGCTCCAACGACAATCATGAAAGACCATAATAGTTATTTGTTGTCATTCCCCACGGACGGTCGTACCATGTACGAGTACGAGGGCGAGGACGTGTTCGTCATCGATTCGCACCTTCACCTGTGGGATGCGACCGAGGAGAACATCGTCCACGAGGGCGGCGAGCAGTTCATCCAGTGTTTCTACGACTACCACACCGCGTTCACGCCGGCGGAGAAGCAGTGGTCGCTGGAGGAGTACCGGAAGTACGGTGCCGACCGGATGATGGACGACCTGTTCGGCAACGCCGCGGTGGATATGGGTATCTTCCAGCCGACGTATCTCACCGACTTCTACGACGAGGGGTTCAACACGGCCGAGCAGAACGCCGAACTCGCCGAGGAGTACCCCGAACGCTTCGTCCTCAACGGTACGTTCGACCCGCGTGACGGCGAGGAAGGGCTGGAGTATCTGGAGGAGTTGAACGACAAATACGACCTGCAGGGGGTGAAACTCTACACGGCGGAGTGGCGCGGCGACTCGAAGGGCTGGCGCCTCGACAGCGAGGAGTCGTTCAAGTTCCTCGAGAAGTGTGCCGAACTCGGCATTCGGAACGTCCACCCGCACAAGGGGCCGACGATCCGGCCGCTCAACCGCGACGCCTTCGACGTGGCGGACGTGGACGACGCCGCCACCTCCTTCCCCGAACTCAACTTCGTCGTCGAGCACGTCGGCCTGCCGCGCCTCGACGACTTCTGCTGGATCGCCGCTCAGGAGCCGAACGTCTACGGTGGCCTCGCCGTCGCGGCGCCGATGGCCGTCCACCGGCCCCGAAAGTTCGGCGAGATCATGGGCGAACTCCTCTTCTGGCTGGGCGAGGACCGCCTGCTGTTCGGCTCCGACTACGCGCTCTGGAACCCCGACTGGCTGGTCGACGTGGTGATGAACGCCGAGTTGACCGAGGAGCAACGCGACGAGTACGGCGTCGAACTCGATCTGGAGACGAAAAAGAAGATCATGGGCGAGAACGCGGCCGAACTCTACGACATCGACATCGAGGCCAAGAAAGAACAGTTCAAAGCCGACGACGTGACCGAGGAGTTCGGCCTCGCCGACCACTACGCCGGGTCGAGTACGGCGCCGGCGGACGACTGATGTCGACGGACTCCCGAGACGCCGTGACCGAGGCGGCGGTCCGCGAGCGCCTCGACCGGGTCACCGACCCCGAACTCGACACGTCCATCGTCGAACTGGCGTACATCGACGAGATTCGGATCGACGGGAGCGAGGTGCGGGTGGCGATGACGCTCCCGACGGCGTGGTGTTCGCCCGCCTTCGCGTGGATGATGACGACCGACGCCCGCGACGAGGTGGCGTCGTTGCCGGGCGTCGCCCGCGTGCGGATCGAACTCCGCGACCACATGCACGAGGCGGAGATCAACCGCGGCGTCAACGAGCGGCTGTCCTTCGGCGAGGCGTTCCCCGACGCCGACGGGGGCGTCGCCCCCGTCCGCGCCGAACTCGACGAGAAGGCGCGGATCGCCCGCCAGCACGACGCCACGGGCGCGCTTCTCGACGCCGGCCTCGACGGCGAACAGATCGTTACCCTGACCCGCGAGGACGTGACGGTCGAGGACGGCCGCGCCCACGTCTGGTGCCGGGACGGCGGCCTCGCCGTCGTCGTCGACGCCGACCCGCTGGAGCGGTATCTGGAGAAGGCGCGGGCGACCGGCCGCCTCGACGACGACCATCCCGAACTGTTCCGGACGCCGGAGGGCGACCCCATCGACCCCGCGCAGTTCGAGACGGTTCGCCACCGAACCCGGCTGGCCGGCGTCAACATGAGCGGGCAGGGGTCGGTCTGTGACGCGCTTCACGAGTCGCGGCGCGCCGAGGACCGGCCGCCGCTGTCGATGCGGTCGGACTAGAACAGGCCCTTTGGGCCCGGCGGCGGCCCCCTCGGCCCGCCGTCGCGTTCGCCGTCGCCCTCGTCGTCGGGTTCGCCGTGTCCCGGTTTCGCAAGCCCGTAGCGACCGCGAGCCGAGAAGTCCCGCGGATCCCAGCCACACTCGGGGCAGACCCGCTCGTCGTAGTCGAAGTCGACGCCGCAGCCGAGACACTCGTTTTCCGCGCCCATCAGTCCCGCTCCCCGAGACCGGGGCGGCCGAGTCCGTACCGGCCACCCTGACGCCACGTCTCGGGTCGCCACCCGCAGTTCGGGCAGGCGTCGTGTCGGTAGTCGAACGGTTCGCTACACCGTTGACAGTTGGCTGTCATTCCCATGTGACGTGGTATCGCGACCCAACACGTAAGCATTTCGCCCGTCGCGGCGACGGAACACGTATACCGCGCTCGGGCGAACGGCGACTATGGCGGCCCAACCGGTCTTCGAAGTCTACAAAGACAGGGGCGAGGAGTGGCGATGGCGGCTCGTCGCGTCGAACGGCAACATCGTCGCGGACAGCGCGGAGGGGTACGTGTCGAAACAGGGCGCGAAACGCGGCATCCGGTGTGTCAAACGGATCGCCCCCGACGCCGAGGTGACGGAGGGATAACGGCGCCGTGGAACTGACCGTCTACGGCCCGCTCCGCTCCGCGACCGGGGGGAAGCGGGTGACGGTCGACCCCGAGGGGGCGACGGTCCGGGCGGTCGTCGAGGCGGTCGTCGCGGCCTACCCCCGCGCCGAATCCCACCTCGTCGATTGCGACGGGCGCCTCCGCCCCAGCGTCCGGGTCACGGTAGACGGGGAGCGAGTCGGTCTCGACGACGACTGCCCGTCCGACGCCGAGGTGGCGCTGTTTCCGGCGATGCGTGGCGGGTCGCGGTAGCGACTACAGGTCGTACTGCGCTCGCACGGCGTCGGCCAGTCCCACGTCCTCCAGTGTCTCCATCGGCGCCAGCATCGACAACTGGACCACCCCCGGCAGGCGCGCTATCTCGACGCCGCCGGTGAACGTACACCGGGCCCGGACTTCGCCCTCGGTCATACCCAGCAGTGTGCCCGCGCGGTCGAAGGCGTTGTCGGTGGCGTCGTTGATCGTCGCCCCCGACCCGATCACCTGGATCGGGGCGGCGTCGGCCACCTCGTCCACGTCGTACTCGGCGGCGAGTTCGGCGCCCGTCTCGCGTTCGGCGTCCGTATACGGTTTGGCGATGGGCGGCAGATCCGCCTCGTTGGGGAGGAGCAGCGGCCCGTCGATGTCCAGTCCTTTGATCACCTCCACTTCCAACTCCGTCCGCCCGCTCACGTCCGTCGTGTGCAGGGAGAGTTCGCCGTCGCCCTGGTTGGCGTGCAGGTCGCCGACGTAGAGGCCGGCCCCCTCGATTTTCACCGGGCAGACGAGCGTCGCGCCCGGTCGCACGTCGTTGGAGTCCATGTGGCCGTCGGTGCGGTCGGCGAGGGCATCCTCGTCCGGGAGGCCCCAGTCGTGGCCGGCGCCGATGAGGAACTGCCCGAAGTCGCCGGCGTTGTGGGAGTCGGGGAACTCCCGGGGCGGCGTCGTCCCGATGTTGCCGATGAAGGGCCGAAGGTGGCCGAGCGCCCCCGGAATCTCGTTGGGCTTGTAGAGCAGGATGGGATGCTGGCGGGAGTTCTCCGGGAGGGCCATCGCCTCGTCGGCGCGTTCGGCGAGGGCCGTCGCGCCGTCCTCGCCGACCGTCAGCCCGACGGAGCGGTCGTCGTCGAAGGCGACGGTGTAGCCGAACTCGAAGCCGAAGGAGGAGGCGTTGGCGCCACACTCCGCGCATTTGATCGCGTCCTCGCCGATACCCTCGACGACGCTCTCCGGCCACTCGGTGCCGCACTCGGGACAGCGGTGGTCGACGAAGGGGTCGTCGCCGAAGGCGCCCTCGCGTTCGGCCATGCTCCCCGTACTCGTCGCGACGCTCGTCACCTCGACGTCCTTGATTCGGACGACCAGGGCGTCGCCGGGTTCGGCGTTCTCCACTCGAATCGGGCGTGTCACCTCGTGCCCGCCGCGGAACTCGGGGGTGATCATCGGCCCCCAGCAGGCCGGGGGCGTGTGTGTACGGACCGTGCCGCCGTCGGCGACCGTACCCGCCCACTCCTGGTCCGGGCCGACGAGGCCGAGCGTGAACCGATCCACGTCGAGTTCCTGCTGAATCTGTTGGGACATACAGTCGACGGTTGTCGTGTGTGGGGATAACTGTCACGGGACCGTCGACACGGCTACCCGCCGATCCCGCTCCGGAACCCCCGCTGGATCGTCATGGCGCGAGCGTAGTCGGCCTCGGAGAGGATGCCGAGAAGTTCGTCGTCACGCTGGACGAGGGCGTCGACGGGGCCAGCGCTCTGCAGTTCGACCAGCGTGTCGAAGGCGTCGGCGTCCGGGTCGAGCCGCGGCACGTCGCGCACGATATCGCCGACGGTCGTCGCGCGGTCCCCTCGCCGCGCCTTCTTCAGGTCGTCGAGCGTGACGACGCCGACGGGCGTTCCCTCGGCGTCGACGACGAGGTAGACCGTCCGCCGGTCGCGGAGCATCCGTTCCCCGAATTCGTCGATAGTCGTCGACAGGGCAACCTGCGCCGGATCGGGCGTCATGATGTCACCGACGGTGATCCCTTCGAGGAGTTCGTCGAGGAGGACGGCCTTCGATTCGGTCGTCGCCGCGCCGTAGATGAAGAAGGCGAGCAGGAGGAGGATGATCTGGAAGTTGAGGACGGCGACGATGGCAAAGAGGAATGCGAAGCCGACGCCCACGCGGGCGGCGAGACGGGTCGCGGTGCCGTACGGGCGCGAGCGTGCGAGGAGCGCCCGCAGGATGCGACCCCCGTCCATCGGGAACGCCGGGAGGAGATTGAACACCGCCAGCGTGACGTTCACGATGGCGAGCCAGCCGAAGACGAACCGGGGGATCGGAAGCGACTCCGGCATCACGAGGACGGCGACGTAACAGACCACGGCGACGAGGACGCTCGTCACGGGGCCGGCGATGGCGATCCAGAACTCCCGGTTCCACTCCTTCGGGAACGTCTTCAGCGCCGCGAGACCACCGAGGATCCAGAGCGTGATCGACTCGATTTCGATGCCGTAGCGCATGGCGACCCACGAGTGCCCCAGTTCGTGGACGGTGACGCTCACGAACAGCCCCACCGCCGCGACGACGCCGATCAGCCACGGCGTCGATCCGGCCCGGAGGCGAGCGAGGTCGAACCCGTCGCCGGTGAACCCTTCGATCAGCGCCGCGTAGAGTTCGATCTGCCCCCCGCTCCCGATCAGCCACGCGAGGATCGGGAGGAAAATCAACAGCGACGTGTTGACCCGAATCGGGATGCCCCAGATGGAGAGGAGTTTGTAGCTCCGCATACCGGGGTTGTCAGACCACTAATACTTAATTCGGTCGTGCGACGGGGCGGCGGGAGACCTACCCCGCTCCGAGCCCACGGGTCCGTATGGACCGAGACGAGATTCGGCGAGCGTGGGACGCAATCGCGGAGACGTACGCCGACCGACGCGACCCCACCGGGTCCGACGCCGCGCTCCTCGACGACCTGCTAGACACGCTGCCGCCCGAACCGACGGTCCTCGACGCCGGCTGCGGGGACGGGGCGCGGACGCTCGCGAACCTGCCGGCCGGGAGCGTCGGCCTCGACGTGTCGCGGCGGGGCCTGGAACTCGCGCGGGAGACGGTCCCGGACGCACGACTCGTCCAGGGCGAGATGACCGCGCTCCCGTTCGCCGCGGGGAGCGTCGACGCCGTGACCGCCTACCACGCCGTCTTTCACGTGCCCCGCGAGTCACAGCCCGAGGTGTACCGGGAGTTCGAGCGCGTCCTCCGGCCGGGCGGCCGACTCCTCATGACCCTGCCGGGCGGCCGGTTCGAGACGGTGCGCGAGGGGTGGATGGGCGGGCGGATGTTCTTCTCGGCGCCGGGGCGGGACCGGACGCTCGCCCAGCTTCGCGAGGCGGGCTTTGCGGACCTGCGGACGGAGACGGCGACCGACCCGCTCGGAAGCAGTACGGAGTTCGTGTTTGCAGCGGTAGCGCGTTAGCGACGCTCCATCGGCGCCGAACACCGCAGACAGAGCGTCCGCCCGGCGATCCAGTTCACGTCCGTCGACGCACAGTCCGGGCACCGGAACTGATCGTTGTCGTACTCGGTGGTGCCGCGGGGGGCGGCCAGGTGCCCGTCGTCGACGGCGCGGGCGAGCAGCGACGGGAACCGCTGGCGTTTGAACGTCGACCGGCGCGCGAGGAAGGCGCCGGGGTCGGACGGATCGGCCCCGTGGAGGTCCTCCCAGTCGACCGCGATTTCGCCGTTCGCGGTTCCCCGAGCCACCTGCGCGATCGGTTCGGCGGCGGCCCGGAAGAGCGGGCTCGTCGCCACCCGGTGCGGGTCGTCGACGGTGGCCCCGGCGTCGCGGTAGGCCGCTTCGGCGTCGCGGTAGGCCGCCTCGGCGTCGTCCATCCCGGCCACGACCCGGAAGTCGGCGACGAACTCGTCGAGGCACGCCGACTGGGCGGGGCCGTCGAGCGAGGACTGCAGGTCGCGCGCGACGGCGATGCCTTCGACGCCCCGGCGTGACGCACGGGCGTCGCGGCCGGCGACGCGGTAGGCGACGGCCGCGACGACGAGCCACCGGAGCCCCTCGCCGACCCACCCCCGGTCGTCGGCGTCGAACGGGCTCAACTCCTCGGCCGGCCGCGGCTCGGCGAGGGAGAGCCACGCCGCCCGCGTGAACTCGTCGCCCGCTCGCTCCTCGGCGCGCTCCGCCAACGCGGTGACGCCCGCGGCGACGCGGGCATCGGTCTCCGTCGTCATGAGTGGTGTGAGGACTGCACCGACACAAGCGCGTCGCCCCGCCACCAACGCCTATCGGGCCGGCGGCCGTACGGACGTGCGATGCCCGGAATCGTCCCCGAGCGCGTGACTGCGGAGGTGGAGGGCGACTTCGTCGTCTTCCTGATCGGTATGCGCATCAACTCGCTGTGGAAGGTCCACAAGTGGCTGCCCGTCTTCCTCGCCATGCCCCGAATGCTCCGCGAACTCGAAGCCGACCCCGAGAGCGGCCTGCTCGAATCGCGGGCCTGGTTCGGCCTCCGCAGTCCGGTCCTCGTCCAGTACTGGGAGTCGTTCGACCACCTGGAAGCGTACGCCCGCGACGCCGAGGGCGAACACCTGCCGGCGTGGAAGGCGTTCAACGACCGGATCGGCGAGGGCGGCGACGTGGGGATCTGGCACGAGACGTATCTCGTCCGGGAGGGCGAGTACGAGGCCGTCTACAACAACATGCCGCCGGTGGGGCTCGGCGAAGTCGGCGAGACGGTGCCCGCGTCCGGCCACGCCGAGACGGCGGGGGGTCGACTCGGGCGGACCGAGGGCGACGACGCCCCGGTCGGGGCCGACGACTGAGACGGGGTGTCGTACGTCAGTCCCGGTGGTCGCCGGGATGGGCCGGCGACCCACCCAGTGACCGGGTACGGTACTCCGTATGGTGCCGCCCTGTCGCTTTTGCCCGACGGCCCGAAACGGGTGACACATGTGGAGTCGGCGGGTACTACTGGCGACGATGGCCGGACTCGCCGGCTGCGCCGGATCGTCGGGACCGACAACGCCCGAGGGACCGACGGCAACGCCGATGCCCCCACCCACGGGGGCGACGTACGCGTTCACGCATCTCCGGGCCGACGGCAACCGCATCGTCGACGGTACCGGCGCCATCGACGACGCACGGCCGGTCGACATCGCCGTCGACGGTCGCCCGGCGTGGCTGCTCGCGTTCCCCGGAAGCGGCGCGACGAGTTACTGGACGGTCGTGCGGGCGGACGGACGGGCGACGACACACCGGGTCGGCGACGGGACGAGCGAGACGGTCACGGCCCACGGCCGCGTGTCGACGCCGCCGCTGGCGTACGCGGCCGACGGGGCGGTCGGCGTCGTCGACGCGCCGGCCGACTGCGCCGAACACACGCATCCGGTGGCGGTCGACGGCGGCCTGCTGTACGTCGCCACGAACGGCGACGCCGTCGTCCGGGGTGACGGGGCGACGACCCGACTGGACGCGGCGGCGCCGACGGACTGCCGTCCCGTCCGGATCGACGGCGACCGATACGCCCTCTACGGGGGGCGGACGACCCGCTACGGCCACGGCGCGCTCGGCGACACCGTCGAAGGGAGCCGGCTACTCGTCGTCGACGCCGCCGCGGGGCGCGTCGACGCGGACGTACCCCTCGACGCGCCGACGGCCTTCGAGGGGCTGTCGCCGCTGGCCGCCGACCTCGACGGCGACGGCGACGTGGAGGTGGTGACGACCGTCGCCGACGCGGCCGACGGCGCGCGCATCAGGGCGTACGCCGCCGACGGCACCGAACTGGCGACCGGTCCCGTCTACGGCCCCGGCTGGCGACACCAGCTCTGTGTCGCGCCGTTCGGGCCGGACGGGCGGCGGGAACTGGCGGTCGTCAGGAAGCCACACGTCGACCGGACGCTCGAATTCTACCGGCTCGACGACGACGGTCTGACCGTGACGGCGACCCACGACGGGTACGCCAGCCACACGTACGGCTCGCGGAACGTGGACGGGGGGCTGGCCGCCGACCTGGACGGCGACGGACGGTGGGAGCTGTTGCTCCCGACCACCCGGCGACGGCGGCTGGCGGCGGTCCGACGGACCGATCGGGGTGCCGAGCGGGCGTGGACGCTCCCGCTCGGCGGCGAACTCGTGACGAACGTGGCCGGGGTCGGCCTCGACGACGGCCGTCTCGCGGTCGGTGCCGGGACGGCCGGCCGCGTCCGGATCTGGCAGGGGTAGCGTCGGTGGGGGATAGGCGACGGCGGATCGCGGGCTTTTGTCGCCGGGGTCCAACGGGGGGTATGGCCAGGAGGCGAGCGGTTCTCGCGGGGCTGGCGGCGCTGGCCGGGCTCGCCGGCTGTGAGTCGGGCGCGGCCACCGAGACGCGCTCGACGGTCGCCCCCGACCGCCCGCCGTGTGCCGACGGCTTCCGGATCGTCGACCGCGAGGAGCGGATCGCACGGGGGACGGTGCCCGAGGTGACGTTTCGGCTGCGCAACGACGGCGACGTGGCCGTCGCGTACGACCTCCGGGTGAGGTTCGAACAGGCCACGTCGACCGGCTTGCGGGAGCCGTCCGGCCGTGACCGCATCGTGGGCACGCTCGCTCCAGGGGCGAGCGTCGCCGTCACGGCGACGACCGACAGCGGGGAACGGACGAGCACGACCGACTACAGCCTCGACCTGACGCTCGCCTGTTCCGGGGCCGCCGCGGACGTTTAGTTCCTACGCGCTAAGGGGGAGTGATGACCACGCGAGGCCGCGAGGTGGATGTCGGCGACCGAGCCTCGGAGGGCGCCCGGCAGGAGCGGAACGGAGCGGCGGGACCGCGAGGGGCGGACGGGACGGCCACCGCCACGCCCGCCGTCGCCGTCGACGGCCTCTACAAGCAGTTCGGGTCGGGTGCCGACGCGGTGACGGCCGTCGACGGCGTCTCCTTCGCGGTCGACCGCGGCTCGGTCGTCGGCCTCCTCGGGCCGAACGGAGCCGGGAAGACGACGCTCATCAAGTCGATTCTGGGGACGGTGCGTCCGGACGCGGGGTCGGTTCGGATCATGGGCATCGACGCCCGCGAGGCGCCGCGCGAGGCCTACGCCCACGTCGACGCGATGCTCGAAGGGGCGCGAAACGACTACTGGCGGCTGACGGTCCGGGAGAACCTCCGCTATTTCGCGACCATCAGCGGCGTCGATCCCGCGTCGGTCGCGGATCGGCACGAACGACTGCTGGAGCGGCTGAACATCGCCGACAAGGCCGACGAGCCGGTTCGCAACCTCTCCCGAGGGATGAAGGGGAAGGTGTCGCTGGCGAGCGTGCTCGGCGGCGGGGCGGACGTGGTGTTTCTCGACGAGCCGACTCTCGGCCTCGACGTGGAGAGCGCGCGGACGTTCCAGGCGGAGATCCGACGGCTCGCGGCGGAGACGGGGTTGACGGTGCTTCTCAGCAGTCACGACATGGGCGTCGTCGAAACCGTCTGTGATCGCGTGATCGTCGTCTCGGACGGGAGGATCGTGGCCGACGACACCGTCGACACCCTGCTCGGCCCCGACGGGAGCCACACCGTCCGCCTGACGAGCCCCGCCTTCGACCGCGAGCGGGTGGCCGCCCTGCGCGACCGGGTCGCGGTGACCGAAGTCGAGCGGCTGAACCGCGGCGCGCGGATCGAGGTGACGACGGACACCGACGGGCTGTACGCGCTGATGGCCCACCTCCGCGAACACGACGTGCCCCTCTCGCGGGTGCGGACGGTCGAACGCGGCCTCTCGGACGTGCTGGTGGATCTCACGACGGACGCGGGAGAGGGGTGATCGTCGTGGACGCCGACACCGAGAAACGGGCGACGGGCGGGCGCGACGGGGTCGAGAGGGCCGGCTACACCCACCTCGCTCGGGCCGTCCTCTACCGGGAGTATCTGGTGTTCGTACGGTATCCCGCGAACGCCGTCGGCGGAATCGTCGTCGCGCTCTTCTTTTTCGGCGTGCTGTTCTACGGCGGGCGGATGCTCGCCGGACGGGCGCTGACCGACTCCATCGAGGGACTCGTCGTCGGCTACTTCCTCTGGACGCTGGCCGTGGGCGCGTACGCGGCCATCTCGAACGACATCGGGAGTGAGGTCCAGTGGGGGACGCTCGAACGACACGTCACGACGCCGTTCGGGTTCGCACCGGTGATCCTCCTGAAAGGGGTGGCGAAACTCGTTCGCACCTTCATCACGTCGGGCGTCGTCCTCGCCGTCATGCTCGTCGTCACGGGGACGACGCTCCAACTCGACGCCCTCACGGTCGTCGTCGTGGCGGCACTCGCGGTCACGTCGGTGCTCGGCGTCGGGTTCGCGGCGGGTGGGATCGCCGTCCTGTACAAGCGGATCGGCAACTGGCTGAACCTCCTGCAGTTCGGGTTCGTCCTGCTGGTGTCGGCGCCGGCGTTCGATCTGTGGTGGCTGCGACTGTTGCCGCTGGCTCACGGCAGCGCCCTCCTCCAGCGGGCGATGGTCGACGGCACGCGGCTCTGGGAGTTCCCGGCCGCCGACCTCGCTCTCCTCGTCGGCGTCGCCGTCGCATACCTCGCGCTCGGCTACGTCGTGTTCCGATACACGACGGGACGGGCGCGGCGACTCGGCGTGCTCGGCGACTACTGAGAGGAAGTATCGTAACTGTGTGCCGGTGGGTCGCCAAGACGGTGCGGCGACCCTCCGGTACTGACGGACAACGAACCGCACGAGCGGACGTGCCGGCAGTCCCCGTGGACAGGTACGGGTCTCCGATCGGCGCGAGGGATTCAACACCGTCCGGCCCGTTCGAAACGCATGTCGGCAACACCCGATCTGAGCGGGCGGACGGCACTGGTGACCGGGAGTGCGAAGCGGGTCGGCCGCGAACTCCTCCTTCGAATCGCGGCGTGCGGGGCCGACGTCGCCGTTCATTACGACACGAGCGACGCGGCGGCGACGGCGACGGCCGAGGAGGCACGCGACCACGGCGTCGCGGCGACGACCGTCCGTGGCGACGTGACCGACCCCGACGAGGTCGACGCGATGTTCGAGGCCGTCGAGTCGGAACTCGGAACCGTCGACATCCTCGTCAACAACGTCGGCAACTTCGATGCGCGCCACTGGGCGGACATCGAGTGGGCGGCGTGGCGCGACGTGGTCGAGAGCACGTTCTACGGGACCGTCCTCTGTTCGCGGCGGGCGCTCCCCGGGATGCGCGAGGCAGGGTGGGGTCGGATCGTCAACGTCGGCTTCGCCGACAGCGACCGGGGGGTCGCCCACCCGGTCAACTTCCCCTACTTCGTCGCGAAAACGGGCGTGTTGATGTTCACACGGATGCTCGCGGCCGATACACAGGACGACGGGATCACGGTCAACGCGGTGTCGCCGTTCGCCGTCGAGAACACCGTCTCGGACGTGTCGTCGTTCCCACGCGGGCGGCCGGCGTCGTTCGACGACGTGGCCGCGCCGCTGCTCTTTTTCCTCGGCGAGAGCGCGGCCTACGTCAGCGGGCAGAACGTCGCCGTCGACGGCGGGCGACTGGCCGAGGAGTGATCAGCCGTCGGCGTCGGGTGACGCCTCGGTCACGGTGATCGTCACCGGGCCGCCGTCGGCGTCCCCACCGTCGTCGTGGTTACTGGACCCCTCGTGCGCGCCCTCGTCGCCGGCGGAGCGGCCCGAGGGATCGACACCCGTGACGCCGTAGCCGACGAAGAAGCCGGCCGCGCCGCCGACCCCGGCGCCGACGCCGGCACCGACCGGACCGGCGACCGACCCGGCCCGCGCGCCGGTTCGGGCGCCGGCGCTCGCGTACCGCTGGACGAGTCGCACGTCCTCGTCGTCGTCGAGGAACGGTTCCAACAGGAGTGATGGCTCGCTCATATCGGTGTGTACGGCGCCGGCAAGTTGAGTGCAACGCCGGCGGTGGCGACGGGTACTACCGTGTCGCGTCCCGCCCCCGAGTATGCGTCTGTACTGGCACCAGCGCGACCTCAGGACACGGGACAACGCGGGATTGGCGGCGACGGCGGGCGGCGACGACCCGGTCGTCCCGGTGTACGTCTACGACCCCACAGCGCTGGGAACGGTCGGGAAGCGCCAGCGCGCCTTCCTCATGCGCGGCGTTCGCGCGCTCAAAGAGCGGTACCGTGACCTCGGGAGCGATCTGCTCGTCAGGAGCGGGACGCCGAGCGAGGTGCTGGCCGACCTCGCCGGCGAGTTCGATGCGAGGACCGTCGGCTACGCCGATCATTATCGGCCGGCCCGCCGGACCCGACAGCGGAGCGTCGAGCGGGCGC
>Ga0102935_1000165_pt1 | contig 22267 bp, 20 predicted proteins | sample SalPonR2_A_D2_MG_FD_78508 | JGI IMG/M metagenome (GOLD analysis project Ga0102935, IMG submission 78508) | Salt pond soil microbial communities from South San Francisco under conditions of wetland restoration - Salt Pond MetaG R2_A_D2_MG | ecosystem: Environmental > Aquatic > Marine > Intertidal... | reverse complement strand
CGAGACAGGCGAGGCTGAGTGACGGAACGGAACGAAGCCTCGAATCGGAGCGGCGAGGGAGAACGAGCCGGGGAGACAGGCGAGGCTGAGTGACGGAACGGAACGAAGCCTCGAATCGGAGCGCAGTACCCTTTTTCACGCCGACCGCCGACGAGCGAAAGCCGTCGCTGCGAGCCCGACGGACGCCGTCAGGCCGCCGCCGCAACCCTGCCGGACTCCGCCATCCGCCAGACGATGAGCGCTCCGGCCGTGCCGAGGCCGACGGCGAGCGCGAACAGGACGGTGTAGGTTCCGGCGGTGTCGACCAGTTCCCCGGCGATGACGGGTGCGACGAACGACCCCAGCCATCCGGCCACGCTCGCGACCGATACGACCGTCCCGGCGGCACTGGGATCGACGAACTCCTGGATCGACTGGTACATCAGCCCGATCTGGAGCTGGATGAACACCCCCGCGAGAACGAGCAGCGCGACCAACACCGCGATCGTCGCGCTGTAGAACATCCCGACCGCGAGCACGGTCGCCCCGACGAACGAGGCGGCGAAGATGGGGCGTCGTCGCCGGGCCAACACCGTATCCGAGAGCCACCCGCCCGTGGGCCGGGCGAGCACCCCCACTGCGGGAAACAGTGCGACGAACGCGCCGCTCTCAGCCAGCGAGACGCCGAACTGGCGAGTGATGTACGTCGGCATCCACGAGTTGAAGACCATGTACAGCGAGTAGCCGAGGAACGTGACGGCGACGACCATCCACACGTTCCGGTTTCGTAGCACTCGCTTGAACCCCGCCGGCGAGATCGGGCTCGTTGACATCCGGTACCGTGAGACCCGCCCGACTGCGACGTAGAGCGCGAGCGACGCCACCATCACCGCTGCACCGAAGCTGGGAAACACGCCCGGCCAGCCGACGATCGCGGCGAGACGCGGTGCACCGACCTGTCCGAGCGCGTACCCGGCGGGGTACCCCGAGATGATCACAGATGTCGCCGTCGCTCGCTTGGCGGGCGGGAACGTGCTCGACGCGACGTTGATGCTGACGACCCACAGTACGAACATCCCGATACCTGCGAACAACCGCGAGCCGATCAGCAACGAGACGTTTCCACCGCTGGCAGCGAACCAGTCGCCGACGCTGCCGGCCAGGAGAACGGCAGCCGCGACCGGAATAATTCTCCGGGTCTCGACGCGATCCAGATAGATGCCGACCGGAATACCGATCACCGTCGCGGCGACCTGCGGCATCGAGACGAGCGCGGCGGCAGTGGCTTCGGTGACTCCGAGGTCATCCATCACCAGCGTGAGAACGCTGGCCGGGGTGATCAGGTACGCGCCGACGAAAAGCAGCAGCAACCATCCGGCTGCGATGGTCGCGATCCGCCACGCTGACCCCTCGGCGGAGTCACGACCGTCAATCAATCCAGTATCCAACACAGCGTAATTTGCTGGATTCCGAACATAACCCTATCGGTCCCGACACGTACTTCTGTGCCCAAAAGATGTACATACCGGGACTATCAGACCGTATTACTGCCGCTTCAGCCACGACCCTCGCGACCGATGCAACAAACATACACGTGCGCACAATTCAGAGAGACGCTCCATCGCGATTTCCGTCTCCGATCTCCGTTTCGTTCGACCGCCGGGCGTCCCGCGTCCGTAAACTCCGCTTACCCGCCGAGCACCACGCTCGCAATCGCTGGCGTGAGGAACGCCTCGACGAACGCTGCAACGGCGAAAAGCGGGACGAGCCCCAGGAGTACCCGGTAGGTCCGCCTGATCGCCCCGGCCACGTCGCGGTCGTCGTAGCGCCCGCGGACGGCACCGAGTCCGACGCCGCCCAGAGAGAGCCCGGCCGCGCCGCCGATCACGAGCGCGGGGATCTCGATCACGCCGTGAGGTGCGACCAGCGCGAGGAACGCCACGGGGTCGAAGACGCCGCCGACCGCCCCCACAACGAGCCCGTTGAACACGAGCGTCACCACCGCCGGTACCCCCGCGGCCAGCCCGCTGTACGCCAGGTCCACGGCGACCAGCCAGTTGTTGGTCGCCAGGTTCAGAGCCGTCCCGAGCGGGACCGTGCCGAAGACGCCCCCCACGTCGCCGCCGATCGGGAAGTCGACTCCGATCGCGTCCGTCGCGAGCCACCCAGTCACGCCGCCGGCGGCGATGCATCCGAACGAGACGAGGTTCGCGCCCGGATGGTCCCGAACGAACCCCCCAACCGAGCGGAGGCCACCGCCGAACGCCACTCGGAGGCGCGTCCTGACCGGCGGTGGCCCCCCGTCCGGTGCCGTAGAAAGCGGAGTTTCAGCGTACAGCGCGGTTTTGAACCCTTCGACGACCGGCGGGATCAGCACCGTGGTGACCAGTGCGGCCACCCGTGGGGCACCGGCGATCGCTGCGAGGCTCCCGGCGATGACCCAGGCGAGGCCCGCGCCGATCGCGACGGCGACGTAGCCCAATACGGCGACGGGGCGGCGCAGCGGGAGCCGGGCGCTCCGTTTCACGGCTGCGACCGCGCCGACGTCGTCGACCACGATCGCCTGGTCGGCAAACGCGACGAGTACGAAGATCGCTACGGCGACCAGGAAGGTCACGATCCCACCGAGGACGGCGACTAGAATGCCGAGCGCGCCCACCCTGGACAGGCCTCCGGCACTGGCCGTGACGCCGGCTACGGCAGCTCCGAGGCCTACAAGCGGGGAGACCACTGCCGCAAGCGCGACGATCAGGAGGAGCCGGACGCCGACGAACGACCGCCAGTGCCGCCGCACGGCGCCGACGGCTGTGCGGACCCCGTCGTCGCCGCGGAGGAGGCCGAACAGCCCGCCCACGGCCGCGGCGTTGCCGACAGCCGACGCGAGCACGGCGAGGGCGGCGGACGCGAGCACGCCGCCGGCGACGACGAGCAGGACGCCGGGCGTCAGGATCCCTTCGATGGCGTCGCTCAGTTCCGGCGGGAGGGTGCCGCTCCCGGGTCCGACGCCGGAGTCGATGGCTCCCCGCTCGGCGGCGCGGAGCCGGTCGAAGAACGGGTCCAGCCGGCCGCCCGCGGCGAGGAGCCAGACCGCGACGACGCCGGCGACGACGACCGGTGCGCGAGCGGCTCCGTAGAGGCCGCTCGCCAGGAGGTACACGGGGAGGACCGACGCCGACCGCTCCCAGAGCAGCCGAGCGCCCGTCCGGAGGGCGGTGGAGGGATTCACGCTTCTGAGGTGTGGGGCCGGCCAATTAGAGCTTCGGGAGATGGGTTACTTCCGGTGGCCGGACATTCATATGCGATCGGGCGGCCACCCGGCGTGTGACGTAGACACTGCCCCGCGCCGAGCAGCGATCGTTCGGCACGTCGGCGCGGGCGCGACCAGCAAGTGCCGACTGTTCGCTACGGCTTGAGGCCGCACGGACCGCACGTGATCAACGTGTCGATGCCTACAAACGATCCGGTGGCCAACGTTGCGGTATGAACGGTGACGACCTCGCGAGCGAGTTGCGCGACGACAACGAGACCGAGTTCTCCCGGCTCGGCTCCTCGAAGGCGATGTACGCGCTCACCGGTGGCGATATGAACGCCGAGCAGGTGCGGGCCGCGGCAGCGACCGACGCGCTGGCGTTCGCGGCGGTGCTCGATGAGTGGAGCGAGAACGCGAGTGACGCCACGGAAACGCTCTACGCCGACCTCGTGGCCGCCGCACGCGACCGTGCCGCCGCGGTCGCCAACGACCCGTCACTCGACGCGGAGCCCCTGCTTTACGACGCACTGGAGGGCTTCGACGCGACGGCCGCCCGTCTCGGCGGCGTCTTGGGCCGCTACTTGGTCGTTTCCGAGTACGCTAGCCAGATGGTCGGGTTTTTCATCGGCGACGCCGATCCGGCGGCCGCCGACGACTTCCGCGGGATCCGCTCGGAGATCGACGCCGAACACGACCGCGTGGTCGACGCGCTGGATTCGGTCTGTGGAACCGACGACGAGTGGACGGCCGCTCGCGACGCCGCCGAGTCCGTGATCGACGCCGCTTACGACGACTACGTCGAGACGCTGGAGTCGATGGGAATCAAACCGAAGAACGTCTGTTGACCGCCGCTGACGCTGCCTCCCACCGCCAGTTTCAGTGTGTGAACGACTCGCTATCTCCACCTGAAACAAAGGGGTAGCGCGTCTGAACGACGGAATTCGAACGACATCCGTCAAACGGGCGTCAGACGCCGTCGACGCCCTCCCGGAACGTCGCCAGCTTCGATCGGGCCTCGCGGACTGCCTCCCGGGCCGGCCCCTCGGTCTCTTCGGCGAGCTCCGCGAGAGCGTGCATATGCCGGGCAAGCCGGCCGTGATCGGCCCCGTGCTCCTGGGTGGCGAGCGTCGCGAGCGCGTCCGCCTGGTCGGAGAGCCGCTGTCGTGCGTCGCCCTCCGCGTTCTCCGCGGCGGTGCGGAGCCGGTCGCTGGCGTCTTCGAGCAGTTCGTGTGGCATGGCTCGGCGTACGCGCCCCCGGCAGAAAACCGTTACACCGACGTGACAGGATCGCCGCTTCACCGTCCGCCGTCATCCGACCGCCCTACACACACGACCGACCGCCTCAAGTGCGTGTGTACCCAACAGCGTCCCGATGAGCGACTCTTCCGGAACGAGCCCGCTGTCGCCCGACCGCCCGGCGACCGACCGGGAGTTCCGCGTCGACGCGCCGTTCGACCCCGCAGGCGATCAGCCCGACGCGATCGAACAGCTCGCTGCGGGCTTCGCGTCGGGCATAGACAAACAGACGCTGCTCGGGGTCACCGGCTCGGGGAAGACAAACACCGTCTCGTGGACCATCGAAGAGCTCCAGCAGCCGACCCTCGTGATCGCCCACAACAAGACGCTCGCCGCACAGCTCTACGAGGAGTTCAAAAGTCTCTTTCCCGACAACGCGGTGGAGTACTTCGTCTCCTACTACGACTACTACCAGCCGGAGGCGTACGTCGAGCAGACCGACACCTACATCGACAAGGATATGTCGATCAACGAGGAGATCGACCGGCTCCGGCACTCCGCGACGCGGTCGCTGCTCACCCGTGACGACGTCATCGTGGTGGCGTCGGTGTCGGCGATCTACGGCCTGGGCGACCCGACGAACTACACCGAGATGGCGCTCCGCGTCGAACTCGGGGACCGGATCGACCGCGACGACTTGCTCTCCCGGCTGGTCGATCTCAACTACGAGCGCAACGACGTCGACTTCCAGCAGGGCACGTTCCGGGTCCGTGGCGACACCGTCGAAGTGTACCCGATGTACGGCCGGTACGCGGTTCGCGTCGAGTTCTGGGGCGACGAGGTCGACCGACTCACCAAGCTGGATCCGCTGACCGGCGAGGTGGTCTCCGAGGAACCCGCAGCGCTGATCCACCCCGCGGAGCACTACTCGATCCCGGACGAGAAACTCGAAACCGCGATCGGGGAGATCGAGAATCTGATGGAAGATCGCGTGGCGTACTTCGAGCGACAGGGTGACCTCGTCGCCGCCCAGCGAATCGAAGAGCGCACTACCTTCGACATCGAGATGCTCCGGGAGACGGGCTACTGCTCGGGCATCGAGAACTACTCCGTGCATATGTCCGACCGCGACTCGGGGGAGGCGCCGTACACTCTGCTCGATTACTTCCCCGATGAGTTCCTGACTGTCGTCGACGAGTCCCACCAGACGCTCCCGCAGATCCGCGGGCAGTTCGCGGGCGACAAATCACGGAAGGACTCCCTGGTGGAGAACGGGTTCCGGCTGCCGACCGCCTACGATAACCGGCCGCTGACCTTCGAGGAGTTCGAGGAAAAGACCGACCGGACGCTCTACGTATCGGCGACGCCCGGCGACTACGAGCGGGAACACTCCGACCAGATCGTCGAGCAGATCGTCCGCCCCACCCACCTCGTGGATCCGGAGATCGAAGTCGCCGACGCCACCGGGCAGGTCGACGACTTGCTCGACCGGATCGACGACCGGATCGACCACGAAGAGCGCGTACTCGTGACGACGCTCACGAAACGGATGGCGGAGGACCTGACCGAGTTCCTCGAGGAGTCCGGCGTCGACGTGGCGTATATGCACGACGAGACCGACACGTTGGAGCGCCACGAACTGATTCGGGACCTCCGGCTGGGACACATCGACGTCCTCGTCGGTATCAACCTCCTTCGGGAGGGCCTCGACATCCCCGAGGTCTCGCTCGTCGCCATTCTTGACGCCGATCAAGAAGGCTTTCTCCGCTCGGAGACCACGCTGGTCCAGACGATGGGCCGCGCCGCAAGAAACGTCGAGGGCGAGGTCGTCCTCTACGCCGACGAGATTACGGACTCGATGGAGTCGGCGATATCGGAGACCAAGCGCCGCCGCCGGATCCAGCGGGAGTACAACGAAGCGCGCGGCTACGAGCCCAAGACCATCGAGAAAGCAGTCGGCGAGACGAACCTTCCGGGCAGCGGCGACCGGAGCGAGCGGTCTCCGACCGACGAGCCGACAGACGGCGAGGAGGCCCGCGACCAGATCGCGTATCTGGAGGAACGAATGGCGGACGCCGCCGACAACCTCGAATTCGAGCTCGCGGCCGATATCCGCGACCGGATCCGCGAGCTCAGACAGGAGTTCGGAATCCGCGAGGACGACGACGGGTCCCGCGGCGACGACGGCGTCGACCCCGGGCAGGACCCACTCGGCGGCGTGCCGGCCGGTAGCGACGCCGGCGACGCCGCGGTGGACGACGCTGGCGGCGACGACTGACCGCGGCCACGGGCCACCCGGTTTCGGCGGCTCCCCCCGCGCTCTGCCGCCGCCGCTACCGCGTCGACTCGTAGGATCCCTCGAGGTTCAGATCCACGTCGGTCGCGGCGGTCTCGCCCCGTCCGTCGAGGTCGCCGACGGCGTCGCCGCTCTCGGCGTCCTCGACTGCAGCGAGGATCTCGTCGATGTCGTCGAGACCGAGGAGTTTCCGGGTTTCCGCGTCGAAATCCAGGCTCTCGAGCCCAGTGGACTCCTGTACGTCCGACCCGCTAAGCCCACGGCCGTACCGCCCGAGGAGGCTGGTGAGTTCCTGCGGAAGCACGAACGTCGACGACGGCGACGTGCCGATCCGTTCGAGCGACTCCAGCCCGCGTTCGACGATCGCGCGCTCGCCCATCGACTCCGACGCCCGAGCGCGGAGCACCGTCGCGACCGCGTCGCCTTGGGCGCGGAGCACCGACGCCTGCTTTTCGCCCTGGGCGCTGATCACGTTCGACTGCTGTTCGCCTTGGGCGGTCTCGATGGCGGAGCGACGCTCCCCCTGCGCTTCGAGGATCATCGCCCGACGACGACGCTCCGCGGAGGACTGCTGCTCCATGGCGTCCTCCACGCCTCGACTGGGTTTGACCTCCCGGACCTCCACGCTCTCAACCCGAATCCCCCACTCGTCGGTGGGCTCGTCGAGCTCCTCGTTGATGCGGCGGTTGATGATCTCCCGTTCGGAGAGTGTGTCGTCGAGATCCATATCGCCGAGAACGGCCCGGAGCGTGGTCTGTGCGAGATCAGACACCGCTCCCTCGTAGTCGTCGACTTCGAGGAACGCCCGCTTTGCGTCCATCACCCGAATGTAGACGACCGCGTCGGCGGTCACCGGGGAGTTGTCGCGAGTGATCGCCTCCTGCTTCGGGACGTCCAAAGTCTGCGTTCGCATATCGAAGGTGTAGGTCTTCGAGACGAACGGCGGCACGAAACTGATTCCGGGCTCCAGGAGGCGCTGGTACTCCCCGAACACCGTGAGCGCCCGCTTCTCGAAGGCGTTGACGATCTCAACCGCGCTGTAGACCGTCACGATCGCCAGTGTGAGCGCGACCAGCCCGATAATCGTCGCCGGGTTCGTCCCGAACACCGTGACTGCGAGGATCAAGCCGATGACCGCGGCCGCCGCGGGCAGGAGCCGGTTCGGCACGCCGCGGGCGGAACGGCGGCCGAGTTCCCGGAAGATGCTCGACATACCGGGTATTGGAAACGTATCACATTAAGGGTGTCCCGGGTGGTACGCCGCGTGCGACCGACCCGAAGGCACTTCACGACGACTGACGATCAGATCGTATGCGCCGTCAGAACTCGAAGACAGACCGCGGGAGCCTCGAGGTCGAGACGCTGCTGCGGATCGTGCTGGTGCTGGTCGTGATCTGGCTGGTGCTCGAGGTCATCGGGGGGATTCTCGGCATCCTGGGAGAGCTCCTGGGACCGCTCCGTCCGATCCTGGGGCTGCTCGTCGTGGCGCTGCTCGTGCTGTGGCTGACCGACCGGCTCTGACTCACCCGCCTGGACACGCGTCGGCGTCCACCGACTGCGACTCGGCCCCCTGATCGACGGCCCGGATCGCGCCGGACGCGAGGTCGACGACCGCGAGCCGGCCGCCGTACCCGTGGGTCCGGTCGTGCCCGCGGACGACCACACAGCCGACGCCGTCGGGGATGTCGACGGTTTCGGAGCGAGTGAACGGCTGCTGGGAGTGCGCGTGGAGGAGTTCCCGCCGACCCAGCCGCTCCCCGTCGAGACGTTCGACCTGCCACCAGTTCGCGTACCCGTCTTCGCCGTCGTCGTCGTGGTGCAGCGTCACGTCGAAGTCGTAGGCGTCGTCGCCGCGCTCGACCGCCACGCCGACGACGTTGGCCTCCCGGAGGTCGAGGTCCGCGGCGCCGGGCGCCGTTGCGTCGATCGCGGTGGTGCCGACGTCCGTCGGCTCGGTACCCGTCGGGTCAGCACTCTTCGATCCCGACCCGTCGTCGTCGGCCCCGCCGGCACACCCTGCGGTCACCCCGGCGGCGACCCCGGCGGTCGCGGCGAGAACCCGGCGTCTGGAGAGCGTGGCGTCGCGCATACCGGTCGTTGGTCGGCCAGGGATAAACGCCTGTGGACGACCGTTTTCGACGCGCTCCCGACGCGTTCTTGTCGCCCCCTGCCCACTCCCAATCGTGTTCAGCCTGAACGTCCCCGTTCCGGGGCAGGTCCGCCGGCTCGCGGGCGACCTTCACCCGGAACTCGCCCGCTTCGACCGGATCCGGGAGCGCCACACCCTCCTCGCAAAACGGTTCGATTCCGGGCTCGACGACGACGCCGACTCCCTTCCACGACTCCGGGAACGGCTCCGGCCGCTCCTCCGCCGGCACAGCGCCGACGGGATCGACCTCCGAGTGACCCGGCTCGACTACTTCGAGACGCCGACCCGCGGCCCCGGGCCGGTGGTGTATCTCGCCGTCGAGAGCGCCGACCTCAACGCGCTCCACCGTCGGCTGTGCGACGCGTTCGGGATCGTCGCGGGGATGGAAGGCGACGAGTACGTCCCGCACGTCACCCTCGCCCGCGGCGGACAGGTTGCGGACGCGGTCGACCTGGTCGACAGGCGATCGATCGACCCCGTCGGGTGGACCGCCGGGGAACTCCGGATCCGCGACTCGCGGTACCGCGAGGACGCTGCGCGGCTGCGGCTCGCTTGAGCAGCCTACAGAACCGGCGAGCCCGCGCTACGGCTGCGGCGGTGCCCCGTCGTAGGCGTCGAGGTCGGCGTAGAAGTTCAGCATCGAGAACTTCAGCTTCTCGGGGGCGACGTCGACGAGTTCCGCCCGCTCCTCGCGGGGGAAGCTCTCGCGGACGCCGTATTTGCCCATCTCGACGCTCTCTTGGGTGTACCGCCGGTCGACCAGCAGCCGGACGCCGTAGTCCTCGGGCGAGCGGATCACGCGGCCCAGCGCCTGTCTGGTCTTCCGGATCGTTGGAATCTCGACCGCGTACCGCCAGCCTGCTTCCGGCCGGTCGTCGTACGCCCGGTCGTAGGCGTCCTGGATCGCCTCCAACCGTTCGGAGAGCCGCGGGTAGGGCACCCCGACGACCGCGACCGTCCGGGCGTCGTCGTCGTCGAAGCTCACGCCCTCCGCGAGCGTCCCCCACAGCGACGTGCAGAGGACCGCGTCCTCGCTGGCGACGAACGACTGCCGGAGCGACTCGGTGTCCTTGTCGGAGCCGTCGCGGAGGAGGGTGGATGCGACGTCCCGACGGTCCCGGAGCCGGTCGTGGTACCGTTCTGCCTCCGCGTACGACGGGAAGAAAAGCAGGCAGCTGCCGGGAGTGAACCGAACGGCGTCGGCGAGCACGTCGGTGACGGCCGCCTGCGTGTTCGGGTCGTCCCGGTCGGAGCTGAAGAGTGCCGGGGCCTCCACCGTGAGGGTCCGCCGGCGCCCTTCGGGGTACTCTAGGCCGTAAGCCATCGTGACGGGATCGGAGAGCCCGAGCACGTCCTCGGTCACGTCGAAGGGGCGGAGCGTCGCCGACATCAGGATGCTGGCGTTGACCTCCTCGAACAGGCTCTGGGTCACCGACCGCGGGATGCAGGTGTACAGCTCCGCGCGGCCGTACACGTCCTCGCTGTTGGCGTCGCGCCGCACCGCACACATCGGGTGTTGGCCGAGTTCCCCGCTGTCGGCCATCCACGACGCCACGAACTCCGCGGCCTGGAGGGTCTGACACTCCGCCCGCGTCGTCGCCGACCCGTTCCGGTAGGCGTCTTCGTACTCTTGATCCAGCGCCTTCCCCAACTGGAGTGCGAGGTCGACCTCCGCGTCGATGCCGCGGCCCTCGTAGCGATCGAGGAAGGCCATCGTCAGGTCGTCTCTCCGATCCGAGTTGGCGATCGAGAGGTCGTACCAGTCCTCGTCGACCTGTTCGTGCTCGCCGAATCCGAGCGCGTCGTCGTAGGTCTCCCGGAGCGCCCCCAGAAACGCCGACAGGACGTTCTCGGCGGGATCGACCCGGGAGTCGTCGGCCTCGTCGAGCTCCGTCAGCGCGGATTCGAGGGTGTTCTCGGTCAGCGTCCGGGTGGCGTGGTCGCGGGCCACCGACTCGATGTTGTGGGCCTCATCGAACACCGTCACCACGTCTTCGGGCTCTCTGCCGAGCCACCGGAAGAACTGCTCGCGGATCGTCGGGTCCAGTAGGTGGTGGTAGTTGCACACCACCAGATCCACCGCCTCCATTCCCTCTTTCAGTAGCTCGTACCCGCAGCGGTGCCGTTCATCGGCGTACGCGTAGATGTCCTCGGGGGTCCGCACGTCCTCGAAGAGCCACTCGAAGAACGCGTCGGTGTCCTCGACGAGGTTGTTGTAGTAGTGCTCACAGACGTTGCCCTCGCGGAGCTCTTCGAGTTCAGTCTCCAGATCGTCGAGCTCGTCTGTGACTGCTGTCCGGGCCTCGCCGGCACCCTCGTCGCCCTCCCGGAGTCGGTCGAGCAGCGCGTCGGCCTGCCGACTGAGTTCGTCGTGTTCCTGCTCGGTCTCGACGAGGTCCCGGGTCGTGTCCCGGAGGGTCTGACACTCCTGGTAGCCGACGTCGATGTGACACATCGACGACTTCCCCTTGAACACGACCGCCCGGAGCGGCTCCTCGTCGGTGATCGCGCGGGCGTCTTCGACGAACTGCCGCATCTGCTGGTGGACGTTGGTGGTGATGACCACCGTCTTGTCGGTCCGGCGGGCGTACTCTACGGCGGGCACCAGCGCCGAGAGGGTCTTTCCAGTCCCGGGTGCGCCCTCGAGGAGTACGTCGCGCTGCTCGTCGAGTGCGTCCGCGATCCCCGCCATCGCGGAGCGTTGGTTGGGATATGGCTCCTCGTACGGGAAGAACCGCTCGTAGTCGGCCGTCGTCGACACATACGGCGTTCGGCCTTCCTGCGATTAAAACCCTCTGACGGGGGAGACGTGCGACGATCCTGTTTCGACCCGAACCCACGGTCTCGCCCACACCAGTAGTACCGATCCGACACGGGTTTACCCTGCCGTCACCGATTTCGCGTATGTCGATGCGTGTGACGTTCCTCGGGACGGGTGGGGCCGTTCCGACGACCGAGCGGGGGCCGAGCGCACTCCTGATCGAGCGCGACGGCGAGCGGTTGCTGTTCGACTGCGGCGAGGGCACCCAGCGCCAGATGATGCGGTTCGGCACCGGGTTCGCGATTTCACACCTCTTCGTTACCCACCTCCACGGCGACCACGTCCTCGGGATTCCGGGGTTGATCCAGACGCTCGATTTCAACGGCCGAGAGGAGCCGCTCGCGCTCCACGGCCCGCCGGGGTCGAAGCCACACCTCCGGGACCTCCTCGAAGCCGGCGGCTACCGCCCTGGCTTCCCGATCACGGTCAACGAGATCCGGCCGGGGACCGTCGCACTCGACGCCGCCGACTACGAGGTCCGGACGTTCGAGACCGACCACCGGAACGCGTCGTCGATGGGGTACGCCATCGTCGAGGCCGACCGGCGGGGCCGGTTCGACCGCGAGCGCGCCGAGGAACTCGGCGTCCCGGTCGGCCCGAAGTTCGGGCAACTCCACGACGGCGAGCCGGTCGAACTCGACGACGGTACGGTCGTCCGCCCCGAAGACGTCGTCGGCGACCCTCGGCCCGGTCGGCGGTTCGTCTACACCGGCGACACCCGGCCGGTCGACGCGACCGTCGCGGTCGCCGAGGAGCCCGACGTACTCGTCCACGACGCGACGTTCGATGACGAGTGGGCCGAACGGGCGCGACGGACCGGCCACTCCACCGGCCGGGAGGCCGCCGAGGTCGCGGCCCGTGCCGGGGCAGCGCGGCTGGGACTCGTCCACGTCTCCTCGCGATACGCCGGCGACGCCTCGCCGATCGAACGCGAGGCGGCGTCGGCGGCCCCGGACGGGACCGAGGTGTTTCTCCCCGACGACGGCCGGACGATTGAGGTCCCGTATCCCGACGAAACGTGACCGACGGTCGGGGGCGCCGGGGGTCGCCCCCGCCGTGGCATATATATCCACACACACCCAACGAAGCGTGTGAACGACCGGACGAGTGCGCTCGATACCCTCGTCTTCGGCGTGGACATTCAGAGCGGCGACGTCCGCGGCGATTCGCCCTCCTACGCAGTCGTGGCGTTCGACGGCGAGAACATCGACCGCGACGTGGTTTCCCACCGGAAGCTGCTCCGACTGCTCGACCGCGAGGAGCCGGGGATGCTCGCGACCGACAATATGTACGAGCTCGCCGCGGACAAGGACGCGCTCGTCCGGTTCCTCGGGGCCTTGGCGGACACGACGACCTTGGTCCAGGTGACCGGCGCCGAACGCCCCGAGCCGCTCTCGCGGGTGGCGTCCAGACACGGCGTCCCCTACGGAAAAAAGCCAATGCAGGAAGCGGAGGCGGCTGCCCGGCTCGCGGCGGCCAACGTCGGCAGCGCGGTGACCGCGTTCGGCGACACCACCCAGCTAAAAGTCTCCCGCGGCCGATCCACCGGTAGCGGCGGGTGGAGCCAAGACCGGTACACCCGCCGGATCCACGGGTCGGTGAAGCGCCGGACCCGCGAGGTGAAGACCCGACTCGAAAAGGCGAACCTGGAGTTCGAAGTCGACGTCACAGAGAAGTACGGCGGGTACGCAAACGCAGTTTTCACCGTCGAAGCACCGCCCTCCGACATCCCGGTGTCGAGCGGGCGGTCCGGCGACACTCGGGTCGAGATCGAACGGGAGCGCCGCGACGGCATCGAGTTCGAGCCCCTGGTCAAGCGCCGGGACCGCGTGGTGGTCGGCATCGACCCCGGAACCACGACCGCCGCAGCGGTGGTCGGGCTCGACGGGTCGGTGTTGGACGTCTACTCCACCCGGACCGACGACACCGCCGGCGTGATCGAGTGGCTGATCGAGCGCGGCCGGCCGGTGGTGGTCGCCGCCGACGTCACGCCGATACCGGAGACCGTCGAGCAGTTCCGGCGGAGCTTCGACGCCACGGCGTGGACGCCGACGTCAGACCTTCCGGTCGACGAGAAGCTCCACCGCACCCGCGAGGTGGCTTACGAGAACGACCACGAACGCGACGCGCTGGCGGCGGCGCTGTTCGCTTTCGACGACCACGCCGACCAGTTCGAGCGCATCTCCCGGAAGGTGCCGCCGGACGTCGAGCGCGGCGAGGTCATCTCCCGGGTCGTCGCGGGCGAGGCGTCCGTCGAGGCCGCCCTCCGGGAACTCAGAGACGAGGCGGACGCCGAGACCGACGACGACGAGCACGAAGAGCGGGAGCTCACCGACGAGGAAAAGCAGATCCGCCGGCTCCGCGAGCGGGTCGACCGGCTGGAATCCCACGTGGATGACCTCAACGACACCATCGAAGACAGGGAGGCGACGATCGAGGAGTACGAGGAGCAACTCACCGAGGCCAAACGCGAGGAGCGGCGGGAGGCCAGAGAACGCCGGGAGGTCAAGCGATTAGAGCGCGAAAACGGCCGGCTGGAGCGACGGGTCGAGGAGCTGGAGACCGCAAACGACGAACTCGACGACAAACTCGAACGGCTGAAGGCGCTGTGGAAGCTGGACCACTCCAACTTCGCCGACGTCGACACCGACGGCGACCTCGTTTCGGTGAAGGTGATCGAGCAGTTCACCAAAGGGGCCATCGAGACCGCCGACACCGAGTTCGGGCTGGCCGCCGGCGACGTGGTCTACCTCCGTGACGCCTCCGGCGCGGGGCGGTCGACCGCACAGCGGCTGGCCGACGTCGACCCACGGATCTTGCTCCGGTCGGGCGGCGGGCTCTCGGACGTGGCCGACCGCATCCTCTTCGAGCGCGACATCCCGGTTGCACCGGCTGCCGACGTCACGATCCAGGAGGTCGACGAACTCGCGGTCGCCCGAGAGTCGGAGATCGAGGCCGCGATCGACGACTGGGAGCGCCGCGCCGAGGAGCGCCGCCGGGAGCGGAAAGCGTCGATGGTCGACCAGATCATCTCCGAGCACCGCGCCGAGACGAGAAGCGAGAGCCGGTAACGCAGCGGCGGGCGCTACGCCGGATAAGCGAGTCCCGTGATCAACTTTTCACGCCCCGCAGCCGACAGTTCACGCTTCGTCTCCCCGTGTAGGCCGGAGTAACGTGTGAATTACTTAGACGGTTCAAGACGGCCACCTCGTATGAGCCCCAGGATCCTGGCGGTGCTGGCGGTGGCCGGTCTCCTCTCGGCCGGTATAGCGGCAACGCCGGTAGCCGCACAGTCGGCCGATCAGGTCACGCTGACCGTCTCAGTCGTTGATCAGGACGGTGACCCGGTCAGTAACGCCGAACTGACGGCGACTTGGGAGAACGGCTCGACGACCCAGTCGACCGCGGGCAACGGAAAGGCGTTCGTCGACGTCGAACAGGGAGCGAACGTCACAATCGCCATCTCACACCCCGAGTACGTCCGCAACGACCCGTTCGTGGTTCGGAACGCGACCGAGCAGGACGTCGCGATTCCGGCCTACCGGCAAGGCCGGCTGTTGGTCGTCGTGGCCGACGATAGCGGCCCCGTCGCCGACGCGCGAGTCATCCTCCGGAAGAACGGCCAGGTCGCCTCACAGGCAGCGACAAATGAGAGTGGGGCGTTCGCCTCGGAGCCGATAGAGCGAGGCGAGTACTCCGTCGCCGTCGCGAAGCCGGGCTACTTCCGGAACAGCACCACCGTGCAGGTCGGCGCGTCGAACCGGACACAGGTGTCGATCGAGCGCGGGACCGTCTCGTTAACCGTCGCCGTGCGGGACTCACACTTCTCGCCCCCCCGCTCCCTCGATAACGCCACAGTCCGCATCGGCTCGGTCGGGCAGCTCCGGACGCCCGACAGCGGAGCGGTGCGCGTCAGCGTCCCGGTCAACACCGACCTGTCGATCACGGTGGAAAAAGCGGGCTACAACGACGTAACGGACCAGGTGCAGGTCGAAGAGTCCGACCTCCGCGTGAACGTCTCGACGAACCGGACGCCGTCGTTGCAGCTCGAATCAACGAACGCCCGCATCGTGGCGGGCGAACGGCTAGGTGTCAGAGTCCTCGACGAGTACTCCGACCCCGTCGAGGGTGCGACCGTCCTGCTCGACGGCGAGTCAGCCGGCTCGACCGATGCAGACGGCCGCGCGACGGTGCGCATCGAGGAGGCGGGCAACCACACGCTCGCCGCCGAAAACGACGGGCTGAGCTCCTCCACGGTGACGGTCCGCGGCATCTCCGAGGACGAGGAGACGTCGACGCCGACGCCCACGCCGACGCCGACGGCCACCGAGACCCCGTCCTCCGACTCCAGCACACCGGGGTTCACGCCGCTCACGGCGGTACTCGCCGTCGGAGTGTCGCTTGCGGTCTTGGCGCTCCGTCGTCGCTGAGGACGGGCCGGGTAGCGGCCACAGACTGGCCGCGCGCGGCGTGGCGCGCCACCGGATGCGGCCCCGTCTGGATGGGTTCACTCGCGTCGTGACCACGGGGGCTTACCCGTGACACACTCTTCGGAGAGTGGGTTCCGACGCCCCTCGGTGGCTACGGCGGCCTGGCGCTCGGCTCGACCTCGTAGGGCGCGTCGGGCTGGCCGACGAAGTAGTACACCACGAATCCGACGAACGGCACGAGAAAGCAGAGTCCGGTCCACGCAGTCGCCGCGTCGCTTCCCCGTCCAGTCGCGTCGAGGTAGACCCACCCCGGGAGCGCCACGTGGGCCACGAGAAAGTAGATCGCGAACCCGAAAAAGTACGCGAACGTCCCGACGTCGGAGATCGCAACCCACATGACGACCAGCGGGAGGAAGGCGACAGCCACCAACCCGCCGAGCACGACAAGTGGCGAACGCGTCGTTGGCATCACTACCCCGTTGGAACCGCGGGGGTATCACGCTTTCCAGTCCATCCCAGAAGTCATATGCCGGAGTCGCGAGTTCCTACCGGTATGGACGCCTACGATCGGATCACCCGGAACACCTCCGAGGTGGTCACCGACGAGGAGGTACGCGCGCTAGCCGACTCGCCCGACGGGCAGCGGGCGTACGTGGGCTACGAGCCCTCCGGCGTCCTCCACGTCGGGCATATGCTCACCGCGAACAAGCTGATCGAACTCCAAGAGGCGGGGTTCGAGGTGGTGGTGCTCCTGGCCGACGTCCACGCCTACCTCAACGGCAAGGGCACGTTCGCGGAGATCAGAGACACCGCGACCCGAATGCAGGAGCAGTTCGTCGCCTACGGGCTGGATCCCGACACCACCGAGTTCGTGCTCGGGTCGGAGTTCCAACTCGACGAGGCGTACGTGTTGGACCTCCACGCCCTGGAACTGGAGACGTCGCTGTCGCGGGCCGAGCGCGCGATGGCCGAGATCGCGGGCGGCGACACCGCGACCGTCGCTCACGCGGTTTACCCGCTTATGCAGGCGCTCGACATCGTCTACCTCGACGTCGATCTCGCCATCGGCGGGATGGAACAGCGGAAGGTGCACATGCTCGCTCGCGACACGCTCCCGGGCATCGACGCCGACGCACCGACGTGTCTCCACACCCCATTGATCGCGGACCTGACCACTGGCGTGGGCAAGATGTCGACCTCCGAGGGGCTGTCGATCTCGATGGAGGATTCCGAGGCCGACATCGCAGCGAAAGTCGAGAAGGCGTACTGCCCGCCCACCGCCGATCCCGACCCGACAGACGACGGCGAAGAGCGGGAAAACCCGGTGCTTCAGCTGTTCGAGTACCACGTCTTCCCGCGGTTCGAGGCGGTCGTGGTCGAGCGCCCCGACCAGTACGGCGGCGACCTGACCTACGAGAGCTACGAGAATCTGGCGGCCGACCTCGAGTCCGGCGACCTACACCCCGCCGACGCGAAAGGGGCGCTCGCGACGTATCTGAACGAGCTGATCGCGCCCGGTCGCGGACAGATCCAGTCTCAGGGCGCGTAGCGTCCCCCTCGAAGCCGATTGTCGATCCGTCTGACGACCGTCTTGCGTGGTTTGATGCACGCTCCCCACCGACGAGTGCATATGTGGGGGCTGAAGGGGGTCGCGTTCGCTGCGTTCACGCTCTGTGTCGGGGGGCTCTTGCTGTACTCCGGATCCGGCGTCGGGATCGCGCTCGGACTCACGCTCATCACGCTCACGAGCGTCGCCATCGTGTCCCGATACGGGCTCAGACGCCCATCGCGGCCGCGAGCGTGAACGTCCCCTCGTAGAGCGCGGTCCCGACGACGACCGCCGCCGCGCCCGCGTCCCGGAGCGCCGCCACGTCGCCCAAGGAGGCGACGCCACCCGACGCGACCACGGGGATGTCGACCGCGTCGGCCACCCGCGCGGTCTCGTCGGCTTGGACGCCCTCGTGTTGGCCTTCCACGTCGACGTCAGTGAAGAGAATCGACCCTGCGCCCTCCGCCTCGAACCGCGCGGCGGCCTCGGCGGGATCCAGTCCCGTCGTTTCGGTCCACCCCGAGACCACGACCTCCCCGCCCTTGGCGTCGAGGCTCACCATCACCCGACCGGGGTACGTCTCGGAAATCTCCCCTACCAACTCCGGTTGCTCCACCGCGGCGGTCCCGAGGATGACGCGCTCGACGCCGCGGTCGAGCAGGTCGGTCGCGTCCGCCGCGGTTCGGATCCCGCCGCCGAGTTGGACGGGCACGTCGACGGCGTCCACCACCGCCTCGACCGCGCCGGCGTTTGCACGCTCGCCGTCGAACGCGCCGTCGAGGTCGACCAGATGGAGGGTCTCAGCGCCCGCGTCGACCCACCGCTCGGCGGCCGCCACGGGGTCGCCGTACCGCGTTTCGGTGCCGCGTTCGCCCTGGATCAACTGGACCACCTCGCCGTCCTGCATATCCACCGCGGGGATCACCTCGAACGTCGGGAACGGATCCGTCGCCGTCATGGCGTGACTTCCGCGGGGCAGCGGTCTAAAGTCTCCGGAGCGGATCGCGGACCGTCCGGCAGCCCCGTCACTCGGTCAGCGGGAGGAGACCGCCGAACACGAACGGCCAGAGGAGCGCCAGTGTCACACCGACCACGAACAGACCGACCCCGAAAGAGAGCTCCGCTTCGTGAGCCTCGGGGAGTCGACGTCGCCGTAGCGTCTCGCCACAGTCGGCAGGTGGCGAATGCGCGTACTATGCGTCGCAGTGGACACGGCGCGTCCCGCCTGGCGGGGGCTGCAGTGAGACAGTACGACCGGGTAGTCGGGAGTCCGGTTCGGAGTCGTCCGTTCGCAACCGCTTTTACCACGGCCCGACGAGGTTCCGATAATGAAGCTGTTCGGGTCGAGCGGTACCCGGGGTGTCGTCGGCGACGGGCTCTCCCCGGAGTTCGTTCTCCGCATCGCGAAGGCCGCGGGCACTGTCTGGGCGGCCGACCGCGTCTTCGTCGCCCGCGACACGCGGACCACCGGTGAGATGCTCGCGAACGCCGCCGTGAGCGGGCTCGCGAGCGTCGGCGTCGACGTCGATCGACTGGGGGCGACACCCACGCCCGCCGCCGTCCGGTACGCCGAGGTCCACGCCCGCCCGGGGCTCGTGATCACCGCCTCCCACAACCCTCCGGAGTACAACGGGGTGAAGCTCGTCGGCGCCGACGGGGTCGAACTCGGCGTCGACCGGCTCGAACGGATCGAGGACCACATTCTTCAAGAAGAGTTCGCGATCGCAGCCTGGGACGAGGCCGGCGCGGCCAGCCGGGCCAACTCCGCGAACCGCGAGTACGTCTCGGACCTGCTCGCTGCGGCCGACCGCGAGGCGATCGCCGCGGCCGACCTCACCGTCGCGCTCGATCCCGGTCACGGCGCCGGTGCGCTGACCAGCCCGGAGTTCTTCCGACGGCTCGGGTGTGACGTCGTTACGGTCAACGCCACGCCCGACGGCTTCTTCCCGGGTCGCCAGCCCGAGCCGGTGGCCTCCCGGCTCGACGACCTCCGGGCGCTCGTGACCGCCGCCGACGCGGACGTCGGGATCGCCCACGACGGCGACGCCGACCGGGCGATCTTCGTGGACGAGACGGGTTCGTTCGTCGCCGGGGAAGCGTCGCTGGCGGCGCTCGCGGCCGCGACACTCACCCCCGGCGACACAACCGTCGCGGCGGTGAACGTCTCCCAGCGGCTGGTGGACGCCTGCGAGCGGGTCGGCGCGGACTTGGAGCTCACCCCGATCGGCTCGACCAACATCATCACCCGGATCCGCGAGCTCACGGCGGCGGGCGAGCGGGTGCCGATCGCCGGCGAGGGCAACGGCGGGATCTTCTTCCCCGACTACCGGCTCGTCCGCGACGGTGCCTACGCCGGGGCGAAGTTCCTCGAGCTCGTCGCCGAGCGCCCGGTCAGCGAGATCATCGCGCCGTACACCGACTACGAGAACGTCCGGATCAACCTCAGCTACGACACCGATGCGGAACTCGACGCGATGCTCGAAGCCGCCCGGACGTTCGCGGCGTCGGCGGACGCCGACCCCAACACCAAGGACGGCTACCGGCTGGACTACGGCGACGCGTGGGTGCTTGTGCGGCCCTCCGGGACCGAACCAAAGATGCGGATCTACGCGGAAGCCCGTGACGCCGACCGCGCCCGGGCGCTCGCTGAGGACGCCGCAGCCCCGCTCCGCGCGGCGCTCGACGCGGCGTAAGCCGAGTGATCGGCGACGCGGTGTGTACGCCGGAAGGCGGAGACCCCCGAGCCCCAGCAGTACGACGTCTCACTCGGAGCGACCGCGCGCCGCCGGCGAGATACGTGCACCCGACCACAACGGGACTCAGCCGTCGGTATCCCCGTCGAGTTCGGCCGCGAGCCGGTCGCGGGCGTCCCGCAACCGCTCGAGTTCGGCTGCCGCTGCCCCCGACCGGACCGCAGCCAGCTCGTCGGCGTCGAGCTCCTCGTGGGCGCGGGCGGCGCGTCGGAGCTCCCGGTAATCGTCGCGGTGGGTCAGGTCCCGGACGGTTCTGAGCTGCGCGGTCGTCTCCTCGCCGGCGAACCGCCCGAGCAGCGACATCCGCTCTCGGGCTCGGAACCGGAGCTCCTCCGGAGCCGGCGGCGGCCGCGACACGGTCAGCGGGGCCCCCGAGAGGCGCTCCAGGTAGGTCCGGTGGACCGCAACGGTGGTTTGCAACAGCCCGGGGTCTTCGGCGTAGTGGTCCAGCTTCGACCCGGTGTAGTCGGCGTACTCAAGCAGAGTCGGGATCGGCTCGTCGGCGTCGGGACTCTCGGTTGCGAACTCCCGGAGATCCCGCGGCGGCGACCGGAAGTCGACGAGGGGAAACGACTCCGCGCGCTCGAGGAACGCGACCACTTCGGCGATCGACGCCGACGCGTAGAACTCGTCGAACTCGTCGACCACGGCGTCGTTGTACGCCTCGATCGGCTCGGTCAGCTCCGCCACCGGCGCGTCGAGGTCGGCCTCGCCGACCGCCAGCCACTCCGCCCGCACGTCGATCTCCTCGTCGAGGTCACGGCGACAGAGCCGGGCGTCGCGCCGGGCTTTCGCGACCGCCTCCTCGGCGTTTTCGCGCCGGTCGAGCAGGCCGACGTACTCGGCGGCCGGCTCCAGATCCCCGCGGGCGGCGTCGAAGTCGGACTCGCTCAGCCGGCGCTGGTCCAGCCGTTCCCCGGCGGCCGCGAACGCCTCGCTCGCCGGGGTGTCGTCGTCGCGGCCCTCCACCAATCCGAGGAACTTGTCCTGGAACTCCACGTACGCCTGAAAGTCGCCGGTCCCGGTGGCCGACCCCTCGTAACGGTCCAGGAGCCGGATCGCCTTCCGGTAGGCGTCGGCGACGTCGACGACGGCGTCCTCGCTAACGGACTCGATCTCGGATTCGACCGCCGCCAGCCGCTCTTTCGCGCTTCGGAGCTCCTCGATGCGTTCGTCTGCCTCGTCGATCCGGGGTGCCACGCCGTCGGCCGCCCCCCCGCGCCCAGGTCCGTTGTCGCCGGCTGCGTCACGTTCCGACATCGGCTCAACCGTACACTTCGTCGGGATTGAACACCCGTTCACCGACGTGTTCGCCGCCGACCGTGCGGTAGAAGCACGACCGGTGGCCGGTGTGACACGCGCCGCCGGTCTGGTCGATCAAATAGAGGAGGGTGTCGGCGTCGCAGTCGACTCTGATCTCCTGCACGGCCTGCGTGTGGCCGCTGGTGGCGCCTTTCTCCCAGAGCTCCTCGCGGCTTCGGGAGTAGTAGTGGGCCCGCCCGGTCTCCCTGGTGCGTTCGAGCGCCTCCGGCGAGACGTACGCGAGCATGAGCACCTCGCCGGAGTCGACGTCCTGCGCGACGGCGGGAACGAGCCCCTCGGCGCCGAAATCCACGTCGATGTCGTCGGTCATACTCCGACTCAGACGGGTCCGGCCGATAGGTCTTTTGCCCCTCTCGGTGGTACTGTTTAGTTAAGACTGGATCCGCTGTGATAGTGGCTGAGAAGACCTCGGAAGCCCCTGCGCTCTCGACTCGATGGGCTCGCTGCGATCCTCGTCGTTCGCTGCGCTCACTCCTGCGGT
>Ga0102935_1000163_pt1 | contig 22323 bp, 21 predicted proteins | sample SalPonR2_A_D2_MG_FD_78508 | JGI IMG/M metagenome (GOLD analysis project Ga0102935, IMG submission 78508) | Salt pond soil microbial communities from South San Francisco under conditions of wetland restoration - Salt Pond MetaG R2_A_D2_MG | ecosystem: Environmental > Aquatic > Marine > Intertidal... | reverse complement strand
CGTGGCGCTCGGCCTCACGAAGCAGACCGAGCTCGACGCCGCCGTGCAGAAGGCCAACGCCAAGAAGGATCGCGACGGCGAGGTCATGAGCGACGACGAACGCCGCAAGCTGGTCTCCACCGAGCAGTCGCTCGGGATGGACACCGAACCGAGGATGCCGACGGCGATCTCCGGGCTCGAGACCTTCTCGTTGAGCGAGAGTGAGGCCGAGGAGAAGAAGGACGACAACGTGCCCGACGCCGACAGTTTCTTCAACTTGCCCGAAGGCGAGGACGACGAAAACGACGACGACGACGAGAAGTGAGGCGCTCGGGGCGCCGCCCCGAGCCCCGGTTCGGATCCGGGCTGCCCGGCGAGATGTTCAAACGGGATATGTGAGCCCCGGGCAGCGCCGCGAGTCTAGAACGACTTGCGCGCTCTGAGGGCTGCCGAGATGGTCCCGTCGTCGAGGTAGTCGAGTTCGCCGCCCACCGGCACACCCTGGGCGAGCGACGTCACCCGGCACCGGCCCTCCAGCGCATCAGCGATATAATGGGCCGTGGTCTGTCCGTCGACGGTCGCGTCGAGGGCCAGGATAACCTCCTCGACCCCTTCTGCCGCCACCCGATCGACGAGCCGCGGAATGCCGAGTTCGTCTGGGCCCACCGCGTCGAGAGCCGAAAGCGTGCCGCCGAGCACGTGGTAGCGTCCCCTGAAGACGCTCGCACGCTCCATCGCCCAGAGGTCGGCGACGTCGCCGACCACACAGATCTCTCCCGTGGCGCGCTTCTCGCTTGCGCAGATACCGCAGATGTCGTGGGAGGAGATGTTACCGCAGTTGAGGCATTCGCGTGCGGTCGCTGCCACCGCGGCCATGGCTTCGGCCAGCGGCGTCATGAGTTGGCGGCGCTTGCCTATGAGATGCAGCACCGCGCGCCGGGCCGAGCGCGGCCCGAGCCCCGGCAGCTTCGCCATCATCTCGATGAGCGCCTCGATCTCGACTGGCGCCTCGCTCACGGGCCTAGAACGGCAGCTTCATGTCGGCGGGAAAGCCGAATTCCTGGCTGAGCTTCTGCAGCTCCGAGGACTGGTGCGCCATCGCCTTGTCCTGCGCATCCTTGATCGCCGCGAGGATCAGGTCTTCGACCACTTCCTTCTCCTCGGCGTTGAAGATCGACGGATCGATGTCGAGGCCGGTGAGAACGCCCTTGGCGGTCGCCTTGGCCTTCACGAGACCGGCACCCGATTCGCCCCCGATCTCGGTCGTCGCCAGCTCCTTCTGGAGCTCGGCCATCCGCTCCTGCATTTCCTTGGCCTGGCCCATCATCTTGGCCATGTCGCCAAGTCCGCCCATACCCTTGAACATCGCTCAATCCTCTTCGAAGGGGTCCCATTCGTCCTCGACCTCGGCGAGCGCCTCGCTGGCGGCTTCGGCTTCGAGGGCCTGAGGGGTTCTGATATCTCCGATCCTCGCCTTCGGAAAGGCGTCGAACACGGCGGACACGAGGGGGTCATCCATGGCCTGAGCCCGAAGCGCATCCTCCTCTGCGTTGCGAACCTCGGAGATCGTCGGTTGCCCGCCCTCGGCGACCACGGAGACCGCCCAGCGAACGCCGGTCGAGGACTGAAGTCGCGCGCCGAGACGCTGGGCGAGATTTCGGGGCGCGCCGGGGCCGGGCTCGAACTCGATCCGACCGGGGGCGTAGGAGACGAGGCGGACATGGTCCTGCACCGCGAGCAGAAGATCCATGTCGCGCTGCGTCCGGATGAGCGCGACCACCTGCTCGAAGCTCTGGTAGCGGACGAGCGCCTCTTCGGGATCCGACCTGTGAACCGCGACGGCGTGCATCTGGGCGCCGCCGCGCGTGGCCGGGTCCGCCGCGCGGCTCCGGGGCGGGGATTGTGGAGGCGCGTCGCGGGCCGGGGCGGTGTCCCGTCCATTCCCGCCGGGGCCGGCCGGGGGCGGATCAGCGGGCGCATCGCGCAGACGGCGCACGAGGTCTTCGGGGGTGGGGACATCGGCGACATGTGTGAGGCGGATCACCGCCATCTCTGCGGCCATCATCGCGTTCGGCGCGCGGCCGACTTCGTCGAGCGATTTCACCAGCATCGCCCAGGCGCGGCTCAGCACCCGCATCGGCAGCGCCTCGGCCATCGCCCGTCCCCGGTCGCGCTCGTCGGGCGAGACGGTGGGATCGTCGGCGGCCTCCGGCGTGATCTGGGTGACCGAAATCCAGTGGGTGACTTCGGCGAGGTCGCGCAGCACCGCGACGGGATCGGCGCCATCGGCATACTGCGCCGAGAGCTCGGCCAGCGCCCCGGCCGCATCGCCCTTCATCACGAGGTCGAAGAGATCGAGGATGCGGCCCCGGTCCGCGAGCCCGAGCATGGCGCGAACCTCGGTGGCTGTGGTTTCCCCCGCCCCCTGGGCAATGGCCTGGTCCATGAGGCTCATCGCGTCGCGCACCGAGCCTTCCGCGGCGCGGGCGATGAGGGCGAGAGCGTCACCGGCGATGTCCGCGCCCTCCTTTTCCGCGATGGTCCGGAGATGGGCGATCATCACCTCCGGCTCGATGCGCCGCAGGTCGAAGCGCTGGCAGCGCGAGAGCACGGTGACGGGCACCTTGCGGATCTCGGTGGTGGCGAAGATGAACTTCACGTGCTCGGGCGGCTCTTCCAGCGTCTTCAGGAGCGCGTTGAAGGCGTTGCGCGACAGCATGTGGACTTCGTCGATGATGTAGACCTTGTAGCGTGCCGAGCTCGCCCGGTAGGCCACGCTGTCGATGATCTCGCGGATGTCGTCGACGCCGGTACGGCTCGCGGCGTCCATTTCGTAGACATCCACGTGCCGGTCCTGCGCGATGGCGGTACAATGCTCGCAGACACCGCAGGGGTCGGTCGTCGGCCCGCCCGTGCCGTCGGGGCCGATGCAGTTGAGACCCTTGGCGATGATCCGCGCGGTCGTCGTCTTCCCGGTGCCGCGAATGCCCGTCATGATGAAGGCCTGCGCGATCCGGTCCGCCTGAAAGGCGTTCTTCAGGGTTCGCACCATCGCATCCTGACCGATGAGGTCGGCGAAGGTCGCGGGGCGGTATTTGCGGGCGAGGACCTGGTAGGCGCCGGATTCGGTCATGCGACAAGACTAGGGCGCACCCGGGCCGGCCTCAACCGAAAGCGCCGTGCACGGCGGTGGCCGACGGGGCGAGCGGCGGCTTGCCGCCGCCGGCCAGAGCGCCGATCATGATGCTCCCGGCGATCGTGGAGGACGCACGCCATGGCCGAACCGCAGCGACCTCTCTGGCTGCTTGCGATATTGCTCGCCGCTTGGGCGCTCGCCTTCGCCTGGTCGGGCTTCGCCGGCCTGACGACGCAGCCGGACGGGGACGGCTTTGCACGGGGGCTGAACCGGGTGGGGCTGTTTCTCGGCTGGCAGGGAGTGGCCGGCCTCATCGCGCTGGCCGCTTTCGCGGTGGGGCGAGGGTGGCCGAAAGGGTCGGGCATCCGCCGGGTGTCGGCGGTGCCCTTCTGGTTCGCGCTCGCGCTTCTGGCTGCGCTGGCCGGACTTGTCGTCTGGGCCAGGCTGCAGGGCTAGTCGCCCCAATTCCCCTTGCGCTTCCGTTCGGCCGTCGCTTCTCGGACGAGCTTGCCGAAGCGTCTGTTCCGCGCCCTTGCCGCGGCGCGCGTCTCGCTCGCCCGGGCATCCTCGGAGACGAGTCGGCGCCAACGCTCGAGCCTGTCGGTGTCGAGCCTGCCCGCTTGCACAGCTGCGGTCACGGCGCATCCCGGCTCGCCGTCATGCACGCAGTTGCGGTAGCGGCATCCAAGCGCGAGATCTCCGATATCGGAAAACACCTGCCCGATGCCCTCCCCGGCTTCGACGAGGCCGACTTCGCGCATCCCGGGGCTGTCGATGATCCACCCGCCACCGAGGATGGGCCGCAGCGCGCGGAAGGTCGTCGTGTGCCGGCCCTTCTGGTCATCCTCGCGCAACCCCGCCGTCGCATCCGACCGGCCGGTCAGCGCGTTCGTCAGCGTCGTCTTGCCGACGCCGGACGAACCGACGAGCGCGATTGTGTGCCCGCGCCCCGTCCAAGCCGCGATTTCGGCGGCCGTTTCGGGTGCATGGGCGTCGACGGCGACGACCGGGCAGTCCCTCGCGGCTCCGTGCACCATGTCGAGGAAGGGAGCCGTGTCCGCGAGGTCGGCCTTCGTCAGAATGACAAGTGGCTGTGCGCCGGAACCCGCGGCCAGCACGAGGTATCGCTCGAGGCGCGGGAGGGAGAATTCGGCGGTCGCGGCGGTCACGATGCCGAGCGTGTCGACATTGGCTGCGATGAGTTGGCGTTCGGCCCCTTGGCCGGCGGCACGCCGGGCGATCTCGCTTGTCCGGTCGAGGCGGCGGGCGATGCGGGGAGCGCCCGTTTCAAGGAGCACCCAGTCGCCGACGGCGATGTCGCCCGCGGGAATGTCGCCGGGAAATGTCACGCTATCCTGGCCGGCCGGCGTGAGTGCGACCGCCCTGTGGCGCTGCACCTCGGCGATGCGTGCCGGGCGTAATGTCTCGAGGTCCTCCAGTGCGAGTTGCGACTGGAATGCGGCCGACCATCCGAGATCGGCAAGTGAGAATGTGGTCAAGGTCTTGCCCTCTGGAAACACCTGAAGATCCGGCTGGGCCGGGGGTGGTTCATCGGGTCGAGCGTCGTTGTATCAGACGCTGGCCCGGAGGTGGGCGGCAAGCTCTGCCATGAAACCTCCATTCCAAAGGTACAGGTGAGAGGCTGGACAACGACCCAAGCGGGGCTCGTTACGGCTGCTTCCTTCCGGACCTGACCGGGTTGGCGAGGCGCCTGCCCGCGCCAACCTCTCACCGTGCTACTTAGGCGTTAGATCGAGGGTTCGCAACCGGTCTCGGGGCCTATCAGGTCTCCTGACGTTCGGCCCAGCCCGCGAAGGTCTTCTCCAGCGCAACGACGATGTAGTAGAGAAGGATGCCCAGGAAGGCGAGCGCGATGAGCACGGCGAACATGAGCGGATAGTCCGAATTCGTCTTGCCCGAATCGAAGAGCGCGCCGAGGCCGCGGCCGTGGGGGCTGACGATTTCCATGAGGTTCGTGCCGATGAATGCCAGGGTCACGGCGACCTTCAGCGCGCCGAAGAACTCCGGCAGCGTCTTCGGCAGGGCGATTTTCCAGAAGATCGTCGACTTCGAGGCCCCGAGCGAACGGAGGATGTCGCGGTATTCGGGTTCCAGCGTCGAGAGACCGATGGAGACCGAGACGGCGATGGGGAAGAACGAGATCATGAAGGCGATGAGGATCGTGTTGAAATCGTGGGCGCCGACGAAGAGGAGGGCCACGATGGGCACCACAGTGGCCTTCGGGATGGCGTTGAAGCCCACGAGGAGCGGGTAGAGCGCATCGCGCATGGTCTTGGAAAAGCCCATCGCCATGCCGATCAGGACCCCGACAACCACCGCGAGGACAAGACCGACGACCGTGCGCCAGAGCGTCTGCCAGCCCATGATCAGGAACAGGTCCCAGAACCGGATGTAGGCGGCAGGCAGGTCGGACGGCGCGGCCATGAGATAGGTCGGCCAGTCGTTTACCCAGACGACCGCTTCCCAGAGGGCGAGAAAGACGATCAAGGCGGCGGTGGGAGCCACCACCGATCGGTTGAATATGCGGTTCGCGGTCCGCTTCTTCGTGCCGGTGTCGCTGTCCGGGGCGGTGAGGGAGGTCGGGACGTAGGCCATGGGCTCCTCAGGCGGCGTCGGCGGGCGCGCGGCCCTGGGCGATTTCGATCTGGTGGCGGAGGACGTTGAGCATCTCGGCGGCTTCGGGCGTATAGAGGTGCTCGATGTCGCGTGCTCCCTTGAGGTTCACGTCGAGAATATATTGTGTTCGCGCCGGTCGGCCCGAGAGCACCACCACCTCGTCCGCGAGAAAGATCGATTCGCGGAGATCGTGGGTGATGAGAACGCCCGTGAACGGTTCTTCCTTCTTGAGCTGGTGCATCGTCTGCCAGAGGTCCTCGCGGGTGAAGGCGTCGAGCGCCCCGAAGGGTTCGTCGAGAATGAGCACCTCGGGCTTGTGGACGAGCGAGCGGCAGAGCGAGGCGCGCTGGCGCATGCCGCCCGAAAGCTCCGAGGGCCGCTTGTCCTCGAAGCCCTCGAGACCGACGAGGGAGAGGAGCTTGCGGGCCCGCTCTTCCTGCTCGCGTCGGGACATCTTCGTCGGCACGATCTCGAGAGGCAGCATGACGTTTTTCAGGATCGTGCGCCATTCGAGAAGGACGGGGTTCTGGAATGCCATGCCGACGGTCGCGCGGGGTGATTTCACCTTTTCGCCGTGAAGCCAGACCTCGCCGTGGTCGGGCTTCATCAGCCCCGCGATAAGCTTCGTCAGCGTGGACTTGCCGCAGCCCGAGGGGCCGACCACGGCAGTGAAGCCGCCCTCGGGAACTGCGATGTCGAGCGCGTCGAGCACCGGTAGGGGGCCGCTGTCGGTCTGGTAGGCGTGGCGTACGCCCTTGATGTCGATGAGATTTTCGCTCATGGGCAGCCCCGGTGCGGGCCACGGGCCGGGCAGGCCCGCGGCGATTTCTTTCACTCGACCGCGAACCCGCCTTCGGGCAGGTAGGCGTCGGTGAAGTAGAGCGCGGCATCCGGCTCGTTCTGGTACTCGTAGGTCTCGCCGATCTGGGCCAGCGAGCGCTCCATGCGCGCGTCGTCGATGTCGCCCATCCCGTTGGCCTTCACCCAGTCGGTCATGACGTTCTGATCGAGCGACATCTGCAACCGCTCGGTCTCGAGTTCGAGGTCGATGGCGGGGTTGCGCTCGGCGAGGCTTTCGATCGCCGCCGCGGGGTCTGCGGCCGCATCGACCCAGCCCTTGGCCACCGCACCGAGGAAGGCTTCGAGCGTCTCGGCATTGTCGGCCGCCCAGTCGGTGTTGACGAGAATGGCGTTGCCGTAGAGGTCGAGCCCGTAATCGGCCATGAGGATGTTCGAGATGTCGTCTTCCGGCACACCGAGACGCTTGAGGTTCAGCACGCTGGAGAACGAGAAGCCGGTGACGGCATCGACATTTCCCTCGGCGAGCATCGGCTCGCGGGTGGGAAAGCCGACCGGTTCGACGGTGATTGCCGAGACGTCGAGATCATTGGCCGAGGCGAAGGCGGGGAACTGCGCCCAGGCGCCATCGGGGGGCGGCGCGCCGAGCACGCTGCCCTCGAGGTCCTTTGGTTCCTCGATGCCGAGAGACCTGCGGCCGACGATGGCAAAGGCGGGCTTGTCGTAGATCATCATTACCGCTGTCACCGGCGCGCCGGGGTTCTGGTCGAGAAACTTGATGACCGAGTTGATGTCACCGAAACCGATGGGGAAGGCGCCGGTGGCGATTTTCGGAATGGTGTTGACCGACCCGTCGCCGGCGGCGATCTCGACCTCGAGGCCGGCGTCGGCAAAATGGCCGTTGTCGATCGCCACGAAATAAGGGGCGGCGGGGCCCTCGAACTTCCAGTCGAGGGTGAAGGGAACTTCGGTCTGCGCCTGGGCGAGCCCGGCTGTCAGAACGAGGGAAGCGGCAGCTACGTGGCGGTGGAACACGTGTAATCCTCCATGTCGGTTCATGCGACGTTGATCGTCGTCATTTGAAGTCATCGCCCGGCGCCGTCCACGGAACCGGGCATGAAATGCGGCCTATCCTTGTCCATGCCTCATGGATTGGCAAGGAGCCAAACGGCTGCCTGAAAAATGGGCGACGTGGCCCGGAAGGGCGGTCTGCCATGCGTATGGCAACCTGTATGGCAACCCGTATGGCAGGGAGGCGGGTGCGCCGCCTCACCGCCGCTCGTCTCAGAGCGCGATGCGGAACCGCGCGAAGCCGTCCGCGCCCTCGCCGGCGGGCGCGATATTGACCCCTTTGACCTCGTCGGCGTAGTTCGTCGCCGCGGGGCCGGTGTCGAAAAGCACCGTGGTGCCGGGCAGGGGCGCGAACTTCCAGTTCGCATCCGCCGAAGGCTCGATGGTGCCCTGCTCTACGATATAGCGCACGATCACGTCGCGGTTGGTGTCAGGGGCCTCGAAGATGATCGTCGAGCCGTCCGCGCCGGGGAAGCTGCCGCCGCCCGAGGCGCGGTAGTTGTTGGTGGCGATGACGAACTCCCTGTCGTCGGTGACCGGTTCGCCCTCGAACATGAGGTTCACGATCCGGTCGGCGCCTGGGTTCACCACCGCGCCGTCGCGGTCGAACTTCGAGGGCCGGGAGAGGTCGATCTCGTAGGTCACCCCGTCGATCACGTCGAAGTTGTAGGACGGGAAGTCGGGGTTCAGCAGGATCTGATCGGCCTTGCCGGGTTCGATGCGGTTGAACATGCCCGCCGAGCGTTCGAGCCAGTCGCGAAGCTCGGCCCCGGTCACCTTCACCGCGCGGACGGTGTTGGGATAGAGATAGAGATCGGCGACGTTCTTGATCGCCAGATCGCCTGCGGGGACATCGGTATAATACTCCGGCCCGCCCCGGCCGCCCGCCTTGAAGGGGGCCGCCGCAGAGAGCACCGGCAGCGCGGCGTATTCCGTGCCCTTCAGCATTTCCGTGACATACCACTTCTGGGCCAGGGACACGATCTGCACGGAAGGGTCGTCGGCCACGAGGGCAAAGTAGGAATGAAGCGGGGCGGCGGTCTTGCCGACGGCGCGGCGGACATAGGCCAGCGTCGCGTCGTGGTCGTCCTGCACCGCCGCGAGCACGTCCGGGTCGCTCTCCACGAGCGCCGTGATCGAGCGGTCTTCCTCGCGCGTCGAGATCGCGCGTGTCTCGACGTCGTGTCCCAGCACCCGCCACTGCCCGCCGTCGTTCGACAAGAGAAGGTCGATCACCCCGAGGTGCGAGCCCCAGAAGCCACCCATGGTGGCGGGCTTGCCGTGGATCGTGCCAGCCTTCGCATCGACAGCGGCAAAATCCGCGAAGGTGGTCGAGGGGAAAACGAGGTGGGAGTGGCCGGTGAGCACCGCGTCGATGCCGGGGATGGCCGCGAGCGGGACCGAGGCGTTTTCCATAAGGTCGGTCTCGTTCGCCGAGCCGATGCCGGAATGGGAAAGGGCAATGATGATGTCGGCGCCCGCCTCCTTCATCTGGGGAACCCACGCCCGGGCGGTGGCGAGGATGTCGCGTGCGCTGACATTGCCTTCGAGATGCTTGCGGTCCCAGTTCATGATCTGGGGCGGAGTGAAGCCGATGAGGCCAACGCGGAGCCTGTGCGCTTCGCCGGCGCCGTCGACGACCTCACGATCGAGGATGACGTAGGGCTTGAAAAGGGTGGTGTCGGCGGTGGGGCTGGCGCCTGTCTCGCGCGCGATGTTGGCGAGAACGACGGGGAAGTCCGCCGCGGCCATGGCGTTGTTCAGAAAGTCGAGACCGTAGTTGAATTCGTGGTTGCCGATGGTGGCGGCGTCGAATTCGAGCGTGTTGAGCGCCGCGATGATCGGGTGCATGTCGCCGGGTTTCATGCCCCGTTCGTAGGCGATGTAGTCGCCCATCGGGTTGCCCTGCAGGAAGTCGCCGTTGTCGAGCAGCATCGAATTCGTCGCCTCGGCGCGGATGTCGGAGATGTGGGCGGCGGTCCGGGCCAGCCCCAGGGTGTCGACCGGGCGGTCGGCGTAATAGTCGTAGGGGAATATGTGCACGTGCAGGTCTGTCGTTTCCATGATGCGCAGATGCGCCTGTCCCGCCGCAGCGCGGGCCGAGAACGGGTGCAGCGCGGTCAGCGTGGCACCGGCGGCGGTGGAAGCAAGAAGGGAACGGCGGGTCATGCGGAAGGACTTTGGCATTTGGGGGGCTCCTCGGTGCGCCGCGTTTTGCTCTGACGAGCCATGCGCCCGGAATGTAACGCTGTCGAGTCTCCCTGTAGCAAAGCGGGGATCGCCGCCGCAGTCTAATCAACTCCTGGTTGATGTCCATGGCCGTGATTGCCTTTCTGACGCCCTCGTGCGAGGGGACCGCCACGAGGACGAGGCGTGATCGACAGGCATGAAATACGGGCATGAAACACCGGCATGATGTGACATTCGGTGGCTCGGGCCTCGACCGGGCGGCGGAGGTACGGGGCGATGCCGCCGCGCTCGATCGGATGCTGGCGGGTCTCGATGCGCGGATTCTTCCGGTCTGGCGCGGCAAGCCAGCCGTCGATGCGAGCGGAGCGCTGGCCTGGCTGCCACGCGGTCATCGGGGGCTCGCCGAAGCCTCGGAAGCGCCGATTCTCCTCGGCCGTGACGAGACGCGAACGTGGTTCGCCGCGGACATCTCCGGATGGGAGCCCGAGACGCCCGCCGACACGCTCGGAGCCTTTTTCGACCCCTCCGAGCAGCACCACCCGGCGATCGAGGGTGCGCGTTTCGTCGAGCTTCGGGGCGCGGTGGGCGGGTTTGACGCCCTGGCGGCGGAGCTTGCCGCCACGGCGAAGGCGGTGCTCGGCTGGCACGTCAGCCACCGGTTCTGCTCGGCTTGCGGCGCGCCATCGGAGATCGCCGAGGCAGGCTGGCAGCGGCGTTGCCCGGCCTGCGGGACGCGGCATTTCCCGCGCACCGACCCGGTGGTCATCATGCTCGTCGTGCGCGGCGACCGCCTGCTTCTCGGTCGCGCGCCCTACTGGCCCGAGCGAATGTATTCGCTGCTTGCGGGTTTCGTGGAGCCCGGCGAGACGATGGAGGCGGCGGTGCGCCGGGAGGTCTTCGAGGAGACGGCGGTGCGGGTGGGCGACGTGCGCTACCTCGCCTGCCAGCCCTGGCCCTTTCCATCGTCGCTCATGCTGGGGTGCATCGGGCAGGCGGAGACCGAGGCGATCACCCTCGACCCAGTCGAACTGGCAGACGCCGTCTGGATCACCCGCGAGGAAGCGGCCGAGGTGATGCGGGGAGCCCACGCTCGCATCGGGCCGCCGCGGGAGGGGGCGATCGCGCGGTTTCTCATCGACGCCTGGCTTCGCGACAGGCTGGAGTGAGACCATGAGGATTTCGGCCCGGGAAGACATCTCCGCGCCCATCGAGAGTGTATTCGCCGCGGTGACCGATATCGCCGCTATCGAGCGGCAGGCGCTCAGGCGGGGTCTGGACGTCACCCGCCTCGACGGAACCGGTCCGCCAGATGTGGGCGCGCGCTGGGAGGTGGAATTCACCTACCAGGACCGCCGGCGCAGGGCGTTGACCGAGATCACGGGATGGGATTCAGGCCAGCAGGTTCTCTTCGTCACCGAGACCGACGGGTTGAGGGGGCTCGGAGAGGTGGACCTCACGCGCCTCGCTAAGGCGCGCACGCGGCTGCATTTCGCGATCACGATTCGCCCTGAAACGTTTCGCGGGCGAGTGTTTCTGCAGTCGCTCAAGCTCGTGAAGTCCGGGCTGTCCCAGAGGTTCAGGGACAGGGTCGAAGCCTTTGCCCGCCAGATCGAAGCGGGCACCGGATATTAGCGGGCTCCCCGCGCGGCGCCCCGGACCCGGCGCCCGGGGCCGGGCTCAGTGATGGCGCCGGGCGGCGGGGTAGACGCCGAGCAGCTTCACCTCGTCGGTGAAGTAATCGAGCTCCTCGAGGGCGAGCCGGACATTGCGGTCGTCGGGGTGGCCCTCGATGTCGGCGTAGAACTGCGTGGCATTGAACGACCCGCCGACCATGTAGCTCTCGAGCTTCGTCATGTTCACGCCGTTGGTCGCGAAGCCGCCCATCGCCTTGTAGAGAGCGGCGGGAATGTTGCGGACCTTGAACACGAACGACGTGATCATGCCGAAGTCTCCCCGCTGCGTGTAATCGGGAGTTTTCGACATGATGAGAAAGCGCGTGGTGTTGTGGTCCTCGTCCTCGATGTGACGGGCCAGAACGTCGAGGCCGTAGACGTCAGCGGCGAGTTCCGAAGCCAGGGCCGCCACGCTCGGGTCACCGGCTTCCGCGACGTCGCGGGCCGCGCGGGCGTTGTCCGGGCTCACCCGGCCGGTGATGCCGTGCGTCCGCAGGTACTCCGCGCATTGCGGCAGAAGCACGAGGTGCGAAAAGGCGGTGGTGACATTCTCGACCCGCGCTCCGCGCACGCCGAGCAGGTTGATGTGCACACGCACGAAGGCCTCGTCGACGATGTGGAGGCCGCTTTCGGGCAGGAGACGGTGAATGTCGGCGACGCGGCCGTATGTCGTGTTCTCGACAGGCAGCATCGCCAGCTCGGCATCTCCTCGCCGTACCGTCTCGACGACGTCCTCGAAAGTGGCGCGGGCAAGCGGCTGGTGGTCCGGCCGGGTCGCCAGGCAGGCCTCGTGGGAATAGGCGCCGAGCTCTCCCTGAAACGCGATTGCGGCCATGTGCGGTCTTTCGGTCCCTCGGTTCGCCCGTTAAAAAGGGGCGTTTCGTCGCGCCTCATATCTCTTGCGGCAGATGTTTGGAAGCGCGTACATACCGCCACTGAAAAAGACGGGCTGGAACGGACATGCTGGATACGATGACGGCGACCAAGATCGTCGGGGGCTTCTGTGGAATGCTCCTGATATTCCTTCTGGGCGGCTGGGTTGCCGAGACGATCTATCACTCCGGAGGCCATTACGATCAGGAGCAGGCCTACTCGATCGACACCGGAGAGGAAGACGGCGAGGATGCCGCCGAGGCGGAACCGGAAGTCCCGTTCGCGGAAGTGTACGCTGCGGCCGATGCCGGCGCCGGCGAGCGGCTCTGGCGGCAATGCGCGGCCTGTCACGCGGTCGAGGAAGAGCGGAACGGCACCGGACCCCACCTCGTGAACATCGTCGGCCGCGACAAGGCCGCCGTGGACGAGTTCGCCTATTCCGACGTTCTGGCGGGCATGGAGAGCGACTGGACACCCGAAAATATCAGTGCGTTCATCGAGAACCCGAGGGACTACGCGCCCGGCACCAAGATGTCCTATAACGGGATGCGTGATATCGAGGATCGTGCGAACCTCATCGCCTGGCTCGAAAACCAGGGCAGCTGATCCGGCCCCGGCGGCAAATCGCGCACCCGCTTCGCCGTCGCGAGGCGGATTATTCCCTGATCCACCGGTTCGCGTGCCGTTCACGGCTTTTCGACTTGCGCAGTCGACAACTGGATTTTTAGCTTAAGGTTCCCAAGTAACCCTTATACCAGCTGCGAGGACGATCCTGATGAGAGATTTCCGTCGACCCCGTGCCCTGACGCTGGCCCGCGATGTCGGCGAGGCCGCTCGGCGCCGGCTCTTGGTGACGACGCTTCTGGGGCTTTCGGCGCTGCTCGGATCGGCGGCCGTGGTCAACGCAGAGGCCCATCAGGAGGTCACGGTCAGCCACGGGTTCTCGAATTTCGGCGAACTGAAATACGGCGCCGGCGAGCCGTTTGCCTACGTCAATGTCGATGCTCCGAAGGGCGGGGAGATCTCGCTTGCGGCACAGGGCAATTTCGACAGTTTCAACATCTATACCCGGAAGGGCGTGCCCGCCGCGCAGACCGGGCTGATGTACGAAGACCTGATGATCGCAGCGGCCGACGACCCCTACGGAATATACTGCAATCTCTGCGAGACGATCGAATACCCCGACAGTCTCGACTGGGTGATCGTGAACCTGCGCGACGACGTGACCTTCTGGGACGGCACGCCGATGACCGCCGAGGACCTCGCCTTCACGGTGGACCTGTTCCTGACCCAGGGCATCGCGGAGTTTCGCAACGTCTTCAGCCGTTATTACGAGGCCGTCGAGGTGCTCGATGGCGACAGCGTCAAGTTCACGTTCACCGAGGACACGCCGGTGCGCGACCGGGTGGGTCTCGTGGCGCTGTGGAACCCGTTCTCGAAGGCCTGGTTCGAGGAGACCGGCGCGCGGCTCGACGAAAGCCGCAGCGAGCCGTTTCTCGGCACCGGCCCCTACATGCTGAAGGAGGCCGATTTCGGCCGCTCCATCGTTTACGAGAAGAACCCCGACTGGTGGGGATCTGACCTGCCGATCAACCAGGGCCGGTTCAACTTCGATACCGTACGGATCGAGTATTTCGCCGACAGTGCAGCGGCGCTCGAGGGTTTCAAGGCCGGCGAGTATACCTACCGGATCGAGAACACTTCCCGGATCTGGGCGACGGCCTACAATTTTCCCGCCGTCGAGGAAGGGGATGTCGTTCGCGAGACCCTGCCCGATGGCAACATAACCACCGCGCAGGGCTTCATCTTCAACCTCCGCCGGGAGAAGTGGCAGGATCCGCAGGTGCGCGACGCGGTGCGGATGCTGTTCAATTTCGAATGGACCAACGAGACGCTGTTCTACGATCTCTACCAGCGGCCGGCCTCGTTCTGGGGCGGCTCGGATCTCGCCGCCGAGGGCGTCCCGGATGGCCGGGAACGCGCCCTGCTCGAACCTCTCGTGGGTGAGGGGTTGCTGTCGCCGGACATACTGGTCGAGCCTGCCGTGCTTCCGCCGGAGAACGACCCGAGCCAGAACCTGCCGGACCGGCGGACGCTGCGCCGTGCGGCGTCGCTTCTGCAAGAGGCCGGCTGGGTGCCGGGTGACGACGGTATGCTCCGAAACGAGGCTGGCCAGACCCTCGAACTCGTCATCATCCAGGTCAGCCCGGCCTTCGATCGCATCGTGAACCCCTATGTCGAGAACCTGCGCCAGATCGGCATCGACGCGCGGCTCGAACGGATCGACAACGCGCAATACGTCGAGCGGCGCCGGTCGGGCGACTGGGACCTCACCAACCATTCCCCCGGACAGGGCTTCGAGCCCTCGACCGGGCTGAAGCAGTGGTTCTCTTCGGAGACCGCCGGCGACAGTTCTCGCAACCTCATGGCGCTGCGGGACCCGGCCGTTGACAGGCTGGTCGACGAGGCCATTTCCGCCTCGACGCTCGACGAGCTGCGCCCTGCGGTGCGGGCCCTCGACAGGGTTCTGCGGGCGCACGGGTTCTGGATTTCCCAGTGGTCGAACCAGGAGCACTGGGTGGCCTACTGGGACATGTACGGCCGACCCGAGACGATCCCTCCGCTTGCCCTCGGCACGCTCGATTTCTGGTGGTTCGACGCCGAGGGATACGCCCGGCTTCAGGCCGCCGGCGCGTTGAACTGAGCGGGGTCGCGGGGCTTTGGGCGCCTACATATTCCGACGCCTGCTTCTGGTGATCCCGACGCTCTTCGGGATCATGGTCATCAACTTCACGCTCACGCAATTCGTCCCCGGCGGGCCGATCGAACAGATCATCGCCCAGATCGAGGGCGGCGGAGACGTGTTCGAGGGCATCTCGGGCACCGCCTCGGAAACCGTCGACGGCGGCAGCGAGGGCTACGTGGGCGCGCGCGGTCTGCCGCCGGAGTTCATCGAGGATCTCGAACGGGAGTTCGGTTTCGACAAGCCGCCCCTGGAGCGGTTTTTCTCGATGATGTGGGACTACATGCGCTTCGATTTCGGGGAGAGCTACTTCCGGTCGATCAGCGTGGTGGACCTCGTGATCGAGAAGATGCCGGTTTCGATCACGCTCGGTCTCTGGTCGACGGTGATCGCCTACCTCGTCTCGATCCCGCTCGGCATCCGCAAGGCGGTCAGGGACGGCTCGTCCTTCGATACCTGGACGTCGGCCCTCATCATCGTGGCCTATGCGATCCCCGGCTTTCTCTTCGCGATTCTGCTTCTGGTGCTCTTCGCAGGCGGTTCCTATCTGCAGATCTTTCCGCTGAGAGGGCTCGTCTCGGACAATTGGGAACAATTGTCGTTCTTCGCCAAGATCACGGATTATCTCTGGCACATCACCCTGCCGGTGCTGGCCTCGACGATCGCGAGCTTTGCCACGCTGACACTTCTGACCAAGAACTCCTTCCTCGACGAGATCAAGAAGCAATACGTCATCACGGCGAAGGCCAAGGGGCTCTCTGAAGGCCGGGTGCTCTACGGGCACATCTTCCGCAACGCGATGCTCATCATCATCGCCGGGTTCCCGGGGCTGTTCATTTCCGTCTTCTTCGGGGCTTCGCTCATCATCGAGACGATCTTCTCGCTCGACGGGCTCGGGCGGCTCGGGTTCGAGGCGGCGGTTGCGCGCGACTACCCGGTGATCTTCGGCACGCTTTTCGCATTCGGGCTGATCAGCCTCGTCGTCGGCATTCTGTCGGATCTCATGTACGTGCTTGTCGACCCCCGGATCGACTTCGAAACGCGGGAGAGCTGAGATGGCCGTTGCCGAACCGCTCACCCCCGAAGCCACGCCGGGAGATACCGGGCCGCCGCCGCCGGCGGAACCCCGTCGGGGTCGCTTCGAGCTGTCGCCTCTCAACAAGAGGCGCTGGCGGAACTTCACCCGCAACCGGCGGGCCTACTGGTCGCTCATCCTGTTCTCGGTGATTTTCGGGCTGACCCTGTTCGCGGAATTCATCGCCAACGACAAACCCATTCTCGTCTCCTACCGGGGCGAGCTTCACATGCCGATTTTCCAGTTCTATCCCGAAACGGCCTTCGGCGGAGACTTCCGCACCGAGGCGGTCTATTCCGATATCGAGGTGCAGTGCCTCATCATCTCGGGCGGACTGGAAAGCTGTTTCGACGACCCCGAGGGCATCATCGCCGAGGCGGAGACGGGGGTGGTGAACGGCGAGATGGTCGAGAAGGGATGGATGGTCTGGCCAATCATCCCCTACAGCTACAACACGATTTCCGATGTCGGCCGCGCGGTCCCGTCACCCCCCGACGCCCAGCACTGGCTCGGCACCGACGATACCGCCCGCGACGTGCTCGCCCGGGTGATCTACGGCTTCCGCCTCTCCATCGTGTTCACGATCATCGTCACCGGCATCGCGTCGTTCGTCGGCATCGTCGCGGGGGCGGTGCAGGGCTTCTTCGGAGGTTGGATCGACCTCATCTTCCAGCGCTTCATCGAGATCTGGGTCTCGACCCCCAGCCTCTACATCATCATCATCATGTTCGCGATCCTCGGGCGCGGATTCTGGCTCCTCGTGTTTCTGACGGCGCTCTTCGGCTGGACGGCCCTGGTGGGCGTGGTGCGGGCCGAATTCCTGCGGGCGCGGAACTTCGAATACGTCCGCGCCGCCCGCGCCCTCGGGGTCTCGAACGGCACCATCATGTTCCGCCACATGCTGCCCAACGCCATGGTCGCGACGCTCACGATGCTGCCCTTCATCATCACCGGCACGATCGGCACGCTGGCCTCGCTCGACTTTCTCGGGTTCGGCCTGCCCTCGTCGTCCCCGTCGCTCGGGGAGCTGACGCTTCAGGCGAAGCAGAACCTTCAGGCCCCCTGGCTTGCCTTCACCGCGTTCTTCACCTTCGCGATCATGCTGTCGCTGCTCGTCTTCATCTTCGAGGGCGTGCGCGATGCCTTTGACCCGAGAAAGACCTTTTCGTGAGCGCGATCATCACCGTAGAGAATCTCGACGTACGCTTTCGCCAGGATGCGGTGGAGACCCATGCGGTTCGCGGGGTGTCCTTCGAAGTGGGCCGTGGCGAGACCGTTGCGCTCGTGGGCGAGAGCGGGTCGGGAAAGTCGGTCACCGCACTCTCGACGGTCAAGCTTCTGCCCGACAGCGCGACCGTCGCGGGCTCGATCATCTACGAGGGCGACGAGATGGTCGGCGCCGACGACGCGATGCTGAGGAAAAGGCGCGGCAACGACATCGCCTTCATCTTCCAGGAGCCGATGACGTCGCTCAATCCGCTTCACACGCTCGACAAGCAGATCGGCGAGAGCCTTCTCATCCACCAGGGCCTGACAGGCGAGCCGGCGCGGGCGCGCATTCTCCAACTTCTCGACGAGGTGGGCATTCCCGACCCCGCGACGCGGCTCAAGTCGTACCCGCACCAGCTCTCGGGAGGCCAGCGCCAGCGGGTGATGATCGCCATGGCGCTGGCCAACAACCCGAAGCTTCTCATTGCCGACGAGCCCACGACGGCGCTCGACGTGACGATCCAGGCGCAGATACTCGAGTTGCTCGCGAAGCTGAAACGCGACCGGGGCATGTCGATGCTGTTCATCACCCACGACCTGGGGATCGTGCGGCGCTTCGCCGACCGGGTCTGCGTGATGAAGGATGGCGAGATCGTGGAGCGGGGCGGAGTGCGGGAGATCTTCGACCGGCCCGAGCACCCCTACACGCGAATGCTGCTGTCGGCGGAATCGACCGGCGTTCCGGAACCGGTGCCCGACGACGCGCCCATCGTCGCAGAGACCGATGCCCTGCGGATCTGGTTCCCGATCCAGCGCGGGCTTCTCAAGCGCACGGTGGGTCACGTCAAGGCGGTGAACGCCGCGACGCTCTCGGTCAGGGCCGGCGAGACGGTGGGCATTGTCGGCGAGTCCGGCTCCGGCAAGACGACGCTCGCACTGGCCATCATGCGGCTCATTTCGTCCGAAGGGCCGGTGAGCCTGCTCGGCCGGAACATACAGGGGCTGCGAACGCGCCAACTCAGGCCACTGAGAGCCGACATGCAGATCGTCTTTCAGGACCCTTACGGCTCCTTGTCTCCCCGCATGACGGTGGAAGAGATCATCGCCGAGGGGCTGACGATTCACCAGCCCGAAGGCAAGGAGAATCGCGCCCTCGTGGCCTCGATCATGGCCGAGGTCGGCCTGGACCCGGAGATGATGCACCGCTACCCGCATGAATTCTCCGGCGGCCAGCGCCAGCGTATCGCCATTGCCCGCGCGATGATCCTGCGTCCGAAGCTCGTTGTGCTCGACGAGCCGACAAGTGCCCTCGACATGACGGTGCAGGTGCAGATCGTCACGCTCCTGCGCGAGTTGCAGAAGAGGCACCGTCTCGCCTATCTCTTCATCAGCCACGACCTGAAAGTGGTGCGCGCGCTCAGCCACCACGTGGTCGTCATGAAGGCGGGAGACGTGGTCGAGCAGGGACCGGCCGAACGCATTTTCGACGCGCCTCAGACGGCCTATACGCGCGAGCTCATGGCGGCGGCCTTCGACATTGGCCAGGGCGCGGTCGCCTGACCGTCAGATGAGCCAGCTTTCGGGGTTGGCCACGGGTTGACCCTGCGTGGCGCGCTGAAGACCGACGACCGAGCGGATGATGAACCAGACGATGACCGCGATCATCAGGACAAAACCGATCAGCACGATCGACAGGACCAACGCGACGACGCCGTAGAGCAGACCTATCCAGAACGTGCGGATCTGGTAGGTGTAATGGGTGTCGACCCACCCGCCGTGCTTGCCGCGATTGAGATAGGCGAACACGAGCCCGATAAGCGACGTGACGCCCAGCACGAGGCTGGCGAGGTAGAGAAAATACACGAGCTTGACGTTGTCCGGCCCCGGTGAGGTCCAGCCGCTGATCACGTCGTCGCTGCGAGGTGGTTGATCGGTCATCTCAGCCTCCTGTTTGCGGGTCGACCATAGCGGAAGACGATCTCCGATGCACAGAGGGAGATCAGCCCGGTCCGAGTGTCTGGCAATCCATGTCACGGGCCTCGAGCCGCCGGCAGGCCAGGGCCGCGCGCTCGCGGGTCATGCCGACGAAATTGGCGTCATAAGCGGCTCCGCGGGGCACGACCTTGCGGAGCGCATCGTCGAGAGTGGCGAGTTCCGTGAGAGCGGTCGTCAGCAGCACGCGCTCGGCGTCATGGCGGTTCGGGAACCGGCCAAGCGAGATGCCCCAGTGCCGGCCGCCGGAGGTCGACAGGCGGGTGACGATGGTGGGCTCCCTGGGTGGCGGAGCCGCTGCCGCCACCTGCACCGGTCGGGGCAGAGGCTGTATCGCGGCGAGGCTCGCTCGTGAGGCCTCGACGTCGGCCGAGGAGGCGAGCACGGGGCTTGCCGCGCCGACCGCTTCGGGTGCGGCTCTGGCGATCTCGACCGCGCCGGGCGTTTCCGGCACGTTCACCTCTCCGGCCACGGCCTCGGCGAGAGCGTCCACGATGCCGTCCTGGAGCGTGTCGGCCACGAGCACCGGCGTTTCCTCGACCGGACGCGCGCGCGGCAGCGGGCTCTTCTTCACCGGGCCCCGGGCAATCCTGACCGGGGCGTCGGCATTACCGACATAGGCCGGGCGCTGCGGCTTGCGGACCGCGGCGCGGGACGGTGCGCGCTTGAATCCCATGTCGAGGAGTTCCGCGACACGCGCATTGCGCGATGCGGTGGAATTGCCGCCGAAGACCGTCGCGATGATCCGCTCGCCGCCGCGCTCCGCGGACGCGACGAGATTGAACCCCGCCGCGCGGGTGTAACCCGTCTTGATTCCGTCCGCTCCCCGATAGGCGCCGAGGAGACGGCGGTTGGTGTTGGCGACGTTGCGCAGGCCAGCGTGGGTCCGGATGCGCGAGAAGAGGTTGTAGTATTCGGGGTAATCATAGAACACATGCCGCCCGAGCGTCGTCATGTCCCGCGCGGTGGAGAGGTGGCCGGCCTCGGTCAGGCCATGGGCGTTCTTGAAGGTCGTCCGGGTCATGCCCATTGCCCGCGCGGTACGGGTCATCCGCCGCGCGAAAGCTGCCTCGGAGCCCGAAATCGCCTCGGCGATGGCGGTGGCCGCGTCGTTGGCCGACTTCACGGCCGCGGCGCGGATGAGGTAGCGGAACTTGATCTTGTGACCGGATCGAAGACCGAGCTCGGACGGAGGTTCGGCCGCTGCGCTCTTCGAGATCGTTATGACGTCATCGAGTGAGATCTCGCCCCGCTCCACCGCCTCGAAGGCGATGTAAAGCGTCATCATCTTGGTCAGCGACGCCGGGTGAAGCCGTGTGTCGGCATTGCGCGAATGCAGGACCTCGCCCGTTCGCGCGTCGATCACCATCGCCGCATAGGGGGCAGCCAGCGTCGTCGTCGCCGCCGCGAACCAAAGACCAAGGATTAGAAAGAACGTACGTCCCCAAAGGACGGCCTGCGAAGGAGCCATCGCCACGTCAAAACCTTTTCTGCCTCTCGCTCCGAGGTCGATGCCTCGTCGCTTATTATTTGCGATACCGTATCACGGTTAATCGTCCGCGAAAACACCCGAGTTTATAAGGGTTTGCGAGGCAGCAAAGCTTCGCTCAAAATGAAGTGTGAGTCTGCCTAAGGCCCACAATATGTTGGGCCAAGATTTGCCATCAGGGCGACGGCCGCGCCAAGATCGGCGATCGCGCGGTAACGTGGGTGGGCTTCGGGCGGAATCGCGTGTTCGAGCGCCCAGGGTTCGCCCTGGGGAACCCACACCCCGAACCCGCCGGCTTCGATCGCCGGAAGCACGTCGGACTTCACCGAATTGCCGAACATCACTGCGCGTTCGGGACCGTCCCCATGACGGTCGAAGACGGTCCGGTAGATCGCGGCGGTCTTGTCGGACACGATCTCCACCGCGTGAAAGAGTTCGCCCAGTCCCGACTGTGCGAGCTTTCGCTCCTGGTCCAGCAGGTCGCCCTTGGTCACGAGGACGAGCCTGTAATCCGTTGCGAGCCTCTCCACCGCATCTTGCGCATGAGGCAGAAGCTCGATCGGTTCGGCGAGCATTTCGCGCCCCGCGGCGAGAAGATCGGCGATGACGGGAGCGGGCACGGTGCCGTCGGTCACCTCGATGGCGGTTTCGATCATCGACAGGACAAAGCCCTTCACACCGAAACCGTAATGTCCGAGATTGCGGCGCTCGGCCGCCAGCAGGCGCTCCGAAAGGTGGTCGGGATCGGCATGATCCGCAAGCAGGGCCGCGAAGCGCTCCTGGGTCAGGCGGAACACCCTTTCGTTGTGCCAAAGCGTGTCGTCGGCGTCGAAACCGATCGTGGTGATTGTCATGGGCTCCGCCGGCCAGTTGGGCCTTTTCAGACACGCTCCCATGACTATATTGCCTGCTCGAACCTCTCAACGGCAGAACGGAAATCAACCGGTGCAACGCGTCGATCCCTGGACACTGGCAAAGCCTGAAAAGCCGGGTGACGGAGACGCTGGGACCATAACGGAGGCCAAGGCCCGCACCCAGCGCCCGCCCCTCTACAAGGTGATGCTCCTGAATGATGATTACACGCCGATGGAGTTCGTCGTGCTCGTGCTCGAGCGGTTCTTCGGCATGAACCATGCGCAAGCCTACGATCTGATGCTGACCGTTCACAAGAAGGGCCTCGCGGTCGTGGGAGTTTTCGCTTTCGAGATTGCCGAAACCAAAGTCAGCCAGGTGATGGATTTCGCCCGGCGCCATCAGCACCCGCTTCAGTGCACGATGGAGAAGGAATAGGCCGCGGAGTTGGACGGTCGCCTCAGCCTCGGCGTCGAGAAGGGCCATGTGGAGCTTCCCGACGGACCTCTCCTCGTCATCGGAGCGGACATGAACTCCGATCTCGCGGAGTGCGACCGCGAGAACACCCGGCTGATGGCGCGTTACCGTGACGTCCATGATGCAATG
>Ga0102935_1000161_pt1 | contig 22367 bp, 20 predicted proteins | sample SalPonR2_A_D2_MG_FD_78508 | JGI IMG/M metagenome (GOLD analysis project Ga0102935, IMG submission 78508) | Salt pond soil microbial communities from South San Francisco under conditions of wetland restoration - Salt Pond MetaG R2_A_D2_MG | ecosystem: Environmental > Aquatic > Marine > Intertidal... | reverse complement strand
GGGTTGGCGGGTGGATCGCGCACGTGCTGGAACAGTACGAGGACAACCGACTGATCCGGCCGCGAGCGCGGTACGTCGGCGAACAAGGCCAGAGCGTCCCGCCGATCGAAAAACGGTAACCGGCGAGTTTCTTTTTGAAGCGTCTCGACTCCGGTGGATCGAGGGGAAACCGGGCCGACACGCGACGAGATCGAAGCCGTGTTTCGCGACGCCCGATGACGGATCGAGCTATCGGTACTCCGGGAGCAAGTGGCGCCGATACAACCGGAGTTGGCGATCGAGTTCGGCCGGTTGGGTCGCCATCGGGTGAAGGATCACCTCGTCGAATCCGACCCGGTCGTACTCGGCGAGCGTCTCCCGTACCTCGTCGATCGTACCCGAAAGCCAGTTCTCCGCGGCGTGCTCGACGGTCCGGTCCGCGCCGACCATGTTGTCGTACACCGTGAGTTGTTTCTGCCGGGCCGCCTCCGGATCCTCGTCGGTGACGAGGTGGAGATACTGGAGGGCGACCTTGTCCATCGATCCGGGATCAGTTCCCTTGGCGTCGAGATATGCTGAAAAGCGTTGCCAGTCCTCCTCGAGTACCGCGGGCATCCGCGGTGCAGCGATCCAGCCGTCAGCGTGATCGAGTCGCCGCTTGACGCTTTTGAGTACCCGTCGGCCGTCCTCGGTATCGACCCCGCCGCCACCGGCGAGGATCCGCGGGGGCTGGCCGAGATCCGGCTCCAGGGACACCCCCTCGACCGAAAAGAACTCCCCCTCGAAGGTCACCTCGTCCTCGTCGAAGAGCCGCCGCATGAGTTCGATGCCTTCCAGATAGCGGGCCGAGCGCTCCTCCATCGGGACGCCGACGGCCTCGAACTCCCCCTCGACGTAGCCGGTCCCCATCCCGAGCGTGAGCTGTCGGCTGGCGAGGTGTTGCAGTGTGACGGCGCGTTTGGCGGCCAACACAGGGTTCCGGAGCGGCAGCAGCATCACGCTCGTTCCGACGGGGATCGTTTCGGTCTCGCCCGCGGTGACCGAGAGTGTGGTCAGCGGATCCAGCAGTGACGTGGCGTACGACGGCGGCTCGAAGAGGTGCTCGATGAGCCACGCGCCGGCGAACTCGTGTTCCTCGGCGAGTCGGGCGTAACGCCGGAACCGATCCGGCGGGATCGCATGCGTTTCACTGGCGAACGACGGGAGACCGACACCGAGTCGCATACCGAGACACACCGACAGCCACCCATATATATCGACCGGGATAATGTAACGTGAGCTATATTTCGGTCGTTGCAGGCGGTCGTGATGGTCACAAGCCGGCTACGCTCGGCCGCCAGCACTGATCGGAAGCGGTTCGGATCGGCTCGACCCGAAGACGGCTCAGTCGGCCGCCGACGCCGACGGTTCCGCCGGGACGGTCCCGTCGTCGTTCCAACCGCGGAGTTCGTAGTACTCGTCGAGAGCCGCCTCGAACCCATCGAGTTCGAACGGGAGGGTATCGTCACCCCGGTCGAAGCCCCGCTGGTTGTTGAAGTGACGTTCGAGTTCGACGATCCGCTCGCCGTAGGTCTGGATCTCCTCGTAGGAACAGGAGAGCAGTTCCTCGTAGCGCTCGTTTGTCATGTGCGCTTTCGAGAACTTACACAGGACCAGGCTGTCGTTGACCGCCTTCAGGTTCTCGAGTTCGACGACGACTTCGGGCTTCCCGTCGAGTCCCTCCGGTTCGACGATGCCGTCGTACTCGAGGTTGTGGATCTTCGAGTACATGTGATCGGCACCCCGGTTGGAGGTCGCGTACCCGAGGCCGCGCCCGTGGAGAACCCGCCCGTCGTGGCCCGGGAACTCGAGCCCCTTGGAAGTCCAGTTCGTGACGCCCATCTCGTCGGCGAAACGATCGACCCCCTCCGCGAGGGTGTCGCCGATCCCCTCGCGATGGGCGATCTTTTCGATGAGTTCGTGAATCAACTCGGTGTTTCCGAACTCGTCGTTGGCTTTCAGATACGCGCCGATCGAGACCCCGGCGCTGATCGTATCGAGGCCGAGTTCATCGCACAGTTCGTTGGACTTCATCACCGATACGATGTCGTCTTCCATGAGGTTGCTGCCGAACGAGAACACCGTCTCGTACTCCGGGCCCTCGGTTTCGAGGCCGGTCGCCTCGTCTTTCGTCGGGAGCTTACATGCGAAGGCACACGCCGAACACGTTCCCTTCTTGTATTTTTTCGATTCGACCGCCGAACCGTTGATCCCCTCGACACCCTCGAAGGACATCTGCTCGAAGTACTTCGTCGGCAGCGAGAACAACTCGTTTTTCGTGTCGACGCCGCTCGTCGTCCCCTGCCGTTTCATCATGTGGTCTTTCGTCGCCGCGTCTCGGTGGATCTCCCCGCTAACGCCGTCCGGAATTTCGACGTCCATCTCGGCGTCCCCGCTGAACGAGATCGTCTTGACGTTCTTCGAGCCCATGACCGCGCCGGTCCCGCCGCGGCCGAACGCGCGGCTATCGAACGTCATTATCGAGGCGTAGCGAACGAAGTTTTCGCCGGCCGGCCCGATAGTCACGAGGTTCTCGCTGTCGAGGCCATGCGTCTCGTTGATCCGTTCGGAGACTTCCGAGACCGTCGCGCCCTCAAGATCGGAAGCGTCCTCGAACTCGACGCCCTCGTCGGTAATGTGGATCGCGGTCAGCTCGTCGGCACTACCGACCAACTCGACGACACTGTGGCCGGTCCCGGTAAAGTTCCGCGAGAGGTAACCGCCGGCGTTCGTCGACGCCAGCCCGTCGGTAAGCGGCGACAGCGTCGTCACGTTCATCCGGCCGGTAAAGCTCATTTGTGAGTTCTGTAGCGGTCCCGTCGAGATGTAGAGCCGATTTTCGGAGCCGAGCGGGTCGGCATCGAACGGGATCCGGTCGTGTGCGAGTTTCGTCGCGGCACCTCGGCCGCCGATGTACTCGCGGAGTAGATCGTCGATCTCGGAGACTTCGACGGTCTGGTCCGTGAGGTCGATCGTCAGAAGTGTTCCCTTTGCATGAAGCATTGTTCCTGTTATGAGTGGGGCGCACACGGTCATAGATGTTTGGGACGGCACCCCAAGCGGCCCACGGGATCGTGACACCAACAGTTATGATTCGGCCGCCGCACTACGGGCTATGGCACGCGTTCCGTACGTCACGACGGAGGAGTTAGAACCCGAATATCAGGAGATGATCGTCTCCTCGCTCCAGCCTGGCAAGACCAGGAACGTCTACGCGGCGATCGGGAACAACCCGGCCGTACTGGCGGGCGTTCGGGAGTTCTTCGGGTCGCTTTGGTCCGACTCGGGGCTCACGGACCGCCAGCGAGAGCTAGTGATCCTGACCGCGGCTTCGGAGATCGGCTCGGTCTACGAGTGGCATCAACACGCCAACATCGCACTCGGTGTCGACATCGAGGCCGACGAGATCGGCGCCATCGCCCGCGACGACCGGACGCCGTTCTCGACAACCGAGGCGGCACTGATCGGATACACACGGGCCGTCGCCCAGGGTCGGGTCGAATCGCCACACCACGAAGCGATCTCGGAGCATTTCGACGACAGAACAATCGTCGGTATCGCGACGACCGCGGCCGGCTATGCGGCGCTCGGAAATCTGATAGACGCGCTGGGCGTCGAAATCGAGGCCGGCGAAGAGTTCATCGGCTGGGAGCCGGGCGAGTAGGCACGCCGGTGAACCAACCGCAGTGTGGAGTATCAGAGAGGGAGAAGGACGGCGACCGGCGAGAACGGTCGATCCCTCCGGTTGAATTTCGGTTTGATCCAGGCCTGGAGAATCGGTTATCAGGAGATGGTTTAATTTATACGACAGACACAGATATTTTTTATATACATATATTTTATCTATTACCGTTTACTTATTTAGTTAGATAGCTTCAAATACCACTTTCTATTGTTTCTGCCGTTTGAGATAAGAAATACATAATTCTTGTAGAGTAATTTGATTTCTTATATACGAATAACTAACACCACCAGATGCATCAAACCGAATGCGGCCGAGTGGAGCCCGATTAAATAACCACTGACGAATCAACGACGTGGACGGTGCCATGTCACAGAAACGAACGGTATATTAGCAGCAAATAATAGACTTAATTTTGTTAGTGTATAAATCGGTATCGCCGATATATTTAGTTCGTATATAAGACATAGATCAAGTGATAGTTTGGTTATCGTTGACATTCTTCAGCTTTCGCAGCGAGCCGATATATGACGGGCAAACATCCTACGTCGACTGGTAAAGCATTCAACGTGTCGGCAGATCCGGAATCAAAGTCCGAGGGAAGTGATGAGTGAGCGGATACGGAACCGAAATCAGTCACATATAGTGAATTTTAAGTCAATTCTGCGGGATAGCAACGTATGGGATCGAGTTCCAATCGAAACACGCTCGGCACACTCGAACGTGGTTTTGAGGTCGTTTCCCTGTTGATGCGGAACGACGGGGCCAGGGTCACGGAGGTCGCCGACGAACTGGACATCGCACCGAGTACGGCTCACAAATATCTCGCAACGCTGCACAACGAACGGTTCGTCGTCAAGGAGGGCGACGAGTACCAGGTCGGGATGCGGTTTCTCACGGTCGGCGGCTACGCGAAACACCGCAACCCGGCCTACGAAATCGCCGCACAAAAGATCCGGTCACTGGCCGATCAGACGGGGGAGCGAGCGCAGTTCGTGGTCGCCGAACATGGACGAGCAATATACACGGAGACGATCGTACTTGAACCGACAGCGGTCATGACGGATCGGCGGAACGGCCGAGTCCGCTATTTGCACTCGAGCGCAGCCGGAAAAGCGATCCTCGCCCAGTACTCCAGAGAGAAGGTCCGCGACGTTATCGACCGGTGGGGACTGCCAGCCGAGACAGAGAATACGATCACCGACCCGGAAGCGCTCTTTTCGGAGCTGGATCGGATCGAAACCGACGACGTCGCGTTCAACGACGAAGAGTCGATCGACGGACTACGATCGGTCGGCGCTGCCGTGACCACGGCGGACGACGAAGTGATCGGTGCGATCAGCGTCTCGGGGCCGGCGAACCGCTTGAAAGGGGATCGGTTCCAGGAGAAACTCCCGGATACGGTCCTCGGCGTCGTCAACGAGATCGAGCTGACCATCGCGTACTCGTAGCGCCCGTCTATTTCGCCAGGGAGGCGGCCGACCTGCTACCGTGGTCGATAGTCTAGGAAGGCTCCGCAGTCGGAGTACGGCGGAAACGCCGGGGCGGTCCGGGTTCGAACTGTAAGGAGAAAGAACTAATACGCCAGTTTACACAGGATCAGGGTACAATGAGTGGCTCTATCAAGACCGAGATAGCGGACGGGATCTGTACACTGACGCTAAAAAACGATGGCAAGCGGAACGCGATCACCTACGGGATGATGCGGTCGATCACCGAGGCGGTGAACGACCTCGAAGCAAAGGACGACGACTACGTGCTCGTCATCACCGGCGCGGGCGAAAAGGCGTTCAGCGCCGGCTTCGACCTCGATCAGGACCGCGACCCGGACAAAGAGAGTTGGTGGAAGGAGGTCAACGCGACCATCGAGGACTACGAGTACCCGACCGTCGCGATGATCAACGGCGACACCTACGGGGGCGCCATGGAGATCGTCTGTGACTGTGATATCCGCGTCGGCGTCGAGGACGCGCGGTTCGGGATCACCCCTGCAAAGATCGGAATCGTCTACAGCCCCCAGGCGATCACCCGCGTCGTCCGGACCGTCGGCACCGCGAAGGCCAAGGAACTGCTGTTCACCGGGAACGCGATCCGGGGGGATCACGCCTTCGAGATCGGCCTGCTGAACTACGTCGTCGACGACCAGGAAGCACTCGAATCGAAGGCCTACGGGCTGGCCGAGACGATGGCGGGGAACGCGCCGATGTCGCTAAAGCGCATGAAGAAGATCATCGGGGCGATCAACGCGAAGGAGGAACTCTCCGAGGCGGAGATGGAGTGGGGCCAAGAGATGCGGATGGAGGCCTTCGAAAGCCGAGATCACGAAGAAGGCGTCGAAGCGTTCTCCGAGGGCCGAGAGCCAGAGTTCGAGGGTCGCTAACCGCCGACGTCGCGTTCAGTTCTACTCGACGACGTCTTCTTCTCGGAGCGTCTCGACCTCCTCGGCGTCGATCCCCAGATGCGTTTCGAGCACTTCCTCGGTGTGTTGGCCGAGTTTCGGGGCTCCCGCTTCGAACTTCGATTCGCTGTCGGAGAAGTGAAGCGGATGACCGTGAAGCGTTATCTCTCCGGCCTCTTCGTGATCGAACTCCTTGACGTAATCGAGCGCCTGAGCCTGTGGGTGCTCGATGACGTCGCTGACCTCGTTGAGTGGCCCGTTCGGCCAGTTCAGGCCGTCGAAGATGTCCATCCACTCGTCGGTGGTCTTCTCTTTCAGTACGGGATGGATCTCCGCGGCGATCGCCATGTAGTTCTTCATTCGCTCTTCGCGTGAGTCGTACTCGAGCAGTTTTTCGCTGCCGATGACCTCGGTCGCAAAGCGCTCCCAGTCGTCTTCGCCGCCGGCGGGGTAGAACGCGACGTACCCGTCTTCGGTTTCCGCTACTTCGTATGGAACCGTCGTCTGGTGGCGTCGGCCGTAGGGCGTCGGGTTCTCGCCGGTCATCTCGTACCGGGGAATGTACTCCTCGAGGAAGGAGACGATCGCTCCGAAGAGGTCGGTCGAGAACTTCTGTCCCTCGCCGGTCTGCTCTCGGTTGTACAGCGCAGTCAGGATACCGATGACGTTGTAGAGACCAGCGCCGATATCGCCGATCGCCTGGCCGACTTTCACCGGTGGGCCGCCTTCGGGGCCCGTAACGCTCATGATGCCGCCCTCGGCCTGCATGATCAGGTCGACGCCCTTCTTGTGCGAATGGGGGCCCTCGTCACCGTAGCCCTTGATCGACGCAAATACGAGTCCCGGGTTGTCCGCCGAAAGCGTCTCGTAATCCAGCCCCAGCCGCTCCATCGCACCCGGACCGAAGTTCTCGACGACGACGTCGGCATCGCGCGTGAGATCGTGGGCAATCTCGCGACCGCGGTCCGACTTCAGATCGATCACGACGCTCTTTTTGTCACGGTTCCTGGAGAGGTGTGTCGCGCTGAACCCCGCCTGTTTCGGCTCGTCCTGTCGTTCCCGGGCCCCTGTTCCGGGGCGTTCGATCTTGATTACCTCGGCACCGAGTTTGCCGAGGATCTGCGTCGACCACGGACCGGCACGCACCTGCGTGAAATCGATGATCGTAATATCGCTTAGTGGAGCTTCTCCCATGTCGATGCACCTGTTTGAGACCGGCTGACTTGATTGTTGTGCTGGGCGATTCCGGCGGTATCGCGGCGACCGACGGCAGCGGAGGGACACGAAGCTTTTTGGTTTATTCCCTCCCGGTATCGGCATGGCGACACGATCACTGCTGTTCACGCCGGGCGACGAACTGGAGATGATGCGGAAATCTCTGTCGATGGCTGCCGACGTGATTATCTTCGATCTGGAGGACGCGGTATCGCAGGCGAACAAGAAGATCGCACGCGAAACGGTGCCGACGGCGCTCGAAGAAAGCACCGATTCGACACCGGATGTGTGGGTCCGGATCAATCCCCTCGATGTGGGAGGAGACGAAGACGTCGCGGCGCTGGCCGACGCCGACGTGACGCCCAATAGCGTCCTGGTACCGATGATCGAGACAGTCGATCAACTCGACGCGGTCGCGGACCGGTTCGAGGAGACGGGGCTCGAATCGGGAGTCATCGCGCTGGTCGAGACGGCCACCGGTCTCACCGCCGTTGAGGATCTCGCTGCCCACCCGGCCGTGTCGGGTGTCGTCTTCGGAGCCGAGGACTTCACGGCTGACATGGGCATTATCGAACTCGAAGACAAGCGGTACCTCGATCACGCTCGGAGCCGAATCGCGGTCGCAGGGGCGGCCGCCGACGTCGTCGCGATCGATACGGTCTACACCGATCTGGGGAACACCGAGGGGCTCCGAGCCGACGCGGAGACGGCGCTTAATTTCGGGTTCGACGGCAAGGCGGCGATCCACCCGAGCCAGATCGAAGTGATCAACGAGGTTTTCACGCCCTCGGAGGAGAAGATCGAGTGGGCGGAGGGTGTCCTCGAAGCCAGGGACGCGGCCGGCGATAAGGGCGTCTTCGAGTACGAGGGCGAGATGATCGATGCGCCGGTGCTCTCGCGGGCCGAGGAGATTCTCCGGCGGGCCGGCGAGTAGGGGCGCCAGCGAGTCCCGACGGCATCAAGCACCTCGCCCGCTCAGCGATCCAGAAACGAACGGAGCTCCCGAAGCGTCGCCTCGGGGGCTTCTTCCATCAGGAAATGACCACAGGGGAGCGATCGCCCGCGAACGTCGGTGGCCCACGGCTCCCAGACGTCGAGCACGTCGATCGAATCGCGGTCGCGAACGCCGCCCCACAGTACCAACAGCGGACAGTCGATCTGTTCGCCCGCCCGCTGGGACGCGCGATCGTGGTCGAGATCGAGAGAGAGCCCTGCACGGTAGTCCTCACAGCACGCCCGGACGACGCGTTCGTTTCGGAAGCAGCGACGGTACTCGGCGACAGCCTCCGAGTCGATGACGTCGGCGTCGTCGGACCAGCTATCGATCAGATGTTCGATATAGAAGTCCGGGTCGTTGTTGATGAGCGTCTCGGGGATCGGATGTGGCTGGGCAAGAAACAGCCAGTGATACCGGCCGAGAGCGCTCTCGTAATCCATCCGTTCGGCCGTCTCGAGGGTCGGCACGATGTCGAGAACCGCGAGGCTTCGGACCCGGTCGGGGTGATCCAGAGCGTAGCGGTAGCCGATCCGGGCGCCACGATCGTGGCCGATGACGTCGTACGTATCGAATCCCAGCCGATCCATGAGCGCGACCATGTCCTCTGCCATCCGACGGTGCGTGTAGTCGGTAGTGTCGGGAGTTGTCGGCCCGAGACTGTCGCCGTAGCCGCGGAGATCGGGGGCGACGACCGTGTACTCCTCGGCCAAATGCGGAGCAATCTCGTGCCAGGCGACGTGGGTCTGGGGGAACCCGTGGAGCAATAATACGGGCGGTCCGGACCCACCCACTTCGAGGTTGAGCTCGGCCTCGGCGAGTTCGATGCGGTCCTGTTCGAATCCCGGAAACATCGTACGTTCGTGAACGGGTGGCGTAATGAAGGTTCGCTCCGGCCGGGGGACTACGGTTCGGGGAGCGAGCGGCAGAGCAGGAGTGCGATCGCGGCGATGACAGCCAACAACAGGAAGGCGGTGTCGAACATTCCGGCGTCACCGAACCGACCGATAATGACGGGGCCACTGGACGCCGAGAACAGGTACACGGTGCGAACGAGTCCGAACCCGGTCCCCTGCATCTCGTCGGGCATCACCTTGATCGTGTAGGCGTTCACGACCGGCCAAAAAGCGAGTTGGGCGCTCAACAGGCCGGACAACAGGACTATCGCGGGCAATCCCGAAGCGAACGGAAGCAAAGCGAGGCCGGCGGTTGCGGCGGCCAGCGAGGCGATCAGCGTCCAGCGCATCCCGATCGTGTCCCCGCTTGATCCCGAGACGAGCTGGAGGACGATCCCAACGGCGAAGAAGCCGCCGTACAACAGCGCGGCCCGCCCCTCGCTGAACCCCTTTTCGAGAACCAGATACGTCGGATAAAAGCCGGTGAACGACTGATAGACGACCGAAACGAGAAACATGCTCACAGTCACGAGCAACACGGTCCGGTTCCCGAGTCCCGTCTTGAGCTGTTCGATGGTATCCCACGAGAGCTGCTCGACGACGCTGTCTCCACCGGACGTTCGGGCGGGAACGACCAGCCAGAGTGCGATCACGACACCGACCACGATCGGCAGGAGGAAGCCGATCCCGAGCCGCCAGCTTACGAGCACCGTCAGAAAGCCAGCGATGGGCGGGAGAACGGTCGTCCCGACGTTTCCGAACGCCTGGATGAATCCCATCGCGGTCCCGGAGCGATCCGGATAGATATCGGAGAGCACGGTCGCTCTCGTCGTCGCGTAGAGCCCGGAACCGAACCCGGTCGCGACGGTTCCGAGGAAAAACGAAACGGCGCCACTCGAGAGGACGACGATCCCGATCCCGACGCCAGTCAGGGCGGTGCTCGCGGTGAGCACGGCCCGTTCGCCGATCCGATCGGCAAGCAGGCCGCCCGGGAACTGCATCAGCGCATAGCACGCCCAGAGGACGGTCACGACCAGCCCCGCCGAAGTGAGGTCGAATTCGAGAGCCGCCCGAATCGAGGGGAGGAGCGCCGGATAGACGAGCCGGACGCCGATGCTCACGAGCCAGCCGACGGAGACGGCGAGAAGGACGATCCCCCGGCCCTCGCTCCAGAGCGCGCGGAGCGGCTCCAGGATCGACCGGTGGATCCGATCGGCATCAGGTGTCGACATCGGCTACGGCGACCGCTCGGGCCGGGCCCGGGATCGACTGTTTTCAAGCGAGGGCTCCGACAGCGTGGCAATCGGTCTTTCACCGACATCGGACCGCTCGCCGTACCTGCCTATATCAATCACACAGCGCCGATTTTGCACGAACCGTATTAAGTGTTGTATTCCCCGAAGAAGCACTTCAGCCGGATAGTTGGGCGGGCGAACGCCTATATGGGTGCAGGCAGTCATCGAGGGTATGGGTGCTGATAGCGAAACACAGATCGACGGGAGCGGCGGCGACGGTCGGCCAGTCGAACGACTGGCGACGTTCGTCTCGTCGCTGTCGTACGGCGATCTCTCGGCCGAGGACGTCAGAGCGGTAGAGCGCGCATTCGTCGACACCTGCGGGGTCGTGATCTCCGGCATGAACGAGGCGTCGACAGCGACAGCGATCGAGACGCTTGCCGAACCGGGAGCGGTCCCGCTGTGGGGGCAGGATCGGGGCACGTCGACGGCGGCGGCAGCCCTCGTTCACGGTGTGGCGGGACACTCACAGGACTACGACGACGTCTCGTGGGGAATGTCGGGGCATCCGAGCGTGACGATGATTCCGGCCGTGCTGGCGCTCGCAAACGACCGGGAGGTCGACGGAAAGCGGGCTATCGAGGCCTACGTCGGAGGGCTAGAAGCGCAGTGTTACCTCTCGGCGGCGATCAACCCCTCGCACTACCGCGAAGGGTGGCACGCGACGGCGACACTCGGGACGTTCGGCGCGGCCGCCGCCGCCGCGAAGACACTCGACCTCGGCCCCGAAGCGGCGCGAAACGCCCTGAGTATCGCCGCATCACGGGCGGCAGGGTTGAAGAGCAACTTCGGAACGATGACCAAACCGCTCCACGCCGGGACGGCCGCCCGAGCGGGCGTCACGGCTGCCCGCCTGGCGTCGGGCGGCTTCACTGCTTCCCCGGACGCGGTCGATGGGGACGGCGGCTTCCTCGAACTCTACGCCGGCGAGGACCCGGTCACGCTGTCGGAACTCCCGGCGCTGGACCGACCGACCGCCCTCGAAGCGCACGGGATCAACGTCAAAAAGTACCCCTGCTGTTATTACACCCACACCAGTATTCACGCGGCCGAACGACTCGCCGACGAACACGACGTCGACCCCGAGGACGTCGAATCGATTCACGTCGTGACGTCGCCCGGGCCGGCCGATGCCCTGCACTATCCGAACCCCGAAACCGGGTTGGAGGGGAAGTTCTCGCTGGAGTACACGGTCGCGAGCGCGGTCGCTCGCGAGCACGTCGGCGTCGAAGCCTTCGAGGACGGGGCGGTCGCCGATCCGGATGTCCAGCGCGTCCGCGAACGCGTCGAGTGGGAGATCGACGACTCGCTCGAGTACAACGACACGACGGTCGAGATGCGCATGGAGACCGGCGACGGCGTCTACACGCGCGTCCAGGACGTCCCGCCGGGCGATCCCTCGAACCCGCTGTCGGACGCGGAGCTCGAAGCGAAGTTCCGCCGGTGTGCGAGTCGGGTCCTCGACGAAGACGTCGTGGACCGGACCCACGAGCAGCTCGATTCGCTGCGTTCGGTCGACGATATCGGCTCGATCGTCTCCAGCGAAGACTGAGCGAAAGCGACGGCGACTAGTGCTCGCGGTCGCCGATGACGAACTCCGAGGCGTCACGCTCGCCGTCGGCGAACTCCACCGCGCGATCCTCCAGGGATTCCGAAGAGACGTGTCCCTCCGCTTCGAGTAGCTGTTCGGCCGCCTCGATCCAGTGGTCGTAGTAGGCCGCTTCGGTGTCCGTTTCGAGATCTCCTTCGTCAGTCGCGATCCGATCGATCAACTGTTGTTGGAACTGGTCCCACTCGAAGACGCCCTCCTGCCATAGGGAAACAACCAGCCCGAACGCCCGCGCCTGGGCGGGTGAATCGAACGTCGGCCCGTCGTCCTCGTCGATCGATCCCTCGGACTGTTCGATCAGTTCGGCCAGTCTCGTTCGGGCTTCGGCCTCATCGATCGGCCCGCCCGTCCCGGAGTGCTCGTCAGTCATCGGCCCCCAGCCGTTCGACGCCGATCATCGCGTCGCGTGTCACCTGCTCGACTAGTTCGGCCTCGTCGAGGCCGTCGGTTCCCGGCGGTCGCTGTGGCAGCACCATATACCGGATCTCGGAACTCGAGTCCCAGACCTCGACGTCGACCGAGTCGTCGAGATCGACGCCGAACTCGGAGAGAACCGCCCGTGGTTCACGGACGATCCGCGATCGATACTGCGGCGATTTGTACCACGTCGGTGGGAGCCCCAGAAGCGACCAAGGATAACACGAACAGAGCGTACAGACGACCGCGTTGTGGGTCTCCGGCGTGTTCTCGACCACCGAGAGGTGCTGTTGACCGATCCCGAAGTCGAACCCGTCGAGCGCGTCGTTGGCGTCCTCGAGCAGCCGCGATTTGAAGTCCGGATCGGACCAGGCCCGGGCGACGACACGTGCGCCGTTCATCGGGCCGACCTCGGTCTCGAAGAGCTCCAGAACCTCGTTTATCGACGCCATGCTGATCAGGTCTTTCTCTAAAAGCAGCGACTGGAGCGCCCTGGTCCGTGATTTCAGATCGTCTGGATCCCCCGCGGGGTCCGCGTGTCCGTGGTCGTGGTCGTGTCCGTCGTGTGTATGATCGTGTACCATGAGAGATTACGCCTCCTGCAGTTCGTTTCCTGTCGATGTCTCGGTGGGACGGAGATACCGTTCCCAGAGATCGATGTAGACAGCGTCGCCATCGGTGTCGTCGTTCCAGAGTTCCGAAGCCTCGAAGCGAACGGAGTACAGCGGTTCGGCGGCCTCGTTTCCGTGGGCCACCTCGTCCGGAACGGCGTAGGTCCCCTGAACGGCCTCGATCGTTCCCTGTGCTCGCCTAGCATATCGCGGACACCGGGTGTGACCGTCGGGATGATCGTTCCGAACGACCACGTCGGCCCCCGCTTCGAACTGCGGTTCGACGGGTTCGCGGTCGTAGGCGGCGTCTGCCCGGAACGCTTCGTTGACGAGGTCGACGAGGTCGTCGTCGGAGGCGTCCGATTCAGCGTGCTCGTGATCGAACAGTCCCGTTCCGTCGTGGTCTTCGATCGCCGACACGAACTCTCCTTCCGAGATCGTGTCCGTCTCCAAGAGCAGCTTTTCGCTGCCAAGCGCCCACCGCTCGAAGTACGAGGTCTCAAGATATGTTACCGGATCGAGCCGTTCGAGCGCGTGTCGTTTCTCGTCGACGCCGTAGATCGACTGGTACCGGAGCAGTTTCTCGACGGCGAACACCGCTTTTTCCCATTCGTCGTGGAAAGCAGCGTCGTCGTCGACGTCGACGGAGCCGAACCCGTGCATACCGCCCATGTCGTGGACGCCGTTCATGCGATTGCTTTCCGCTCGCTGGTACTAATAGTTCCCGCCCGGACAGGCGGCCCCAGGGCAGTTCTACGGGTCGAGCGCGTATTTTTCGACGAAATCCCGGTCGATGTCGAGACCGATCCCGGGCGCGTCGGGGAGTTTCAGCGTGCCGTCCGAAACGGTCGGCCGATCGCGAACCATCTCGTGCCAGATCGGATCGAAATCCGGATGGAAGCACTCGACCGCGCGACCGTTCGGGATCGACGCGAGCAGATGCATCGCGACGTGGGGCTCCTCGTGGTGGGCCATCGAGACCCCGAATGCGTCGGCCATGTTCGCGACTTTTCGCCAGGCCGTCGGTCCGCCGGCGATGCTCGCGTCTAGGTTGATGATATCGACGACGTCGCCCTCGATCAACTGCCGACAGGCTTCGATCGTCGACTCGCTCTGTCCGGCCGTGATCGGGATCGTCGAGCGCTGTCTGACGGTCCGCATACCGGCGTACTGGTCGTGCCAGACGACCGGCTCCTCGAACCATTCGATGTCGTATTCCGCGGCGCCCTGTGCGAACGCGACGGCCTCGTCGGTCTCGTATCCCTGGTTTGCGTCACACGCGATAAAGAACTCCTCACCCATCGCCCCCCGGACAGCATCGAGCCGTTCGAGGTCCCGTTCTGGGCTTTTCCCGCCGACTTTGAGCTTGACGCCCGCCAGCCCCATCTCCTCGTACTCGTTCATCTCGTCGATGAGGTCGTCGATCGTGCGGCCGGCGCCGTAGTAGCCGCCGATCGCGATAATGGGGAGTTCCTCGCGGTAGCCGCCCCAGAGCCGATAGAGCGGCTGGTCGGTCGCCTTCCCGATCGCGTCCCACAGCGCGATGTTCACGGCGCCGATCGCGTGAACGAACAGCTGTCGGGCGCCGGCCTGATAGGTGAAGAGCCGGCGAGACCGCCGCATCAGTTCGTCCCAGTTCGCCTCCATCCGAAAGAGTTCTTCGCCGATGAGGGCGTCGGCGATGTCCTCTTCGACGAACGAGACGAGCCGGTCGGCCTTTTCGAGTTCCGTATCGAGGATATCGCCGGAGTAGACCTCGCCGACGACGTCGGAATCGGTCTCGATCCGTACGACGAGGGTCCCCCGGTACTCCTTCTGGTAGCTGCTGCCCTTTATTTCGGCTTCCATCGGGACGGCGACTGGCGTGACCTCGATATCGGTTATCTGCATTGGTGACGGTATCCACGAAGCGAATATAAACGTACCCCACCGACCGGAGGATAGACGAAACGGTCGGAGGAGGTGACACATCCCCGGGAAAGGTTTTTGATCTGTCCCCCATCCCGTTTAGGGGAGCATGAAATTCGGGTTATTTCTCAACTGCCAGACGACGACGGACCATTCGGCCGACGAGCTCTTCGAGGGACTGATCGATCAGACGGTCGCGGCCCGCGAAGCCGGCTTCGATATGATCACGACCGGCCAGCATTACCTGGCCGACTACGTCCAGCTCCAGCAGATGCCGCTGCTCTCGCGACTCGTCGCCGAGGCGGGGTCGATGAAGGTCGGCCCGGGCGTCGTCCTGCTGCCGCTGCACCAGCCCGTCGACATTGCCGAACAGCTCACGACGCTGGATACGATGTCGGCGGGGGCGATCGCCGGCGTCGGGATCGGCTATCGGGACGTCGAATTCGACAGCTTCGGGGTTCCGAAATCCGAACGCGTCAGCCGGTTCGAGGAGGGTATCGAACTGCTGAAAAAGCTCTGGACCGAGGACGAGGTTGTCTACGACGGAGAGCACTACTCCGTCGACGGCGTCACGATCAACCCCCAACCCGAAGAGCAACCGCCGCTGTGGATCGCGGCAAACGCCCGGGCAGCCGTCCGGCGCGCCGCGGCGTTGGGTGATGCGTGGTTCGTCAATCCCCACTCGACGGTGACGGAGATCGAGGAGCTAAAGGAAGACTACGACGAGGTCAGAGCGGAACGCGGCAAGGACACCGGCGTCCCCATCATCAGAGAGACGTTCGTCGCCGAAACGCACGACGAGGCCGTTGAGACCGCCCAGGAGTATCTGTTTTCGAAGTATCAGCAGTATATCGAATGGGGCCAAGACGAGGCGATGGAGGATGAACAGGACCTCCACAAGCCGTTCGAGCAGCTCGCCGAGGACCGGTTCCTGCTCGGAACGCCCGCGGAAGTCTGTGCGGAGATCGAACGCTACGAGGCTGAACTCGACGCCGAGTACATGCTCCCGCGGCTGCACTGGCCCGGTATGGACCACGACGTCGCCGTCGAGTGTATCGAACTGATTGGCGACGATGTCATCCCGAACGTGTAGCCGGAGTACCGTCGGACGTTCCGTTCGATCGACTCCGTGAGAGCAGGCCGAGGCAGAGCAATCCGATAGCCGCTCCGGCGGCAAGCGTCAGAAACGCCGGTCGGTAGCCGGCCCGATCCAAGACGAGGCCGAAGACGACCGGCGAGACTGCCGTCGCACTGAAGCCGACGAGTGACTGAATGGCGAGGGCCGCGCCGACGTTCCCGTCGTCGACGACCTCGGTGATCGCCGTCGACGTGGGGGCGCTATCGCCAGTGAGCGCGATTCCATAGGCGACGAGTAACACGACGAGGGCGACGAGCGGGAGCCACTGCAGGAAGCCGAGCGCGATCGTGATAGTCGTACTCGTCCCGAGCGCAACACCGATCGCAGTCGAGCGGCCGACGTAGTCGCTCGCCCATCCGGACAACAAGTTTCCGAGACCGCCGACGGTCATCACGACGCCGGCGAGGACGCCCGCCCAGAGGGAGGGATTCTCCGTCGTCATCACCGCCGGAACCGTCAGGAGAAACGCGAGGATCCAGTTTCGGACCCCGTACAGTTCCCAGCTATGGGCCGTATAGATCGCGACCGCGTACACGTACTCGCGATTCCGGAACAAAGAGAGGTCGATGCCCCGGTCGGACTGTGTCGGGTCCGGCGGATCGGCGGCGAAGACGAGCATGATCGGCCCGGCGGCGATGGCGCTGAGACTCGTCACGGCGATGGCGAGTTGCCAGTCGACGGCCGAGGCCACACTCGAGGAGAGCAGAAACGACAGTCCGGAGCTGAGCGAGAAGGCTCCGACGTACAGCCCCATCGCCTTCCCGCGGCTTTCGGACGGAAACCAGCCACTGAGAAACCGCATCCCGGGGACGTACACGCCGGCCATGAACACCCCGGACACCAGCCGGAGGGCCGATCCCGAGAGAAAGCCCGTCGCAAAGAGCGAAAAGGCGAGACTGAAAAGCCCCGTCCCGGTCGCGCCGACCGCGATGACGCGGCGCGCGGCGTATCGGTCCGCGAGCGACCCCGCCGGAAGGATCGCGGCGAGATACCCCACCTGGAACGCCGCGAAGACGATCCCCGCCCGCGTCCCCGAGAGCCCCCACTCCTCGGCGATCAGCGGCAGCACCGCCGAGTAGTTGAACCAGACGAGGACGCTGGCGAGCAACACGACACAGACCACCGCCAGCATCCGGGTTCGATCGCGCACGAATACGCTTGCGAGGTGATATTACAAAAACCATGGTGACCCTGGCGGATCGTTGGTCACTACTCTTAAACCATCGCATAGTTATTTAGCGCCTTCTCTACTACCCGGGCGTATGGAACGCGTTCCACCGCAGAAACTACTGGACGCCACGACGGCACTCCTGGAAGCGTTCGGGATGGACACACCGGAAGCGGAGTCGGTCGCGGCGTCGCTAGTTTCCTCCGAGATTCGCGGCCACAACTCCCACGGCGTGATCCGGTTGACGACGACCTACGAGGCGATGATCGAAGACGGCGCGATCGATCCGACTGCGACCCCGATTACGGAGCGGCACTCATCATCGGTCATCTCCGTCGACGGCAACCGGGCGTTCGGACAGCTCACCGGCGACTACATCGTCGACGCAGGCGTCGAAGCGGCCGAGGAAACGGGGATTTCGGTCGTCGGGGTTCGGGGCGGCTGTCACCTCGGACGCGTCGGCGAATGGGCCGAACGGGCCGCCGAGGGCGGGGTCGCCACGTTCGGGTTCATCAATAGCGGCGGGACGTCGAGAACCGTGACCGTGCCAGGGAGCGCGGACCGGCTCTTCGCGACGAACCCGATCACCGTCGGTATCCCGACGTTCGACGAACTCGAGTTCCCGATCGTGCTGGACATGGCGACGAGTCAGGTCGCACACGGGAAGATCACCAAACTCGCCGTCGACGAGGGAACGGTCCCCGAAGCCTGGACGGTCACCGAAACGGGCGACCACGTCGAGGACGCGGTGACCTTCGAGGAGACGGATACCGGAGCGATCCTCCCGCTTGGGGGACAGGCGTCGGGGCGGAAGGGATACGGCCTCGCGCTCTGTGCCGAGCTTTTCGCCGGGATCATCGGTCAGGGAGAAGTAATCGGCGACGACGAGAACGATCACGTAAACAACGCGGGAATGTTCGTCTTCGTGGATCCGCTTCGGTTCTCTTCGCAGGCAGAAATCGAGACCGTGATCCGGACTGTCAACGAGCAGATACGGAATGCGGACTATCCGGAGGCCGTTGAAACCGGGTACGCCACGAAGGGCGATCGAGCACTCCTGCCGGGCGAACCCGAGCATCGGAAACGCCTCGAGTACGAAAAAGAGGGGATTCCGCTCACCGACGGCGCGGTCGACTCGCTCACCGAACTGGCCGAGGAGCGTGGCGTCGAGACCCCGCTGTTTTGATCACGAACGGTATTACCCTCGATCGTCGGCTTCCGAACAGGCCACAGACCGCGGCATTTATTACCACACCTGTAGAGTCCTCGCCCATGCAGATAACGGACGTCAACACTTACCTCGTCGAATCTGACGCTCCGATCTCGGAGTACGGCGTCAACGGATGGCTGATCGTGACGGTCGAGACCGACGCGGGAATCCGGGGGATCGGCGAGGGCGGCGCGTGGGCGTACCTCGAAACAGCCGAACAGGCGGTAAAGCGGTTTGCCCCGTCGTTGATCGGCAAGGACCCGCTCAGACGCGAACACCATCTCCAGTATCTCTCCCGGAGCGCGCACTTCCGGGGCGCCGGGATCACGAGCGCGCTGAGCGCGATCGATATCGCGCTGTGGGACATCGCCGGCAAGCACTACGACGCGCCGATCCACGAGCTCCTGGGCGGACGCTGTCGGGACAAACTGCGGACCTACGCCCACGTCATCGGCGGCACGACGGACGAACTGGTCGAAAAGTGCCGGGAATGCAAAGCGGAGGGGTTCACCGCGGTCGGGCACCTCTCACCGCTGCTCGACGAATCGCGCGAGGAGCCCTACGAGGAGACGCACGCGGGGATGATCGCGGACGCCGTCGATCGGGTCCGCCGGTTCCGGGAGGCCGTCGGCGACGGGGTGGACCTTTGCATCGAGATCCACCGCCGGCTGGACCCCCATCAGGCGATCGTACTCGCAAACGAGATCGAGCAGTACCGCCCGATGTTCTACGAGGATCCGGTCCGGCCGGACAACCCCGACGCGATGCAGAAGGTCGCCGAGAACACGGCGATCCCGATCGCGACGGGCGAGCGGTTCCAGACCATCGAGGAGTTCAATACGCTGTTGCGTCGCGACGCCGTCGACTACGTCCGGCCGGACCTCTGTCTGGCCGGCGGGATCACCGGCTGCAAGAAAGTCGCGGCCGCCGCGGAGGCGAACTACGTCGACGTGGTGCCACACGACCCCCTCGGTCCGGTGAGCACCGCCGCCTGCGTCCAGCTCGCCGCGTCGATCCCGAACTTCGCGCTCCAGGAGTACCCCTACCGCCCCGAACACGACCAGGCACCGGGCGAGTCGCTGCTCGAATCGCCCTTCGAGTGGGCGGACGGCTACCTGTCGGTGCCGGACGGTCCGGGACTGGGGATCGAGATCGACGACGGCGTTCTCGAAGCCGGGGGCTACGAACAGCCCGAACTGAGCACGCGGCTCCACGAGGACGGCTCGGTCGTCGATCAGTGAGACGGATCGACGAGGAGTTCTGAGAGAAACGGTAGACGACCGCCGAGCGCTGCCAAACGAGAGCCGGGCCACCGTCGAGAGGACGAAGCGAGAACGCCCCACCGACCTGTTGTCGTCGCCGATTGTGAACAGCGGTGACCCGCGCTGGCCAGGGAAGTGTCCGCCTCCCTGGCGGTCGTTGGACCCCCGATATTTTTGGAACCACAATCTATAGGTGTGTGCATACAAAACAAATAATTAGATAAGTCTAATTGACAGTTTTGATATATCAACTATGTCACACGAGATATACGACGGACGATCGGTAACGCGACGAAACGCGCTACGCGCCGGCGGAACGGCGGCGCTGGCGGGTTTGGCCGGGTGTACGGCGCTGCCGAGCGCCCCGGTACAGGCTGGAAACGACGGTGAGGGGGGAAGCGACGGGCCGGTCGCCGTGGCCTCGTTCTTCAGCTTCTTCGACTTCGGCCGGCAGATCGCCGACGGAACCCCGCTGACGGTGGAAAACCTCGTCCCGACGGGACTGCACGGTCACGGGTGGGAGCCAAACGCCAGTATCACTCAGCGCATCATCGAGGCGGACGCGTTCGTCCACGTCGGGGAGGACTTCCAGCCCTGGGCCGACCGCGCCATCGAGACGATCGAAGGCGACGGCATCGACACTGCGCTCATCAACGTCAGGGAGGGCATCGAGCTGGTGGATCTCGCCGAAAGCCTCGATCCGGAGGAGGAAGGCGTCGGCGCCCAGCGCGGGAAGGATCCCCACTTCTGGCTAGATCCCCGACGCGCAAAACAGTCCGTCGACAACATCGCCGAGGGGTTCGCCGAGATCGTCCCGGAGCACGCCGACGCGGTCCGTGAGAACGCCGAGACGTACAAGACCGAGGTGCTCGACCGCATCGACGCGGACTACGAGGCCATCTTCGATCGGGCCGAGCGCGACATCGTCCAGCTGGCCGCGCACAACGCCTTCCAGTACATCGGGGTGCGCTACGGCGTCCGGATGCGACCGCTGGTAACGAACCTCGCGGCGAGCAACGACGTCAAACCCGAGGACATCCGCGAGGCGACGAGGATCATCCGCGAAAACGACATCCGATATATCGCCAGCGGCGTCTTCGAGTCCCAGCGCCCGGCCCAACAGCTCGTCCGCGAGACGGCCGTGGAGGCGTACTTCCCCGCGACGCCGTACGCCGGCGTCCGCGAAGAGTGGGTCCGGGAGAACTGGGGCTACGAGGAGATCGCCGACAACATCAACGTGCCCACCTTCGAGATCGTCCTCGGCAACAAGTCACCCGAGGAGGCGGCCCCCTCGGAGGACTGGGTCGAACAGTGGCGGAACTTCGAACCGATATGAGCACACCGGAAACCGATTCCGCGACGGCGGCTTCCACAGACGAACGGACGAGTACCGAGACCGACGCCGAGACCACGACGACCGAGTCGGTCCTCGATCTCGCGGGCGTCACCTTCGGCTACACGGCGACGTCCGTGGTCGAGGACGTCTCGCTGGCCATCGGTCCGGGCGAGTACGTCGCTCTCGTGGGCCCGAACGGCTCCGGGAAGTCGACGCTGATGAAGCTAATGGTGGGGCTGCTCGAGCCCGACGCTGGCACGGCCCGTCTGTTCGGCGAGCGCGCCGGCCGCTTCGACGACGGCGAGCGCGTCGGCTACGTCGCCCAGGAGGCAAGCGCCGCGAAGGAGATGCCCATCACCGTCCGCGAGGTGGTGAAGATGGGCCGATTCCCCCACGTCGGGTTCGGCCGACTGTCGAGCGAGGACTGGGCCATCGTCGACGACGCGCTCGCGACCGTCGGGATGAGCGCGTTCGCCGGCCGGCGCGTCACGCAGCTCTCGGGCGGCCAACGCCAGCGCGCGTTCATTGCACGGGCGCTGGCGAGCGAGGCCGATCTGCTCGTACTGGACGAGCCGACCGTCGGCGTCGACGCCGAGTCGGTCGACGCCTTCTACGACCTCCTGGGGGCGCTCAACGCCGAGGATATCACCGTCCTTCTCATCGAGCACGACCTCGGGGCGGTCGTCGAGCACGCCGACCGCGTCGTCTGTCTGAACCGTGAGGTCTACTTCGACGGTCCGACCGAGGAGTTCGTCGAAAGCGATGCGCTGGCCCGGGCGTTTGGAACCGAGGCGCGGTTTCTCGCGGGGGCGGACGAATGAGCGCGGACGTCGCGGCCACACTGGTAGTGAGTGTCCTCGCGGCTGTCGATCTCTCGTTGGCGCTCCCGCTGCAGGGCGGCCTCGGCGCGATCGGCGACCTCGCCTTCGGCGTTCTCCTGTGGTTCTTAGAGCAGTGGTACTGGCTGATGGACTGGGTGTATTACTTCACGGGGCTGGAGATGCTGAACCCGCGCTACCGGTTCATGCACCGGGCGATACTCGTCGGGCTCTGCGTCGGCGTGATGGCGCCGCTCATCGGCACCTTCCTCGTCCACCGACAGCTCGCGCTCATCGGCGACGCGCTGGCCCACACCGGCTTCGCCGGGGTGGCCGTCGGCCTGTTCCTGAACGCCGTCATCGACCTCGGCGTCTCGCCGTATCTCACCGCC
>Ga0102935_1000160_pt1 | contig 22390 bp, 21 predicted proteins | sample SalPonR2_A_D2_MG_FD_78508 | JGI IMG/M metagenome (GOLD analysis project Ga0102935, IMG submission 78508) | Salt pond soil microbial communities from South San Francisco under conditions of wetland restoration - Salt Pond MetaG R2_A_D2_MG | ecosystem: Environmental > Aquatic > Marine > Intertidal... | reverse complement strand
TCGCCTCGAAGCGGACGGACTCGAAGACCTCCGGCGACGCCGAGGTCCAGCGGACGATGATGCAGCTGCTCTCCGAGATGGACGGCTTCGACGAGCGCGGCGAGATCCGGATCATGGCGGCGACCAACCGCTTCGACATGCTCGACGAGGCGATCCTTCGTCCGGGCCGGTTCGACCGCCTCATCGAGGTGCCGGAGCCGAACGCGGAGGGCCGCGCCCGCATCCTCGAGATCCACACGCAGCACATGAACGTCGCCGAGGGGACGGACGTCTCGGAAGTCGCCGCGGACCTGGACGGGTACAGCGGGGCCGACATCGCCTCGCTGGCGACGGAGGCCGGGATGTTCGCGATCCGCGACGGCCGCACCGAGGTCACCCAAGACGACTTCGAGGCCGCCCGCGAGAAGCTCCAGGGCGCGGAGGAGACCGACGAGCAGGTCATCAACTACCAGTACTGAGCCGGCGCGGTCCGCCGCGTGTATCTATATATCGGTCCGTTCTCGCGACCCGCCCCCACTTCGTAACGCATTCACCCTCACACCGACGACTCCACGTCGATGAACACCATCCACGTCGCCGGCGGCGTCGGCGTCGCCGACACGGCGATGGCCTCTTACGACGCCGCGCTCGCGGACGCCAACCTCCACAACTACAACCTGGTCGCGGTCTCGTCCGTGGTTCCCGCCGAGGCGACGGTCGAGGCGGTCGAGGCCGCGCCGGACCTCGGCCCCGCCGGGAACCGGCTCACCGTGGTTGAGGCGCGCCGCACGGTCGGGCCGGACGACGAGGTGGACTTCCGAGAGGGCGGCCGCGCCGGCGCGGAGGACGCGGAGTCGAAGCGCGCCCCCCGTCGACGCCCCGACGTGGCCGCCGGGCTGGGGTGGGCGACCGGGCCGGGTCCGGGCCTCTTCTACGAGGTGACGGGCGAGGACCCCGACGACGTCCGCGAGCGGATCGAGGCCGGGCTGGACGCCGGCGAGGGGCTCCGCGACTGGGAGCTCCCGGACCGCGAGGTCGCGATCGAGACGGCCGCCTCGGCGCCGGAACGGTACACGACGGCGGTCGTGATCGCCGCCTACGGCGAGTCGGAGCCGATCCTGTAGCGGGCGGCGTCTCCCCGTCGCCGACGGCGTTCCACCGGGAGACGGCCCGGCCGGACAGCCCGCGTCGTGGCGGATCGCCCCCGCCGACGCCTTTTTGAACCGGCTCCGCGTATCAGGTGTGTCTTCGATGAACGGCAACAACCCGTACGCCGGGGCACCGGGTGTGACGAACGCGGGCGAGCCCGCGTCCGTCGACCTCTCTCCGGACCAAGAACGGCGTCTCCGGCGCGCGGTCGCCGGGATCGTCACGCGAACCGAATCGTATCTCCCGGACAGCTACGCGGTCGGCTCGGAGCTGTCGGTCGGCGCGAACGGCCCGCAGGCGACCGTCGCCGTCAACCCCCCTGCCGGCCATCCCGTCTCCGCCGGCTTCACGCCGGACCCGGACGAACTGGAGGCCGGCATCGCCGACGCCGACACCGACGAGGTCGCTCGCGGGCTGGCCGCCAGCGCCGCGATGCAGGTGATGGACGCCGTCGGCGACGTCACGCCGACCGCGAAGTGAGTTCGGGCTACTCGGCCGTTTTCTCCGCGGATCCGTCTCCCGCCGACTCCTCTTCGACGGGCTCGATCTCCGCGTCTGGCGCCGTCTCGTCGGCGAGCGACGCCGGCGGCTCCATGGTCCCCTGCACGCGGCCGTAGATTCCGAAGATCTCCTCGTAGCCGTGTTCGCTCGCGAGGATCGGAACGACTCCGTCCTCCTCGACCCGGTGAGTGTACACGTCGTCCTCGGCGAACACCGCGCCGCGCGGGATCTCCTCGAAGTTCGCGAAGTGGACGTGCGGCTCGCCGCCGCCCTTCGGCACCTCCTCGTCGCCCGCGACGACCGTCGTCTCCGTGAACGTCGGCGGTTCGTCGTCGAGCGCGCCCTGCGCCCGCAGGAACGCCAGACAGGCCTCGTAGCCGAACTCGACCGCCTCCTCGCTCCCCTGTCGCCCGACCTCGAGCGAGACGGTGTGCGGGACGACGGAGTCGAGGGTCGTCGAGCGGAGGCGGCTGGAGTCGACGACGTACTCCACCGGCATCCCGGTCACGCTCCGGCGCACCGACTCGGTCGGGTCGCTGTAGATCGCGAAGGGCGGCGGCGCGCTGTGAGAGCTGTGGAGCGCGAGCACCGCGTCCATCCCCTCCAGCTCGGCCGCGAGCCGCGGCGCGAGCGCCCGCTCGTACTCGTCGCTGTCGGGGTCGCCCGGGAAGACGCGGTTCAGGTCCGCGTCCGTGTAGCGCGTCCCCGCCGCCAGCGCCCGCTCGTTGGCGACGATCAGTCGAACGCTCCCGCTCCCCGTCCCCGCCTCGTCGAGGTCGTCGGCGAGCCGCCTGACGATCCGCTCGCCGGCGGGCTCGTCACCGTGGATTCCGCCGACGATCGCGACGCGAGCCGAGCCGGCCGACCCGCGTTCGATCGTTTGCATGACACACGCTACGCGCCGGTCGAGTAATAAATGGTCGACGTTCGGCCGCGCGGCGCCTGTCGGGGGAGGCGACCCGCTCGTCCTCCCCGTGGAGCGCGCTCAGCGGTCGAGCCGGCGGGCGATCGCCGCGCGGTACCGCGTCGCGAGGCGGCGGGCGACGAGTCGGTCTCGGGGGTCGACGCCGAGGCGGTGGAGCGCGACCGCGTACGTCGCGAGCCCGACGACGACGCCGACGATCACCGCGGCCCCGCCGGGAACGGCCGCGCGAACCGCTCGCATCGCGATCAGGGCGACGCCCCCGGCCGCGAGCGGGGTGAGGAAGGTCCGGTCGAACGGCCACAGCCCCTCGAAGCGCCGGAGGAGCACGACTTGAATCCCGTTCTGGACGGCTATCGCGATCGACGTGCCGAGCGCGGCGCCGACCAGTCCGAACCGGACCACGAACGCGTAGGTCAGTCCGACGTTGAGGACCGCGAGCAGCCAGTCGAGCGCCATTCGAGCGTACTGGTGGTCGGTCATCATGAGGAGCCAGCCCGTCGCGCCGACGGCGCTCCCGACGAACACCCCGCCGAGGTAGACCACGAGCGGGACGTACCCGGCGACGAAGGCGTCACCGAACAGCCCGAGCAGTTCGCGGCCGTACACCACGAGGACGGCGAGGATCGGGACGACGGCCGTGACGATCTGGCGGGTCACTGCGGTGTAGACCGCGTTCAGCGTCGCGGTCCGGTCGGTCGCGTACAGCTCCGAGGCGACGGGCGGGAGCAGCTGATTGAACGACATGAGCGGGATCCACGCGATCGCGATCAACACGAGCACGACGTTGTACACCCCGGCCGCCGTCGCGGTCAGGAGCGCGCCGACGAGCAGCACGTCGACCCGGTTCTGGAACACCTTCCCGAGGCTGCTCATCGCGACGGGCGCCGCGTGGTCGTAGAAGCGTCGCGCCTCGCGGCGGGCGCCTCGGAGCGACGGGACGACCCCGGTCACCCGCGCGGCGAGCGGGACGGCGACCGCCGCGAGCAGCGCGGTCGCGGCGACGATGCCGACGGCGACGCCGCCGATCGAGTAGCCCGCGGCGAGCGCCGCGGCCGCGGCGACGAGCCGGACCCCCGGCCGGAGGAGCTTGTTGAACGCGATCTCGCCGCGGGCCGAGCCGACGGCGCGGAACACCGCCGACGCGACCATCACGACCCCGAGCAGGCCGACGAGGAACCCGAACGTCCGCATCGCGCCCGGAAAGGCGGGGTCGCTGACGGTGAGCGCGTTTATCCGAGGCGCGGCCAGCCAGACGCCGGCGGCGATGGCGGCGCCGAAGCCGAGCGTCGTCGCGTACGCGAGCCCGGCGACGACGCCCCGCCGTTCCGGGTCGTCCGCGTACTCGGGGAGGTACCGCTGCAGCGCCGGCACGCTCCCGAACGTGACGAGCCGCGAGAGCAGCTGGGCGATGCGCCACGCAAACGCGTAGACGCCGTACGCCGTCGGGCCGAGCCCGCGCGCGAGGACGAACTCGGTCGCCGCCGTCAGCGCCCGCTGCCCGGAGACGCCCCCGGACGTGATCACCGCGCCGTGAGCGATCGTGACGAGCGCCTCGCGCTCGTCGTCGGGGACGGCGTCGGCGGCGTCGCGCGCGGAGTCGCCGGCGCTCGTCGCGTCGGCGTCGTTCACCGCGTCGCCGTCGCTTTCGGGGTCGTTCACCGCGTCGCCGTCGCTTTCGGGGTCGTCGAGCGCGTCGGCGTCGGCGCCGGCTCCGTCGGTCACGAGTCGGTTCGATCTGAACCCGGCTCGGGAGAAAAGCGACTCGTTCCGTCCGCGGACGAACCGCCGGACGGTACCGAGTAGTTAAATAACGTCGGCCAGCGCGTCCATCGCCTCCTCCACGCGCTCGACCCGCGCGCCGTGGCCCATGTGCCCGATGCGCAGGACGTCGTCCGCTAACTCCCCGAGCCCGGTCGCGACGAGCACGTCGCGCTCCTCCCGCAGGCGCTCCTGCAGCTCCGCGGCCCGGCCGGGAGTGCGAAACGCCGTCACGGTCGGCGACGCGCGCTCGGGGGGCGAGTAGAGCGACAGCCCCAGCTCCGCGCCGCGCTCCCGACACCGCGCCGCGGCCGCCCGGTGTCGCTCTCGGACCGCGTCGAGCCCCTCCTCCAGCCACAGGCCGAGCGCCGCGTCGAGGGCGACCACCTCCGTCGTGAGGTGAGTGTACGGGAACCCCTCGTCGGTGTCGCGCCACGGGAGGAAGTTCGTGTACAGCGAGTGCGGGTCCCGGTCCTCCATCGCGGCCCACGCGCGGTCGCTGATGGCGGCCGTGGTGAGCCCCGGCGGCGCGCTGAAACACTTCTGCGAGGCCCCCAAGCAGACGTCGATGCGGTCGGTCGGCACCGGCACCCCCCCGAGCGAGGAGACGGCGTCGACGACGGTGAGGACCTCCCCGTCCGCCCCTTCCAGCAGGTCGAGGGCGGGCCCGAGGTCGTTCAGCGTCCCCGTGGGCGTCTCGCAGTGGACCAGCGTCGCGAGGTCGAAGTCGGCGTCGCCGTCGGCGAGCGTCGACTCCAGCTCCGCGAGCGGGAGCGGCTCGTCGTAGTCGGCCGAGACGAGCGTCGCCTCGCCGCCGTACGACTCGACGAAGTCGGCGAACCCGTCGCCGTAGAGCCCGTTCGACAGGCAGAGCACCTCGGTTCCGGGCTCGACGAGCGAGGCGACGGCGGCCTCCAGTCCGAGGATCCCCTCGCCGCCGGGGACGACGACGTCGCGGGCCGGACCCCCGTCCGCCCCGCCGGAGTCGACGCCGTAGACGGTCGCCAGCCGGTCCGTGAGGCGGCCGTAGATCCGTTGGAACTCGGGGTCCACGTCGGGGTTGATCAGTTCGCGGCTCATCGCGTCGCGGACGGGGGCGGGGACCGCGGTCGGCCCCGGCGTCATGAGCATACGTCGAGACTCGGTTCCAGCGAGATAAGCGCCCCGCCCCGTCCCGCTCCGCCGAGAGGCGGAGCGGAGCCCCCGGACCGCACCGCGAGGGCCGCCACGCGTAAGCATATATGACCGGCGGGCGGAGAGGGAAACATGACACTCGAACATCACTGCCGAGCGGGCGCGGTCGGGCCGGCCGAGCGGTCCGACGCGGTCGGCGGGTCGGTGAGCTGAATGGCTCGCCGAGCGCCCCCGGTCCTCGCCGTCGTGGCCGTCGTCGCCCTCCTCGTCGGGGCGTTCGGCGGACTCGCCGTCGCGCAGGAGGAGGCGCCGTTCGTGCGCGGCGAGCCCGAGCTGGAGGTGTACGTCCCGGACTCGACGGTGACGCCGGGAACGGCGACGGAGCTCACGGTCCAGATCGCGAACGACGGCGACGTCGCGGCGGGCTCCGACGCCCGGCGGGCCACCGTCACGACCGCGAGGGCGGTCGTCGTTGACGTCCGGAGCGACGACTCCCCGTTGGTCGTCGAGACGCGGCGGTTCGCCGTCGGTTCGATCGCCGAGGGCGCGGTCCGCGAGGTGCCGATATCGGTCAGGGTCCCGGCCGACGCGGCCCCGGGACGCCACTCGCTGGACGTGCGGCTGGAGTACTCGTACACCTCCCTCTCGGCGCCGCGGAGCGGGGTCGTGCAGGACCGGACGCGGACCCGGACCGAGTCGGTCTCGGTGACCGTCGACGACGCGCCGCGGTTCGCGATACGGACGGTCGAGACGGACGTGCAGGTCGGCGACGCCGGGACGCTCGCGGCCAACGTGACCAACGTCGGCGGCGAGCCCGCACGCGACCTGTCGGTCGAACTCGTCGCGAACGGCCCGGACCTCGCGCTCGGCGACACGGACCGGAACACCGCGCGGATCGACCGGCTCGCCCCGGGGTCGAACGCGACGGTCGAGTTCCCGGTGAGCGTCAGCGCGGACGCCGCCGCCGAGTCGTTCGACCTCACCGGCACCGTCCGGTACACCGGCGCCGACGGCGTCCGCGACGCTCACGCGGGGATCCCGGTCGGACTCCGACCGCGCGCGGAGCAGTCCCTCTCGGTCGCGGTCGACGACGCGACGCTCCGCGTCGGCGAGAACGGAACCGTCAGCGGGACGGTCCGCAACGAGGGGCCGGCGGACGTCCGAGCGGTGGTCCTCGCGGTCGGCGAGGGGGCGTTCGTCCCGCGAAGCGCGCGGTACGCCGTCGGCGACCTCGACGCCGGCGAGAGCGCGTCCTTCCGATTCCGCGGCGCGGTCCCGGCGGACGCGGATTCGGTCCCCCAGCAGCTGGCGCTCTCGACCACCTACCGGAGCGCCGCCGACGCCGAGCGGACGACCGAAACGGTCGTGCGCGTTCCGATCGCCGAGCGCCGGGACGCGGTGGCCGTGACCGCGGTCGACCCGCGGTTCGAGGCCGGCGAGGAGGGCGTGTTGCGGCTCGACGTGACGAACCGCCGCGACGTCGAACTCCGGGACGTCGAACTGCGCCTCGCCGTCGACGCGCCGCTGGAGAGCGAGTTCCGAACGACCGTGATCCCGTCGCTGGCGCCCGGGGAGACGGGTCGAGTCGCGTTCGACCTCGCGGTGGACGGCGACGCGCCGGCGACCCGGTACCCGGCGAGCGTCGAGGTCGGGTACACCGACCCCGACGGCGACCGCGTCGAGGGCGACACGGCGAGAGTCTCGGCCTCGGTCGTCGAGTCGCCCGGCGGCGAGGTGCCCATCGAGACCGGCGTGCTGGTCGTCCTCCTCGTCCTCGTCGCCGCCGGCGCGTGGTGGTTCTATGTCCGGTGACGCGTCGCGGTCGGACGGGGCCGACCGGCCCATCGTCGTCGACGGCCTCACGAAGGAGTTCGGGAGCGTGGTCGCGAACGACGACGTGTCGTTCGCGGTGAACGAGGGGGAGGTGTTCGGCTTCCTCGGCCCCAACGGGGCGGGCAAGTCGACGACGATACGACTGCTGTTGGGGCTGTTGAAGCCCACGTCGGGGACGGCGAGGGTGCTCGGCGCCGACATCCGCGACGAGGCCGCACTGACCGGTGTCAAGCGACGGATCGGCTACCTCCCGGCGCACCTCGGGTTCGCCGACGCGGCGACCGGGGAGGCGGTGCTCGACTACCACGGCGCGATGAAGGGCGAGGAGCGCCGTGAGGAGCTGTTGGAGCTTTTCACCCCGCCGATAGAGCGACCGATACGAGACTACTCGACCGGGAACAGGCGGATGCTCGGACTGGTGCAGGCGTTCATGCACGACCCCGACCTCGTGATCATGGACGAGCCCACCGCCGGGCTCGACCCGCTCAAACAGGAGGCGTTCAACGAGTTCGTCCGAGCGGAGCGCGACCGCGGAACGACCGTGTTCTTCTCCTCGCACGTGTTGAGCGAGGTGCGACGCGTCTGCGACCGCGTCGGCATCCTCCGCGGCGGGTCGCTCGTCGAACTGGAGAACGTCGACGCGCTGCTCCACCGCGGCGGGAAACACGTGCGGGTCCACGCGAGCGACGCGGCGATAGCGGCGATAACCGACCTCGACGGCGTCGTCGACCCCGAGCGGTTCGCCGAGGGGGCCCAGTTCATCTACGCCGGCGACGTCAACGCGCTCCTCCGCGAACTGGCGGCTCACGACGTCCGAGACGTGGAGGTCGGCGAGCCCCCGATCGAGGACGTGTTCGCCCACTACTACGGGAGCGAGGGGACGGCGGGCGGCGCGAACGCGACCGACGCGGCGTGGAACGGGAGCAGCGGGGCGACCGACGCAGGCGGTGAGGCGGCCGACAGAGCGACCGACGCGGGCGGTGAGGCGGCCGACGACGACGGAGCGGCGACCGACGACGGCCCGGGGGCGACGAATGTTTGAGACGGCTCGCTACGAGGGGCGCCGGCGGCTCCGCGGCGCCGCGATTCTCACGGCCGGCGTCGCGGCGTACGCCGGGTTCATCGTCTGGTACTTCACCGTCTTGGAAGGGGTCGACTACGAGGACGTCTTCGAGGACCTGCCGCCGGCGATGCTGGAGGCGTTCGGCATCCAGAACCTGTCGACGATCGAGGGGTTCCTCGGCGCGCAGCTGTTCAGTTTCGTCTGGCTGCTCGGACTGGGGCTGTACTTCGCGTACGTCGCCGGCGGCGTCGTCGCGCGCGACGTCGAGACGGAGCGGATGGACCTCCTCCTGTCGTTCCCCGTCACGCGCTCTCGGCTCCTCGTCGAGAAGTTCGCCGCGCTCCTCGTTCCCATGGTCGCCGTCAACGCCTTCGGCGGCCTGATCATCTACCTGCTCGTCCTCGCCATCGGAGAGCGGATCGCCGTCGATCACCTCTTCCTGACGCACCTGCTCTCGGTCCCGTTCCTCCTCGTCTGCGCGGGGGTCGGCCTCGCGTTCTCGGTCGCCGTCGACCGCGCGGCGATCGCCGAGCGGGCCGCCGTCGGCACCGTCTTCGTCCTGTACCTCGTCGAGTCGGTCGTCGGCGGCGCCGAGGGGTACGACTGGATACAGTACCTGAGCCCGACGCAGTACTACGAGCCGACGCCGATCCTGATAGACGGGTCGTTCGAGCCGATCGACTCGGTGATCCTGCTCGTGGCCTTCGCCGGGCTACTGATTCTCTCACAGGCGCTGTTCGAGCGCCGAGACATCTAAACCGGGGTTTTCAGGCCCTCTAAACACCGTCTAACGTATCAATGCGAAACATGTTAACTAATGCCAAGTTAGCCGACACGTTCAAATATTCCTGTCGCTTTCGTTCCGCCACGATGATGCTCCCGACCCACGTGCTCGCCGGCATGCTACTCGCCGCGCCGCTCGTACGCGTGGCGCCGGAACTGGCGGCCGTCGGGCTCGTCGCGGGGTTCCTCGGCGGGCTCTTCCCCGACCTCGACCTGTACGTCGGGCACCGGAAGACCCTCCACTACCCCGTCTACTACTCCGGTCTCGGCGGCGTCCTCGCCGTCGCGGCGCTGGCCGCCCCGTCCGCGATCACCGTCGCGGCGGCCCTGTTCGTCCTCGGTGCGGCGCTTCACAGCGTCTCGGACATGTACGGGGGCGGGCTGGAGCTGCGCCCCTGGGAGGGGAACTCCAACCGCGCGGTGTACGACCACTACCGGCGGCGCTGGATCGCGCCGCGCGCCGGCGTCAGGTACGACGGCGCCGCCGAGGACCTCATGCTCTCGGTCGGGCTCTCGCTCCCGCTCCTGCTCCTGCTCGACGGGCCGCTCCGGCTGATCGTGGCCGGCACGCTGCTCGTCGCCGCCGTCTACACACTCCTCCGCCGCCACCTCGCGGAGCTCGCCGCCCTCGCGATTCCCCTGGTGCCGGCGGCGCTGACGCCGTACCTGCCGGACCGGTACGCGGACGCGAAGGCGGAGAAGTAGGCATCGGCTCGCGGGTCAGGGTCGCGGCCACTGCGGTCCCTTCGAATTCAGTGCGAACGTATTGCCAAGACCGCACACGAGCACTGCGGTCGAGTCCGCGACGGGAGTCCTCGCCGCTCGCACCGCCCTCGCCGGCTGTCGAGTTCGGCGGTGCAGAGCCGCACCTGAACGCGACGCGCGCCGTATTTTCCGTTCGGCGGCGAAACGCGGTCCGAGAGCCGATAACTTATCCGTACGTTACCAAGGGTGTTCCGTCCGTCACACGGATATAGTATTGTGCGACAATCCCAAAACCATTATCAGCGTTCGCGGGCTACGGATACCCGTATGAACAGGACATCTCCGAGTCGATCACCGAACCCGGACGCCGGACGCGGAGCGAGGGGCCCGTGACGGGCACGGCGCTGCTCCCCGGTGCGTCCCCCACCGTCGCGGCGCTCGCCGTGATCGGGCTCGTCCTCGTCGAGGCGGCGCTGCTGTACGTCGCGTACGGCGTGCTCGAGGACAGGCTGGCGCCGACCGTATTCAAGCGGATACAGCGCCGATAGATGCTCGGACTGCTCGGGCTGAGCGCGGAGCTGTTCGGACTGTTCGTCGCCTTCGGGTTCATGGTCGGAGTGTTCTTCGGCTTCTTCGGGATGGGCGGGTCGTTCCTCGTGACGCCGGCCCTGCTCATCTTGGGCTACCCCACGCCGGTCGCCATCGGGAGCTCGATGGCGTTCGTGTTCGGGACGGCGGTGATAGCGACGCTGAAGCACCACGACGCCGGGCAGGTGGACTACCGGCTCGGCGCGCTGATGTTCGTCGGGATCACCGTCGGCATCGAGCTCGGAAGCCGGTTGGTGTTCGGACTGGAGGTCCTCGGCATCGCGAGCCTCGTCGTCGGCGTCGCCTACGTCGTCCTGCTCGCGGCCATCGGAATCCTGTTCACGCGCAGCGCGCTGGGCGACGAGGAGGACGGGGGAGACGCGGAGGGCGAGGACGCGACCGACGGCGCTCCCGACGACGACGTCCCCGAGATCGCCCGCAAGATCAAGTCGTACCACATTCCGCCGATGACGACGCTCGCCGACGGGAGCAAGGCGTCGCTGTGGACCATCTCCGGGGTCGGCGGCGGGGTCGGCCTGATCTCCGGCTTCCTCGGCGTCGGCGGCGGCTTCGTCCGGATGCCGGCCATCTACTACCTGATCGGGACCTCGCTGGCGGCGGCGGTCGGGACCAGCCTGTTCGGCGGGCTGATGTCCGGGGCCGTCGGCGCGTTCACGTACGGGCGAGCGGGCGTCATCGACGTGGGCATCGTCACCGCGCTGCTGATCGGGAGCGCGCTCGGCGCGCGGATCGGCTCCGGCGCGACCGCGTACGTGGACGAGGACGACGTGACCATCTACTTCGGGCTCATGCTCCTGACCGCGAGCCTCGCCGTCGCGCTCGGCGAGGTCTCGGCGTGGCTCTCGGTGCCCGCCCTCGACCGGGTGAGCTTCCTCCTCCTGATCGGCTCGGCGCTGTTCGTCTGCGCCGTCATCCTCTACCACGGCGTGGTCGCGATCCGCGACGGGGACGACGTCGCGCCGGCCACGTGATCGGCGGCGCTACCGCGTTCGCCGCGCCGACCGCCAGCTCTCGAAGAACGCGCCGGCGGGGTGGTAGTCGGGCTCGACGCCCGGGGGCGACGGCGCGACGAGGTCCCCGTCCGCGTCCGCCGGCAGCCGCTTCTCGTACCAGACGCCGGCGGGCCCGCGGAAGAGGTCCGTCCTGACGAGGAGCCGACGGTGCCAGCGCCGGAGCCGTTCGGCCGCCTCCGCGTCGCCGCGCGCCGTCGCGCGCTCGGCGAGCGCCGCGGCCGCGCCGATGGCCTCCGCGAGCGCCCAGCCGTACCGGTCCTCGACGAGGGGAGAGCCGTCGGCCGCGTGGGTGTAGACGAACCCGTTCTCGGCCCAGCCGCGGTCGACGGCGGCGTCGAACAGCTCCAGCCCGCGCCCGTACCAGCCGCGGTCGGCGTCGGAATCGGGCGTTTCGGGCGGCTCCGCGTCGTAGCGGTCGAGGAGCGCGAGGAACTTCGCCCACTCGGCGTGGTGGCCCGGCTGGTAGCCCGGCGGGCGGAACTGGTGGCGGGGCTCGTCCTCGTTGTACGCGAAGTCGTGCTCCCACGCCGGGGTGTAATGCTCCCAGAGGAGCCCGCCCGTCTCGGCCGCGAACTCGACCGTGATCGCCGCGGCGATGTGCCGCGCGCGGTCGAGGTACGCCGCCTCGCCCGTCGCCTCGTAGGCGGCGAGGTACGCCTCGCAGGCGTGCATGTTGGCGTTCTGTCCGCGGTACGGCTCCAGTTCGGTCCAGTCCCCGTCGCAGTCGCTGCGCAGCAGTCCGGCGTCGTCGCGGAACCGCTCCTCGATCAGCGCGTGGGTCCGTTCGAGCCCCTCGCGGGCGCCGTCGACGCCGGCGTCGGCCGCGCGGGCGTACGCCAGCAGGACGAACGCGTGCCCGTACGCCGACTTGGTCCGGTCGACGGGGTCGCCGTCGGCCGCGACGACGAGGTCGTAGCCGCCGTCGTCGCTCCGGTGGGCCGCCTCGAGGAACGTCAGGCCGTGGTCCGCGGCCGGGAGACACCACTCCGGGCCGTCGGCGAGGGCACCGAGCGCGAAGTTGGCGACCGACCGACAGGTGGCGACCAGGTGTCGCCGGTCGCCGGTGTAGCGGTCGCCCGTCTCCGGGTGGAGCAGTCGGTACCCGCGGTCGGCGAGCGCGTCCGGGTACTGCACGCGGAGCGTCGCGAGCAGTCGCGCCCGGTGCGGCGGGGCGCGTCGTCGGGCGTCGTGTGGCGGAGCGTCGGTCATCGCTTCCAACGAGGCGGCCTCACCGTCTAATGACTGTCGGCGAGCGCGCCTCCCGGTCGGCCCGGCGTCGGTGACACTCGCCCGCACGGTATTGCATGCATCACCCAAAACTATTATCACGGCCGAGTGCGTACGAGTGAGTATGAGTTCGACCGAACCCGTTCCCGCGGAACCGATTCAGCTGTCCGAGCCCGACGACTTCGACCGCCTCGTCGCCGAGCACGACGTGGTGCTCGTCGACTTCTACGCCGACTGGTGCGGCCCGTGTCGGATGATGGAGCCCGCCGTGGAGGCGGTGGCGGCGGACACCGACGCCGCCGTCGTGAAGGTCGACGTCGACGTCCACCAGGCGCTCGCGGGCGAGTACGGCGTGCAGGGCATCCCCACGCTGCTCGTGTTCGCCGACGGGGAGCTCGTCAACCGGATGGTCGGCGCCCAGAGCGAGGACGCGCTGACCGACGCCATCGCGGAGCACGCCGCCTGAATGCCCCTCCAGTTCGACGACGAGGCGATGACGCCGCGGGAGCTGCGCGCGGACGTCCCCGCGCTGCGCGACGCGGCGTACTTCAACTTCGGCGCGCACGGACCGAGCCCGGAGTACGTCGTCGAGGCCGCGTCCGAGTTCATCGCCGAGCACGAGTACGGGTCGGCGACGACCGATCCGTACGGCCACGCCTTCGACACGTACGAGTCGGTCCGCGAGCGGATCGCCGCGTTCGTCGGGGCCGAGGCCGACGAGATCGCCCTCACGGAGAGCACGACCGACGGGATCAACCGGATCGCCGGCGCGGTCGACTGGGAGCCGGGCGACGTCGTCGTCCGGACCGACCTGGAGCACCCGGCCGGGATCCTCCCGTGGAAGCGGCTCGAACGCGAGGGCGTCGAGGTCCGCGTGCTGGAGACCGAGGACGGCCGCGTCGATCGCGAGGAGTACGCCGAGGCGGTCGCCGACGCGCGCCTCGTCTGCTTCAGCGCGATCACGTGGACGCACGGGACGCGACTGCCCGTCGCCGACCTCGTCGAGGTCGCGAACGAGGCCGGCGCGTTCACGCTCGTCGACGCCGTCCAGTCGCCCGGACAGGGCCCGTTCGACGTCTCGTCGTGGGGCGCGGACGCGGTCGCCGCCGCGGGCCACAAGTGGGTCCTCGGCCCGTGGGGCGCCGGGTTCCTCTACGTCGACCGGGAGGCCGCCGCCGACCTCGCACCGCGGACCGTGGGGTACCGCAGCGTAGAGGACCCGAACGCCGACGAGATCGAGTACAAGGAGGGCGCCAGGCGGTTCGAGGTCGGCTCGACGACCGCCGCCGCCCACGTGGGGCTCGCCGAGGCGCTCGACGCGATCGACGCGGTCGGGCTGGACGCGATCGAGTCCCGGATCGAGTCGCTCACCGACCGGCTCAAGGACGGCGTCCCGGAGGACCGCCTCCTGAGCCCCCGCGCGTTCGAGAGCGGGCTCGTCACGATCGACGTCGACGACCCCGACGCGACCGTCGAACGCCTCGCGGAGCGGGACATCGTCGTGCGGGCGCTGCCGCACCCGAGCGCGATTCGCGCGTCCGTCCACGCCGTCTCCACCGAGTCGGAGATCGACCGGCTGGTCGACGCGCTCGACGCGGAGTGGTGAGGCCGATACCGGAGAGCGGGCGACCCCGATCGGACGCGTTTTAGCACTCGACACCCAAGACCGCGCATGGGTTTTCACACGTTCGACGCCGAGCAGGCGGAGCAGTTGGAGCGTCCCGGCCGCTATCGCTGGGTCTCCGCCGAGGAACTGGTCGGTCCGCTGGTCGAGGCCGGAGCCGCGGTCGTCGCCGACCTCGGCAGCGGCACCGGCTTTTATACCGACGACGTGGCGCCGCACGTCGAGACCGTCTACGGCGTCGACGTGCAGTCCGAGATGCACGACGCGTACCGCGAGAAGGGGACGCCGGAGAACGTCGAACTCGTCGCGAGCGACGTGGCCGACCTCCCGTTCGCGGACGGCGAACTCGACGGCGTCTTCTCCACGATGACGTACCACGAGTTCGCGAGCGACGCGGCGATGGCGGAACTCGCGCGCGTCGTCCGGTCCGGCGGACTCGTCGTGACCTTCGACTGGGCCGCCGACGGCGCGGGCGAACAGGGGCCGCCGGTCGACGAGCGGTTCGCCGCAGACGACGCGGTCGCGGCGCTGGAGGCCGTGGGGTTCGAGGTCGTCTCGGCGGCCACCCGGACCGAGACGTTCGGCGTCGTCGCCCGCGCGCCGTGAGCGGTTTCTGCTGAGGGTTATATTCGAGAGATCTGCCGCCAGAGAGTCGCTCTCGAACGTTCATGAGGAAACAGCGTTAGGTGCGTTCGGCCCGTACCCGACGTATGCCCGTTCGCTCCCGCTCGGCCGCCGCGGCCGCGTTCGCCCTGCTCGCGACGCTCGTCGCGCGACCGGTCACGGCCCACGTCGACTACGTCACCGAAGGGTCCGGCGATCCGCTCGACGCGGTGGCGTTCACCGCCGAGGTGCTGTCGGACCCGTTCAACGCGGCGCTGTTCGCGGGCTCCGGCCTCCTCGCGGTCGTCGGGCTCGCCGTCTACCTCTGGATACGGCCGACCATCGTCGACATCGTCGTCCTCCGGGAGAAGCTCGCCGGCTACGGCGACCTCGTCCCGTGGATGCTGCGGCTCGCCGTCGGTCTCCCCCTCGTGGGCGCCGGCTTCCAGGGGTACCTGTTCGCGCCGACGCTCGCGTTCGACGTCGGCGCGAGCCCGTTCCTCCGGCTCCTGTTCATCGGCCTCGGCTTCTTCGTGCTGTTCGGCCTCGGGACGCGGATCGTCTCGGCGATCGGCCTGCTGACGTACGCGTGGGTCCTCCTCGCGGTCGACCCGCTCGTCGTCCTCGCGGTGGAGTACGTCCCCGTGTTCGTCGCGCTGTTGATCCTCGGCGGGGGACGCCCCAGCGCCGACGACATGCTGTTGGCGGTCGCGAGCACGCCGGGGTCGTACTACGGCCGGGTCGACCCCGTCCACCACCTGAAGCGGTTCTTAGACGCGTCGGCGGCGCCCCTGCGTCGGTACGTGCCGACGGTGCTCCGGGTCGGGATGGGCGTCTCGTTCATCTACCTCGGGCTCATCCAGAAGCTCGCGGACCCCGGCAGCGCGCTGCAGGTCGTCGAGAAGTACGACCTGACGTCGGTCGTCCCGGTCGACCCCGGGCTGTGGGTCGTCGGCGCCGGCGTGACCGAGGTCGCGGTCGGGCTGGCGCTGATCGCGGGCTTCTTCACCCGCGGCGCGGCCGCGCTCTCGTTCGTGCTGTTCACGACGACGCTGTTCGGGCTCCCGGACGACCCGGTCCTCGCGCACGTCGCGCTGTTCGGGCTGGCCTCCGCCGTCTTCACGCTCGGCTCCGGCCCGCTCTCGTTCGACCAGTGGTTCGGTCGCCCCGCGCTCGGCGACGACGAGTCGGTGATCCCCGCGGACTGAGCGGTCGCCGCGAGCGGCTCGCCCGCGCTCTCGTCGCCGCCCGCCGTACCGACCACTTTTAAGCCCCGCTCGCCCGCGTGGTGAGGTATGCACGTCGACCTCGGCAACGCACTGGAGACGACGCCGGGACTCACCGACGAGACGCTGGAGCGTCTCGACGACCGGGTCGCGGACGCGCACGACCGGATCGCCGCCGGCATGGCCGACGACGAGTTCGGCTACGCCGCCCTGACCCTCCCCGAGACGACCGACGCGGAGGCGGTCCGCGCGGCGACCGACCGCTTCGACGAGCCGGCGGCCGTCCTGACGGTCGGGATCGGCGGGAGCGCGCTCGGCGCGGCGACGCTCGCGAACGCCCTCGAGAGCGACGTGGAGGCGTACTTCCTCGACAACGTCGACCCCGACGCGGTCGACGCGCTGCTCGACGACCTCCCGCTCGCCGACACCGTCGTCAACGTCGTCTCGAAGTCCGGGACGACCGCGGAGACGCTCGCGAACTTCCTCGTCGTCCGCGAGGCGATGGCCGACGCCGGCGTCGACTGGACCGAGCGCACCCTCGTCACGACCGGCGAGGAGGGGAACCTCCGCGCGCTCGCCGACGCGCACGACCTCCCCGCGCTCGACGTGCCGAACGGGGTTCCGGGTCGCTTCTCCGCGCTCTCGACGGTCGGGCTCGCGGTGCCGGCGCTACAGGGCCACGACATCGAGGCCGTCCTCGCGGGCGGGCGAGACGGGATGGAGAGCCTCTCCGGCTCGCTGTTCGAGTCGCCGGCGTACGCCTACGGCGCGGCGACGTACGCGCTCGCGGAGCGCGGCGCGCTCACGAACGCGGTGATGCCGTACGCGGAGTCGCTGGAGACGTTCGCCGAGTGGTTCGCCCAGCTGTGGGCCGAGAGCCTCGGGAAGGACGGGCTCGGCCAGACGCCGGCGCGGGCGCTCGGCGCGACCGACCAGCACTCGCAGCTCCAGCTGTACCGCGCCGGCCCGCCGGACAAGCTCGTCTCGCTGATCCGCCCGACCGAGCGCGCCGAGACCCGGATTCCGGAGACCGACCTCGACGGGCTCGCGTACCTCGGCGGCTCGTCGCTCGGCGACCTCTTGGACGCCGAGTTCGAGGCGACCGAGGCGAGCCTCGCGGCCGCGGGCGTCCCGAACCTGCGCGTCGAGATCGACCGCGTCGACGAGCGGAACCTCGGCGAGCTCCTCTACGCGATGGAGGCCGCCTGCGTGCTGTACGGCGAGCTCGCGAGCGTCTCGACGTTCACGCAGCCGGCGGTCGAGTGGGGGAAGAAGGCCGCTCGGGGGCTCCTCGGCGGCGGCGACTTCCCCGAGGCCGACGCCGTGGCCGACAAGCGCGAACTGCGGGTCGAGCGGTCCTGAGTCGCGGCGGGCCCCGCGCGAACCCGGCGCGGGTCCGTCGCCTTCCGGTGCCGATAAACCCCCGCGAGCCGTACGGCCGACGATGAGCGAGACGCCGCCCGAGCCGGTGAATCAGATCCTGCGCGTCGCCAGCGCGGCGTTCGCCGTCGTCTTCGCCCTGTTCGTCGCCAGCGCGGTGACCGCCCCGGCCTCCGAGTTCGCCGTTTCGCTCGGGCTCGTGTCGGACGGGACGACCGCGTTGCAGGTGCTCCGGACGCTGCTGCAGTTCGCCGGGTTCCTGGCCGCGGTCGTGGGCTACCTGGCCATCACCGACCAGTGGGAGCTCGTCCCCGTCTCCCGCCTGACGCTCCGGGACGTCGGACTCGTCCTCGGCGGCGGCGTCGCCCTGTTCGCGTTCCAGTACGGCGCGCTGTTCGTGCTGGGCGAGGTCGGCCTCACGACCGGGCAGAACCAGGCCGTCGTCCCCGACGGCGACCCGGTGACGTACTACCTCGTCATGGTCGCCGTGTCGCTGCTCGTGGTCGGCCCCGTCGAGGAGGCGCTGTTCCGCGGCGTCGTCCAAGGGGGACTCCGGCGCGCGTTCGACGCCGCGCCGGCCATCCTCCTCGCGAGCGCGGCCTTCGGCTTAGTCCACCTGCCCTCCGTCTCCGGGACCCCCGGCCAGCGGTGGGCGTACGTCGGCGTCGTCGTCGTGCTCGGCTCCGTCCTCGGCGTCCTCTACGAGCGCACGGAGAACGTGGTCGTTCCCGGGCTCGCGCACGGCGTGTACAACGCCGTCATCTACGTGGTGTTGCTCGCGCAGTCGCTGTGAGGCGACGGCTCGGCCCCTCGCGGCCGAGCGCGACGAAGGGCGTGCCGAACGCCTGCGATCCGCGTTCCGGGAGATACTTGCTCCGGCCCCGTCGATTCTGACTATGCGCTCCCGCGAGAGTTCGGTGCTGATCGCCGTCGCCGCCGTCGCGCTCGTCGTCCTCGTCGCCCTGCGGACGTTCACGGACGCGGGCGTGGTGGTCAGGTTCGCGGTCGTCGTCGCAACCGTCGTCGTCACGGACGGCGTCCTCAGACGGGTGTTCCGGTAAGCGCCCCGTTCGACGCGGCCACGGCGACGGGCCCGCTACCGAGGAGTCCGACGCGGCCGCGGCCGAGAACTCCGACACGGCCACGGCGACGACGCGGCCTCGACCGAGGGGTCCGACGTGGCCGGCGAGGCGAGTCGCGGTCGGCGCGGGTCGGCCCCGATAAAAGTAAATTATTTTATACGGTACTGTTTGTGATGGTTTACGGAATTATCTCGTGGCGTCGTTTCGAGGACGCGAATCGGAGGCGCAGGCGAAACCGCCCGCGCGTCGCCGGTGATCGTGTCGGTCCGAACCGTCCCGATTTAAAAGGCGTTTAAGCGGTCTGAGGGCGGCTTCGAGCGGCTTCTGGACCGCCCGGTCGAGTCGCCACGGCCCGCGGATGCGGAGGCGCCCTCCCTGCGAGCGGCCGCGGTCGAAACCGCCGATTACACGACCCTACGCCGGAATCTGGCCGATCGTCGCCGCCGACTCGCGTTTCGGTCACGCCGTCCGCGGATCGCGGGCGGAAACCGCACGGTACCGAACAGACCGCCCGTCTCAGCGCATAATTATCAGAAACTATTGTATACTGTCTTTGTGATATTTGTCGCGTGCGAGGGTGGGTCCGTCACCGCGCGTGACAGTGTTCGACGGGGAGCGTCGGCCCCAGAAGACTATTGACGCCCGTGATCGTTCGATGGGTATGGCCGACGCAGACGACCCGAGCGACGGTGGGAGCGGTCGCCGCACCAAGGTGGCCCGGCTGATCGACGAGTACGAGTTGACGACGCTCGGTCCCGAGATGGAGCGGCGGTGGACCTCGGACGGCGACGACCGGCTGAGCCTGCGCGCGCTGGCGGACCGCTTCAATCAGCGGCTGCTCGAGGCGAAGATGACGGAGGCGGGGATGCAGCCGCTCTCCGGCGAGGTCGAGAACACCTACCGCCTGTTGACGGACGACGACGTCGGGAGCGCCGACGAGACGCGAACCCGCCGCCGACTCGAGCGCAACGGGGTGGACGTCGAACGCCTCCAGAGCGATTTCGTCACGTATCAGGCGATCCGGACGTATCTGAAAGACCACCGCGGCGCCGAACACGCCACCGACGACCGCCCCCGGACGGTGGTCGAAGGCGAGAACATCCAGCGGCTCCGGGGTCGGACGAAGACGGTGACGGAGGGGCGGCTGGAGCAGTTGCGGAGCGCCGACAACATCCGTCTCGGCGAGTTCCGGGTGTTCGCGGAGCTCAACGTGCTCTGCGAGGACTGCGGAGCGCGCTACGAGGTCGAAGAGCTCCTCGAACGCGGCGGCTGTGAGTGCTCCTCGTAACGGCGCGCCGTCTTCGCCGTCGCCGCGGTCGCGTCGCTCGGACCCGGCGCGCGTCGGCCGGTGGCGGACCCTCAAGCTTTATTTCGTCACCGAGGCCAACTACGTGTAATGGAACTCGGATCTGCGGAGAGCGACCGTGCCGCCCTCCAAGTCAAAAACGTCGGGGGAATCCGGGAGACGACGGTCGATCTCTCGCCCGGCGTGACGGTGCTCGTGGGGCGAAACGCCACGAATCGGACCTCCTTCCTCCAAGCGGTGATGGCCGCGCTCGGGAGCGAGAACGTCTCGATCAGGGGCGACGCCGACGAGGCCGAGGTCGAACTCGCGCTCGGCGACGAGACGTACGTGCGGCGCCTCCGCAGGCGGGCGAACGGCGTCGCGGGCTCCGGCGAACCGTACCTCGACGACCCCGCCCTCGCGGACCTGTTCGCGTTCCTCCTCGAGTCGAACGAGGCTCGCCGGGCGGTGGCCGTCGGCGCCGACCTCCGAGAGGTGATCATGGGGCCCGTCGACACCGAGGCGATCCAGGCGGAGATCGACAGCCGCGTCGAACGGCGGGAGTCCCTCGAGTCGGAGCTCGAGGAGATCGAGGACCTCAAGGGGAAGCTCCCGGCGTTGGAGGCGGAACGAGCCGACCTGCGGACGAGGATCGAGGAGAAGAAGGCCGAGCTGGAGGCGAAGGAAGCCGAGCTCGCGGCCGCCGACGCCGACGTCGACGAGACCCGCGAGGAGCAGTCCGAACTCGACGACAAGCTCGAAGCGCTCCGGTCGAAGCGATCGACGCTCGACGACGTGCGTTACGAGCTCGAAACGGAACAGGAGACGCTCGCGGCGACCGCTCGCGACGAGCGGGAGGTCCAAGAGGAGCTGACCGGACTGCCCGAGGTGCCGACCGAAGAGGTCGACGAGCTCGAGTCCGAGATCCGTCGGCTCCGCGAGGAGCGGCAACGGGTCGAGACCGAGGTGAACGAGCTCCAGAGCGTCATCAACTTCAACGAGAAGATGCTCGACTCGTCCGGGTCGACCGCCTTCGAGGGGCTCGCCGACGCGGACGCGGCGGACGTGACCGGTCAGCTGCTCGGGGACGACGAGGTGGCCTGCTGGACGTGCGGCAGCAGGGTCGGACGGGACCAGATCGAGGCCACCCTCGGGCAGCTTCGAGAGCGCAGCCGGACGAAGGTGGAGGAGGCGAACGAGCTCGAGCGCGAGATCGACGCGCTCCGGGACGAGAAGGACGAGCTCGAGCGGGCGCGGCGCGAGCGCGAACGGCTGAACCGACGGCTGACGGCGATCGAGGACGAGCGGGAAGAGATCGAAGAGCGCATCGGGCGGCTCCGAGAGCGCCGCGAGCGCCTGACCGACGAGGTCGAGACGCTCCAGGCCGACGTCGAGGAGTTGGAGAGCGAGGACTACAGCGCGGTGCTCGACCTCCATCGGGAGGCGAACGAGCTCGAGTACGAGCTCGGGAAGCTGGAGAACGACTTCGAGCGCGTCGACGACAACGTCCGAGAGATCGAGAGCCGGATCGCCGACCAGGACGATATCGAGCGCCGGCGGGAGGAGGCGTCGGAGGAGATCGCGTCGCTCCGGACGAAGATCGAGCGCATCGAGCGGGACGCGGTCGAGGAGTTCAACGAGCACATGGACGACGTGCTCGAACTCCTCGACTACGCGAACCTCGACCGGATCTGGATCGAGCAGGTACAGCGCGAGGTCCGCGAGGGGCGACGGAAAGTCACGAAGAGCGCGTTCGAGCTCCACGTCGTCCGGACGTCGGAGTCGGGCGCGGCCTACGAGGACACGGTCGACCACCTCTCGGAGAGCGAACGGGAAGTGACGGGGCTGGTGTTCGCCCTCGCCGGGTACCTCGCCCACGAGGTGTACGAGGCGGTACCGTTCGTACTGCTCGACTCGCTCGAGGCGATCGACTCGGAGCGCATCGCGAAGCTCGTCGCGTACCTCGACGACTACGCCAGCTACCTCCTCGTGGCGCTGCTCCCCGAGGACGCGGCCGCGCTCCCCGACGAGTACGAACGCATCACCGAGATATAGCGACCTCGGGCGCGGCGACCGGTCGTTGGCACGAGCCGCCGGCGCCTCGACCGGGCGGCTCGGCCGACTCAAGATAACAGCCGTACTTCTGTTACGCGGTTCGTCTCGCTTCGCTCCGGATCCGGTGACCGGATGCGTTTCGACGCGTTCGTCGACTCGATACAGTCCGAATCGTTACAGTACACCGCATACATAACAGATCTTCGACTGTTTTGTCGCCGAGCTATCCGGCGATTATCGCGATCTCGGTGAAAAATGAGATACTGTCAGATTTAATGGATGAGATCCGAGAGTTGCCCCGGAACGGCCACGCTGAAGCCGATCGAGGCGCCCAGCGGTCGGTCGTCGGACGACCGGCGGCCGGCGTCGGCGGAGGCGAGTCCCCGAACGGTTCGGTCGGCCTCGCGACGTCCCCCGGACCGCGTTCCGCCGACCGGCACGTATTTCATCTTCGCC
>Ga0102935_1000159_pt1 | contig 22420 bp, 23 predicted proteins | sample SalPonR2_A_D2_MG_FD_78508 | JGI IMG/M metagenome (GOLD analysis project Ga0102935, IMG submission 78508) | Salt pond soil microbial communities from South San Francisco under conditions of wetland restoration - Salt Pond MetaG R2_A_D2_MG | ecosystem: Environmental > Aquatic > Marine > Intertidal... | reverse complement strand
CAGGACGTGACCATCAACAACGTTACCGGCAACTGGACGGACACGACACCTAACGACGTTTTCGACCTTGGTGGTGAATGCACCGAGGAAATTCGGTGGGGGAAGCCATCGACCTTGGTGAACACCGGCCTCCAGAGTGGTTATCGCTTTGACGGGGCTGTTCCGCCGGCCGTTACCGTGCCGCCTGACTCAGAGTTCGCCCTCGGGACTTTCACGCATTTCAACAACCGCATCATGCGCGTCACGAACGGCGAGGCGAGCACGATTGAGAGCGCGGAACTCAAGGTCGACATCTCTCTCATGGTTGGCGCGACCGTGAAGATGTTCACGCAGGTGTTCACGTTCCTCCATGACGAAACGCCGAACAATGCGTCGACATGTGCTTACGGCGGTGCGCCGGGAACAGGTGTCAACGGCGACTATGGCTGCAATGACCGGGTGACGGCCGTCCTCAACGAAGGCGATTCCGACGAATTCGTCGTCGACGGCAAGAAGTACACCTTCGAATTGTCTGGTCTGGGCTACAACGGAGGCGTGTTCGACTTCTTCGACACCGTCGAGGGCGAAACGAACATCGCAACGCTCGTCGGGTCCTACAGGGTCGAGGACCTCACCCCGGTTCCGCTTCCCGCCGCTGGCTGGATGCTTCTTGCCGGTGTCGGTGGCCTTGTCGCCATGAAGCGCCGCAAGGCGAAGGCGCAGGCCTGACGCCGCAGTCCGTTACTACGAGTGAAGCCGCGCCCCCTCGGGCGCGGTTTTCATTTCCGGCTTTCGGCCACGCGGCCGATTTGCGATAAGCGCTCCGTCGTGTTTATTGCGAAGGACCGGACGATGGACAGCTTCACGAAACTCACCGGGGTCGCGGCCCCCATGCCGCTCGTCAACATCGATACCGACATGATCATCCCCAAGCAGTTTCTGAAGACGATCAAGCGCACCGGCCTCGGGGTGAACCTCTTCGACGAGATGCGCTATGACCGCGAGGGCAACGAGGTGGCGGACTTCGTGCTGAACAAACCCCAGTACCGCGACGCGCAGATCCTCGTCACGGGCGAGAATTTCGGCTGCGGCTCCTCGCGCGAACACGCCCCGTGGGCATTGCTCGACTTCGGTATCCGCGTGGTGGTCGCCCCATCCTTCGCCGACATCTTCTTCAACAACTGCTTCAAGAACGGCATCCTGCCCATCGTCCTGCCGCAGGAGGAGGTCGACAAGCTGATGGACGATGCCGAGAGAGGCTCCAACGCCGTTCTCACCGTCGACCTCGAAAGCCAGACGATCACGGGCCCGGACGGGGGCACGATTCATTTCGACGTGGATCCGTTCCGGAAGCACTGCCTCCTCAACGGCCTCGACGACATCGGTCTCACGCTCGAGAACGCGCCGGCCATCGACACCTTCGAAGCGAAGGCTTCGGGTGAACGCCCCTGGCTCTAGGGGGCGCCGGGGGAACGCGGAACGTTATCGCCCCGGATTGACGAGCGCCCGGCAGGCGTTTGCGGTCATTCGGTCGAGATGACCCGATTGCGACCATACGCAGTCGCGGACCAGCCGTTCCCGGATTCCAACGCGGGTAGTACCCAGAGAGTGTCCTAAGCCTGTTTTCGCGGCAGGCTCCGGCGGAGCGCCTTCATCCTCTGCGAGCGTCCGCATCGCTGCTGCGTCGCAGTCATGACGGACCGCCCTGTATTTCTGGACTTCGTGAGGCTCGGCGGGCCCCTTCGTCGCATTCCCGCATCGCACGCAGGGCGACCGAAGCACCACGAACCTGCGGCGCCGGACCGGAAAAACCCATCAGAGAGCCGTCGCCCCGATCTTCACCGCGCCAGTCCATCTCGCCGCCGCGGTTCCCGAGGCTGCCGGCTGAATACCGGAGCGGGCGCCTTTCGAGTGGCGCGCCCGCGTTCCGTCGCAATCCGCAGCGTCATGTGCACGGGCGTCGCGACCGGGCGCTTTGATGCATTGTCGCACCAGTTTCTCCACAAAAATGCCGCATCCCGCCGCCATGGTTAACGGCGAGTTGCTGCGTTTTCCGAAAGATGGCAGAAATTGGGCGAAAATGAGGCATACCGCCATAATCGGCGGAATCTCAGTGGGATAAGGGCCGTGCATCGCACACGGCCCGGCCATTGTGAGGGGTTGGGGCAGTGATCGCTCGGCTGACAGGCGCCGTATTGCGCGCAATTCTCGTGGTGATGCTTGTCGCCACCCCGGCGCTCATGTTGCCGGGCACCACGGATGATTCCGCGCAAATCGTCACGCTGGTCGCCATCTTTGCCGCCGCCCTCGTGATTTTCGAATATGCCTCGTCCTATCCGGGGCTCATCGAGTTTCGCGATGCCCCGCCGTTCAACCGCATCCGGTTCCTGTCTCTCTTCGTGACTGTCTTCCTGCTCGCCACGATGGCGCGCGGACAGGCGGACCCGACCAACCTCACGATGCTCGTGGAGGCCGTGGGCCGCCTCGTCGGTCATGTGATCGACTTCCCTTACAGCCCGGTGCGCCTCGTCGTCCTGATGTTGCCGCCCGACGCTTCGGTCGAACAGATCGACCTGGTGCGCTCTTCGGCCGGCATCGCCTACCTCATCTCGCTGATCACGCTTGCGCTCTTTCTCATCATCCAGCGCCTGATCGGCTGGCCTCTCGGTTCGGGCAGCTTCAATGTCTGGGTGAACCTGCCGACCTTCGACCCGACGGCCGGCGGCGACGTCGTCGAACGTCTCGCCCGCGACGCGCGCTTTAACATAGCGTTAGGGTTTCTTCTGCCATTCGTCGTGCCAGCGGTGGTGAACGCGGCCTCGTCGCTCTTCGGCTCGGTCTCGCTCGAAAGTCCGCACACGCTGATCTGGACGGTGGCTGCATGGGCCTTCCTGCCTGCATCTCTCTTCATGCGCGGCATCGCGATGGGGCGTATCGCGTCGATGATCCGCGAGAAACGCAAGCGCGCCGCAAAGGCGGCCGAAGGCGACTTGCTTACGGTCTGAGCGTCGCGCTCTCGGCACCAGCCGCCGCTGATCCGATCCGGGTCGCCACCTACAACGTCGAGCTTCAGCGGGAGGGTCCCGGCCTCCTCCTGCGCGACATCCTGGCTGGCGAAAGCCCGGATATCGCCGTCGCGACCGGCGTAATTGCCGAGGTCGCTCCGGACATACTGGTGCTGACGGGCATCGATCACGACCACGACGGGCACGCGCTGACGGCCCTTGCCGGGCGGCTGGCCGCACTCGGGCTGGACTACCCCCACCGCTTCGCACCGGCCCCGAACACCGGGCACGCCACCGGCGTGGACCTCGACGGCGACGGTCGCCGGGGCACAGCGCGCGACGCCCAGGGTTACGGCGAATTCCGGGGTCAGGGCGGCATGGCGCTCCTGTCGCGCTGGCCTGTCGACGCTGCCGCGGCGCGCGACTTCTCGACACTCCTCTGGCGCGATCTGCCCGGCGCGATTCCACCGCCGCTGACACCCGAGGTGGCGGAAGTTCAGCGGCTCTCGACCACCGGTCACTGGGACGTGCCGGTCCTCACGCCGACCCACGGCACGGTGCGTATCCTCGCGTTTCACGCGACACCCCCGGTGTTCGACGGACCCGAGGACCGCAACGGGCGCCGCAACCATGACGAGACGGCATTCTGGCGCGTCTGGCTCGACGGCGCGATGGGGGGTGACCCGCCGCAGGCGCGCTTCATCATCGCCGGCGACGCAAATCTCGACCCGGTGGACGGTGACGGACGGCCGGGCGCGCTCACCGCGCTGCTGACCGACGCCCGGCTGCAGGACCCCGCTCCCCGAAGCGCCGGGGCGGTCGAAGCCGCCCGCGCCCAGGGCGGGGCGAATGCCCGGCACCGGGGCGACCCGGCCCTCGACACGGCCGACTGGGACGATGACGGCCCCGGCAACCTGCGGGTGGACTACGTCCTGCCCTCGTCGGACTGGCAGATCAGGGACGCGGGTGTCTTCTGGCCCGCGAGCGACGACCCACGTGCCGTGCTGCTCGGTGCGCCCGGCGCCGAGGCCACACGTCACGGGCTGGTCTGGGTGGACATCGACCTTGCCGAGCCCCGCCGTTAGCACGGAACGGTGGCGGCCTTCGGAATCGAGGCAGCTTCGCCAGGCGACAACGCCGAACCGAGCCGACACGTCAATGCCGGAGCCCGCCGACGTCCGCTTTCGGTTGCCCCAGAGCGCCTCCCGGCGGGCCCGGCATTCTGGCCCGTCCGAGTTGGCCGGGCCTCGACCCTTGACCCCACCGAGGGCAGAAGCTACCGCCCATCTGGTCCCACGAAGGAGCGCCCTGCATGTCCAATCCCTCCATCCTGATCCTGGCCGGCGACGGCATCGGCCCCGAAGTCATGGCGGAGGTGCGCAAGGTCATCGATTGGTTCGGCGCGAACGGGCACGCCTTCGATGTCGAGGAGGGCCTTGTCGGCGGGGCGGCCTACGATGCCCACGGCACGCCGCTCACCGACGAGACCATGGAGCGGGCCCAGGCGGTCGATGCGGTGCTCCTCGGCGCGGTGGGCGGGCCGAAGTACGACACGCTCGACTTTTCTGTGAAGCCCGAGCGGGGCCTTCTGCGGCTCCGCAAGGAAATGGACCTCTTCTCGAATCTTCGCCCCGCCCAGTGTTTCGACGCCCTCGCCGACTTCTCGTCGCTGAAGCGAGAGGTGGTCGCCGGCCTCGACATCGTCATCATCCGCGAACTCACCTCCGGCGTCTATTTCGGCGAGCCGCGCGGCATCTTCAAGGAAGGCAACGAGCGGGTCGGAATAAACACCCAGCGCTATACCGAGAGCGAAATCGCCCGTGTCGCCCGTTCGGCTTTCGAGCTTGCCCGCAAGAGGCAGAACAAGGTCTGCTCGATGGAGAAGGCCAACGTGATGGAATCGGGCATCCTCTGGCGCGATGTCGTTACCGAGATTCACGCGGCGGAATATTCCGATGTCGAGCTTTCGCACATGTATGCCGACGCCGGCGCCATGCAGCTTTGTCGCTGGCCGAAGCAGTTCGACGTGATCGTGACCGACAACCTCTTCGGCGACCTGTTGTCCGACGCCGCGGCCATGCTCACAGGCTCTCTCGGCATGCTGCCGTCTGCCTCACTCGGCACACCGATGGAGAACGGTCGCCCCAAGGCGCTATATGAACCGGTTCACGGCTCGGCCCCCGACATTGCCGGGCAGGGCAAGGCCAACCCCATCGCCTGCATTCTCTCTTTCGCCATGGCGCTTCGCTACAGCTTCGACCTCGGCGACGAGGCCGAACGCCTCGAGACCGCCGTCGAGACCGTGCTCGCCGAGGGCGCGCGGACGGCGGACCTTCTCGGCCCCGAGGGCGGCACCCCGATCTCGACCTCCGAAATGGGCGACCGCATCATCGCCGCGCTCGCGGGCTGAGGGATTTCCGCCGCAGCCCCATTCGCGCGCGGCGGACCACCGATTTCCAGCTTGCGAAGGCGGACGCGATGGTTTTGGCGTAGGGGCGAAAGCGGCACCCTCCGCCCGGGATCCGACGCATGACCGATATCGCCAGATCGAACCTCAAGGGGGCCGTCATCGCGCTGGTGGCTTTCGGGCTCTACGCAACCCACGACGTTGGCGTGAAGACGCTCGGGCAGAGCTACGCACCGTTCCAGATCATCTTCTTTTCGGTGCTCTTCGGATTTCCGCTCGCGACGATCATGCTGATGCGGGATGCCACGCCGGGCACCCTGCGGCCCGTGCACCCATGGTGGACGGCGCTGCGGACGATCGCGACCCTCGTTACTGGCGTTTCCGCCTTCTACGCCTTCTCGGTGCTGCCGCTCGCGCAGGTCTACACCTTCATCTTCGCCGCCCCTCTTCTGATCACCATCCTGTCGATCCCTGTTCTTGGCGAAAAGGTCGGCATCCACCGCTGGGGCGCGGTCATCGTCGGGCTCGCAGGTGTGCTTTATGTACTCCGGCCGGGCGCCGAACCGCTGGCGCTCGGCCACATTGCGGGGCTGACCGCGGCTCTGGGCTCGTCCTTCGCCTCGGTGATCGTTCGCAAGATCGGCCGGGACGAGCGCAGCGCGGTGCTGATGCTTTACCCGATGATGGCGTCATTCGTCGCCATGGGTCTCGTTCTGCCCTTCGTCTACCGCCCGATGCCGGCGCAGCACCTCGGTATCGTTGCGATGATCGCCGTGTTCGCCTTCGTCGCGGGCCTTCTCGTGATCGCGGCCTACCGCCGGGGCGACGCCGCGGTCGTCGCTCCGATGCAGTACTCGCAGATCCTCTGGGCTGCGGGCTACGGTGCCGTCTACTTCGACGAAGTTCCCGATGCGCAGACACTTGTCGGTGCGGGCATCATCATCGCGTCCGGCCTTTACATCGTTCTGCGGGAGACCGTTCGCGGAGGAAGTTCCGAGACCCCTGTGCTGCGCACCCGATCGCGGGCCGCAACGATTTCTTCGCCGCGCATAAGCACGCTCCTGCGCGCCCAGGCAGAGCGGATGCCTCCGGGCCATGAGGCCCTTGCAAAAGCCCGGGAGGGGAAGTAACCCGGCCAGCACGGTCGGAGTGTAGCTCAGCCTGGTAGAGCACTGCCTTCGGGAGGCAGGGGTCGTGAGTTCGAATCTCGCCACTCCGACCAGTATCCACCACCGTTCTCCGCGCTTGAACCGGTTCGCAAGGTCCCCCGTCAACGAATTCGCGCCGTGGCGGGTCCGGGATCGGCGGTGAAACGGCACCTTGCCCGAAGCGGATACGCGGCGCCCTCTGGCGTCGGGCTTATCGGCCGGTCGGGAAATGAGAGAACGCTGTCCTTGCCGAGGTGGACCGGTGTGCGGCCGAACATCGAGTGCTGGCCGTGCGAAAGCGCCGAGCCGGTCGCTTTCCCGGACGAGAGGGTCAATCGGCGGGCACTGAGGCGCCGTCAGGACCTCGACATCTCGAGAAACGCGCGCAGCTGCTCCCGCTGGACATAGGGGGTCCACACCGCCGGGCTCGTCACCCCCGCCGCCGAGAGCCCGAAGACGAATGTCGCGATGGCCACCCGGAGGTGCTCGAACCGGTCGCGCGGCCAGCTTCGCGTCTCCGGCCAGGCCGTTCGGATGGCCTCGGCGAAGATCTCCGCGCCCTCGCCATGGAGCCGGGCGTTCAGCGGGCGAAGGCTCTCGTCAGTGGCGGCGAGACCCCAGAAACTGACCCAGACGGCAGTCTCCGCGGCCTGGGCCTTCGTGACCGGAATCGCCGGCTCGAGAAGCTCGGCGAGGTCGGTTTCGCCGCCCTCGATGCGCTCCTCGATCCGCAGGCGGATGTTTTCGAATGGCACCCTCAGGGCGGCGGCGATGATCGCCTCCTTGCCGTCGAAGTAATTGGTGATCATGCCGGTGGTCACCCCGGCGGCCTTCGCGATGTCGACCATCCGCACCCGGGTGAGGCCCCGTTCGGCAATTGCCCGGCAGGCGGCCCGGGCGATGTCGCGCCTTGCTACGGCAGAATCAACGCGTTTCGGCATCGAGCCGCCGGGCCCAGGCGTTGAGCGTGCGGCCCGCGCCGATGTCGTGTTTCGCGAGCACCGTCTGGATCGCCACGAGGCATTCGTCACGGATCGCTTCGAGGTCGCGCACGCTGCGCCCGCCCGCTTGCCGGGCGGTTCCTTCGACGAAACGGTCGACGATCTCGGGCGTCAGGTCCGGGGCCTGAAGATGGCTCCAGGGTTCTTCCAGACAGGGTCCGAACTGCTCCATGAAATGCCGCGCGCCGCCCTCGCCGCCGGCGATCATGTAGATCTGGTTCATGCCCATGAAGGCCCAGCGCAGCCCCGGACCGTAGACGATGGCCGCATCGAGCTCGGCGGTCGTCGCGATATCGTCGTTGAGGCTGTGAAGAATCTCCCGCCACATCGCTTCCTGAAGCCGGTCGGACAGGTGCCCGGGGACTTCCTTTCTGACCAGAAGCACCTCCATTCCCATGGCCTCGTAAAGGGTGGCCGCCGCCCCCGCGGCCTCGTCCGAAGTCGCCTTTCCGGGGACGACCTCGACGAGGGGGCAGAGATAGACCGGGTTGAACGGGTGGCCGACGAGTATCCGGTCGGGATGTCTCAGCCCGGCCTGCAGATCGCTCGGCATGAAACCCGATGTGCTCGACAGGATCAGGACGTCCGGCCCCGCCACCTCCGCCACGCGGGCGAGCGCAGCGCGCTTGATGTCGACGACCTCCGGTACGTTCTCCTGGATGGCATCGCACGCTTGCGCCATTTCCGCCGGGTCGGTGGTGAAGGACAGCCGGCCCGGCGCGGGCAGGGCGAGGCCCTCGGTCAGCCTGCGCAGTGCCGGCGCTGCGGTTTCCACCGCGCCCCTGAGCCAGTCTTCCATCGCCGGGTCGAGGTCGCAGGCCACCACGTCGAACCCCGCGTGAAGGGCGCGCGCCGCCCAGCCGCCGCCGATCACCCCCGTTCCCAGAAGGCCCAGCGTGCGCACCTGTCTCATCGGGCCAGCCCCATCGCGCGCGACCTGCGGGGCAGGGCCGCCAGCTCCGCCTGCGACAGCCGCGCCGCGGCGATGCTTGCGGTGGTGGCCGCCGGCATCTCCGCGGCTTTCGGTTCCGGCGTCTGGCGCACATGCAGCTCCATGAATTCGCAGACCGCGCGCAAGATCCCGTCGGCAAGCATTGTCAGATGGAGATGAAACCGTCTGGCATCCGACCCGATGACGCGCGTCTCGACGACAAGCAAGTCGCCCTCCTTGACCTCGGCGAGGTAGAAGCAGTGGTCCTCGACGAGGTAGACCGTGCAGCCGGTCCTTTTCCGGTAGGCCGCGTCGAGCCCCACCTCGTCCTGGAAGGCGTCCACGGCGTATGAGAAGACGAGCCCGTAATAGGCGTCACGCATGTGGCCGTTGTAGTCGATCCACTCGCGCCGAACTCCTGTTTCGTAGTGAAACACCGCGCTCACAGCCCGAGCCTTTCGCGCGCGTGATCCGGCCCCCGCACCGTCGCTCCCATCGCTTCCACGATGGCGCGGGCTTTCTCGACGAGTTGGGCATTGGTCGCGTGAACGCCTTTCGAGAGGTAAAGATTGTCCTCGAGGCCCACGCGCACGTGCCCGCCCATCAGCACCGAACCCGCGACCATTGGCATCTGCATCCGACCGATTCCGAATGCCGACCAGAAGGCTCCCTCGGGCATCATCGCGGCGAGCCGCGACTGCAGGCCGAGGTCGAGCGGCATTCCCCAGGGAATACCCGCGCAGAGCTGGATCATCGCGGGCGCATCGACGAGCCCCTCCTCGATCATCCGAAGAACGAACCAGAGATTGCCGGTGTCGAAGACTTCGAGTTCCGGCTTCACCCCAAGCTCGCGGATGAGCGCGGCCCCCTTCCGGAGATAGGCGGGAGGAGAGGCGTACATCCGGTTTGCGTTGCCGAAATTGAGCGTGCCGCAATCGAGCGTGGTGATCTCGGGGACGTATTCCCCTTCCTCGCAGAGTTCGACGATGTGGGCGAGCCGCTTCTCCTGAGAGACGAAGTCGGTTCCATGTGCGACGCCCCGTTCGAGCCCGTCTTCATGGACCTCGATATAGCCGCCCATGCCTGCTGTGAGGTTGACGAGCGGGTCGACATCACTTTCCCGGATGAGCCGGACGACATCCCGGTAAAGCCGCGTTTCACCCGAATAGCCCCCGGTCTCTGGGTCGCGCACGTGGATGTGCACGATGGCGGCGCCGGCCCGGGCAGCCTCGATGGCACTCGCAGCGATGTCTTCGGGCGTGACCGGGCAATTCGGATTGCCGCTGGCCTTGTCGTCGTCACTGGTGACGGCGCAGGTGATGATGACATCGCGGTTCATGACCTTTTCCATAATTATGGATATATAATAATTATTACTTAAAGAGCATTGAGACTCAACCCCTGCGACAGGGGCGATTCCGCCCTTTCCCGCACAGGGTCCTTACGTTAAAGCCCCGACGTTATCTTTAGGAGCGAACGAAATGGGCTACCGCGTCGTCGTCGCTGGTGCCACGGGCAACGTGGGCCGCGAAATGCTGAATATCCTGGCCGAGCGCCGGTTCCCGGTCGACGAGATCGTGGCCCTCGCATCGCGCAGATCGCTCGGCACCGAGGTGAGCTTCGGCGACGACACCCTCAAGACGAAGGACCTCGCGACTTTCGACTTTTCGGGCTGGGACATCGCGCTTTTCGCCGTCGGTTCGGAGGCGACGAAGGAGCACGCGCCGAAAGCGGCGAAGGCAGGCTGCGTGGTGATCGACAATTCGTCGCTCTACCGCTACGAGCCTGACATTCCGCTGATCGTACCGGAAGTGAACGCCCATGCCGTCGAAGGCGTGCGCAACAGAAACATCATCGCCAATCCCAATTGCTCGACCGCGCAGATGGTCGTCGCCCTGAAGCCGCTCCACGACCGGGCGCGCATCAAGCGCGTGGTGGTCTCGACCTATCAGTCGGTCTCCGGCGCCGGAAAGGAGGGCATCGACGAGCTTTGGGACCAGACCAAGGGTCTTTACGTGCCGGGTCAGGAGGTCGAGGCGGCGAAGTTCACAAAGCAGATCGCCTTCAACGTCATTCCTCACATCGACAGTTTCATGGACGACGGGTCGACCCGCGAGGAATGGAAGATGGTCGCCGAGACGAAGAAGATCATCGACAAGAGCCTGCGCATCACGGCGACCTGCGTGCGGGTGCCGGTCTTCGTCGGCCATTCCGAGGCGATCAATATCGAGTTCGAGGAGTTTCTCGACGAGGACGAGGCGCGTGACATTCTCCGTCAGTCGCCGGGTGTTCTCGTCGTCGACAAGCGCGAGGACGGCGGCTACGTCACGCCGGTCGAATGCGTTGGCGACTTTGCCACTTTCATCAGCCGTATCCGGCAGGATTCCACCATCGACAACGGCCTGAACCTCTGGTGCGTGTCCGACAATCTCCGCAAGGGGGCAGCACTCAACGCGGTGCAGATCGCCGAGCTTCTGGGCAACCGGGTGCTCCAGCGCGCCTGAGCGGCGTGTTCCCTTGGGGCGCGTGTTTCCGGCGGACCCGTTTTCGCAACGACGAAGGCCCCGACGTCAGCCCGCCGCTCGCCGGCTTTTTCCCGGATAAGCTCCGGCATCCGCAGGTCGCAGCTCCGGGGCGGGAGGTTCCCCGGCACCCAGCCTGCGGATGAGCTCGGCATAGCTGAACCCGAACTCCGCCGACTTGCAGATCGGCTCGTCCGAGGGCCAGGCATGCAGCATGAGCCCCAGCCCCCTGACCCGAAGGGCGAAACCTTCCGCCACCAGCGCGTCCTGCATCGCCGCCCAGTCCTGCGCCGAGAACAGAATGTCCGAGACGAGTTCGCGAAGCGTAGACACACTTGGACTCGCCGGCCTCGGAATGGCGTCCGGCCGGATGCCTGCGCCTTCCGCCTTCCTGGCGACATGGTCCCTGAGATACTGCCCCGGGGTGACGCGCGCCTCCTGCGCGAGCGCGCGCAGCGACATCAGAAGTTCCGGTGGCAGGCGAAGAACGACCCAATCATCTCTCATGGCCCCTGTCTGGGCGATCTTGGTTAAGGCTTTCCTAAAACCGTTCGGCGCGCAGCACCTGCGCATCGGTGATCGACACGACACCGATATGGGACTCGACCACCTCGAATGCCGCATCGAGGAGCCCGTCGAGCCTGTCGGCGCGGATCAGGCAGACGACCGCGACCATGCCGCCGGCTGCCGAAACCTGTCCCTCCCGCGTCCAGGTCCCCGAGCGACCCGAACCGCCGAGCACGGGCAGCACGGTATAGCCCGTCACGCCCGCGTCGCGGAGCGCTTTGGTGAGCCGCCGCGCCATCGGTGCCTCGATGATGATTTCCACCCGTTTCGCCTCATGGGTCTCCATGGCGTTATCCTCCCGTCGCCAGTGTCGCAGCGCTCAGGTAAAGCGGTATCCCCACCGTGAGATTGAAGGGAAACGTCACGCCGAGCGACAGCGTGAGGTAGATCGACGGGTTGGCCTCGGGCAGCGCCACCCGCATCGCCGCCGGAACGGCGATGTAGCTCGCCGAGGCCGACAGCACCATCATGAGGACGACCCCGCCGGTCGAAAGCCCCAGCAGGAGCCCGGCGATCAGCCCGAACGTCGCCCCGATGGGCGGCATCAGGCAGCCGAAGACCACCGCGCCGAACCCGAGCACGCCGCGCGACTGCCGAAGCCCGCGGCCCGCCACCAGCCCCATGTCCAGCAGAAAGAGGCAGAGCACCCCTTGGAACGGAGCGACGATGAAACTCGAGATCTGCGCGAGCCCCTCCTCGCCGGTGATCCAGCCGATCGCGAAGGAGCCGACGAGCAGCACGATCGAGCCGTTTAGCAGGATCTCGCGGACAAGGCCCGCTTCCATCTCGGCCGCCCGGCCGGTGCGCGCCACGATCCAGAGTGCGGAGAGGATCGCCGGGGCTTCCATCACGGCGGCGACCGCGACCATGTAGCCCTCCGACGCGATGCCCTGCGACTGCAGCACCGAAGTCGCGGCAACGAAGGTGACGATGGAAATGGAGCCGTAATGGCCGGCCACCGCAGCGGCGTCCACCGGGCCGAGGGCTGATATTGCACGCAGGAGCCCGAAGGCGACGAACGGAATCGCGAAGGAAAGCACCAGCCCCGCGACGAGCGCGCCGACAAGCGTTGCGTCGAGCCCGTGTGCGGCCACGCCGGCCCCGCCCTTGAAGCCGATCGCGAACAGAAGGTAGAGCGACAGCGCCTTCGCCGCGGCCTCGGGCACCGAAAGGTCCGACCGCGCCAGCGCCGCGCCGAGCCCCAGTGCGAAGCTGAGGATGATCGGCGAAATGAGGTTCGCCGCCGCCAGTTCGAACAGGCCCATCGAGATCCCCTTCTTCCCCGGGCGAGCGCGTAGCCCGGATCAGATCGGAGCGAAAGCCCTGCCGGCGGCGTCGAAGACTTCGAGCCCACCATCGGCGAGGTCGGTCACCGCGCCGTGGATCGAGAGCCGGCCCTCGTTCATCGCCTGGTCGACGAAGGGGAAGGTGATGAGGTTCTCGAGCGACCGGATCACCGCCGCCCGCTCGAAGGCGGCGACCCGCTCGGCCTCTCCGCCGGCCGGAAGCTCCGGGAACGACGGAGCGAGAATGTCCATCCAGCGCCCGACGTAGCTCTCTTCGCGCTCGAGATCGGGAGCGCGGCCGGAGCACATTTCGTAGCAAGCCTTCACCCCACCGCAACTTGTATGTCCGACGACGACGATATGGGCCACGCCCAGCCCCTGGACGGCGTATTCCACCGCCGCCGACGTGCCGTGATGTTCACCGTCGGGCTCGTGAGGCGGCACGAGGTTGGCGACGTTGCGGTGAATGAAGGCCTCGCCGAGGTCGGCCCCGAAGATCGCGTTGAGGTTGATGCGGCTGTCGCAGCAGCCGATGATCATCGCCCGCGGACGCTGGCCCTCGGAGGCGAGCCGGCCATACCAGGCGCGGTTCTCGGCGTAAGTCGTTGCCTTCCAGCCTTCGTAGCGCTGGACCAGGTAGCGCGGCAGCGGCTTGACCCTGTGCATTCGTTGAAACCCTTGTTTTCCTATGTGTTTACGCATGATTTGACCGGTTTTCGAGCGATTTTTGCCGCCCCCCGCTAAGGCTTCGGAAAAGTCTTGCCTGCGATACCGGGTAACCGTAGCGGGAATGGAGGGTGCCGATGGCGGCCATCGCGACACTCAGACAGGCCGAACGGGTCGTGATCGACCGGGCGCGCCTCGTTGACCTGGTGCGCGACCTCGGCGAGGCCGGGGCCGAGCGCGTGCTGCACCGGGCGGTGGAAGAGATTTCCTGCCGACTTCTCACGGTGGAAACCGGCTGGGCGGAGGGAGACTGCGCCCGGGTTGCCCGGACGGCCCGTTCGCTGATGGCCATCGCCGACCAGGTGGGCATGCACCTTCTGGCCCATGTGGCCTGCGACATCGCCTTGCTTGCCCGGTCGGGCGACGCGCCGGGCCTCGCGGCGACGGTGGCCCGCTTGCAGCGTGTCGGCGAAGGCTCGATGCGCGCGGTGTGGGGGGGTAAGGACATGCGGCTTTGATGGCTTGCCGGTGCCGAACGGTCAGCTAGGCTCGCAGGCGAAAAATCGACCGGAGATAATGCATGACCGCCCTCGCCTTCGCCGCGTCCGACAGCGACGCTCGTCCGCTTCATGCCGTTACCGCGGAGGACGCCGAAGCCTGGCGCGACAGCCTGCCACCCGCGCATCGGGCCTGGGTCGAAGCCGCCTGTTTCGAGGGCAAGGCTGGCCAGTTCGTGCTTCTCCCGGGCCCGGAGGGAGCGCCGGTCGGGGCTGCCGCCGGCCTTGGCTCTGCCGAAGAGCGCCGCCGGGGGCGCTTCCACGTTGCCTCGGCAAGGGCGAAACTCCCCGAAGGCGTCTGGCGGCTCGAAGCCGACCTCGTCGGATCCGCGCTTGCCGAGGCTGCGCTCGGCTGGCTGCTGGCCGGTTACCGCTTCGGTCGCTACAGGGCCGCTCCTCCGCCGAAGGCCGACCTGCTTGCTCCCGAGGGCGTCGACGCGCCCCGTCTCGAGGCTATCGCCGCTGGCGAGGCGCTCACCCGTGACCTCATCAACACGCCCGCCTCCGACATGGGCCCCGACGAACTCGAAAAGGCCGCGCGCGTCCTGGCGAAAGATCACGGCGCTGACATCCATGTCATCCGTGGCGAGGCGCTGCTCGACGAGAACTTTCCCCTGATCCACACGGTCGGTCGCGCGTCCACCCGCGCGCCGAGGCTCATCGACATGACCTGGGGCAGCACGGGGCCGACGCTGACCCTCGTCGGCAAGGGTGTGTGCTTCGATACCGGCGGGCTCAACCTGAAGCCCGGCAATTCGATGGGCCTGATGAAGAAGGACATGGGCGGAGCGGCGACGGTTCTGGGCCTCGCCGGCATGATCATGGCGACGAAAACGCCCGTGCGTCTTCGCGTGCTCGTCCCGGCGGTGGAGAATTCCGTGTCGGGCAACGCCTTTCGGCCCGGTGATATCCTGACCTCCAGGAAGGGCCTCACGGTCGAGGTGAACAACACCGACGCCGAGGGCCGTCTGGTACTGGCCGACGCTCTCGCCCTCGCCTCCGAGCAGAGCCCCGACCTCATCGTCTCCATGGCGACGCTCACGGGAGCTGCCCGTGTCGCCGTCGGAGCCGATCTGGCACCGTTTTTCACGGATGATGAAGCGCTCGCCGCGGCGCTCTCCGAAGCCGCCGCCGAGACCCGCGACCCTGTCTGGAGGCTCCCTTTCTGGGACGCGTACGAGACGAGGATCGAACCGGGCATCGCCGATCTCGACAATGCGCCCTCGGGCGGCATGGCCGGTGCGATCACCGCCGCGCTCTTCCTGCGCCGCTTCGTGTCCGAGACCGACCGCTATTGTCATTTCGATATCTACGGCTGGAATCCGACCGCCGCGCCGGGCCGCCCGAAGGGCGGGGTGGGAATGGGCGCGCGCGCGCTCTTTCAGGCGCTGCCGGGGGCACTCGGGGTCTGATGGACCCCCGCGAGACCCCTTCGAACGGCCGCGTCGCCCATGTCTCGCTCGAGGGCAAGGTCGAGGCGGACCGGTTCGTCGAAGGCGATCTTCGCCATGTCGGCCGGCCGCCTTGCGCCACGCTCTGGAGAAAGCCGACGGGAGTGAAGGACCGCGAACTGCTTTTCGGCGACGCCTTCCGGGTTCTCGAGACCCGCGACGGTGTCTCCTACGGCATCTCCGTCAAGGACGCTTACGTCGGCTATCTCGAAGCCGATACGCTCGTCGACGTTTCCGCCCCGCCAACTCATCGGGTTTCGGCGCGTCTGACCCTCGCCTTCGCGAAGGCGGACGTAAAGGCGGACGAGCACATCCCCCTGTCCTTCGGATCACCCGTCCTCGTTGAGGAGGAAGGTGAGTTCTGGTGCACGATCGTGACGGACGGGGGCCGCCGCCATGTTCCGAGGGTTCATTTGAGGCCTCTCGACGCGCCCCTTGCCGACCCGGCCGCGATCGCCGAACGGTTTCTCCACACCCCCTATCTCTGGGGCGGTAACACGAGCTTCGGCATCGACTGTTCCGGCCTCGTCCAGGCCGCACTTCTCGCCTGCGGCATCGCCTGCCCCGGCGACAGCGACCAGCAGGAGATCGGCATCGGGCAGGGGCGGCCGACGAATACGCCGCTCGAGCGGAACGATCTCGTTTTCTGGAAAGGACACGTGGCTATCGCGCTCGACAAGGTGCGCGTCATTCACGCCAATGCCCACCACATGGCTGTCGCCATCGAACCTTTCGAGGCTGCCCGCGCGCGCATCGCGGCGAACGGCGGCGGTGAGGTTACCTCGCTCCGCCGCCCCTGAGGGGTGCTCTTCACGGACCTGCGGCGCCCCGGAAGTGTTTCGGGGAAGATGAAAGCCCGGCAAGTACATTTTGCGTTCCCGTGGGAATGCTCCGGGCTCAGAGTCCGCAGGAGCCGAGGGTAACGCGCATTATTCCTTCACCGCGCGGATGAGCTTGCGGTCGAAGACACGCAGCACGGTCTTCAGGTCGTGCCCGCGCTTCAGAATCTGTCCGTCCATCCCGATCGCCGAATACATGCCTTGCCGTCCGCGCAGCCGCGGCCGCTTCTCGATGCGGTAGATCGGGTGCTCCGCGGCGCGGCGGAAGATCGAGAAGATCGCCACATCCTTGAGGAAGGACATGCCATAGTCGCGCCATTCGCCGGCGGCGACCATGCGCCCGTAGACGGTGAGAATCACGCCGAGTTCGCTCCGGTCGAAGACCACCTGATCGGGCAGGTTGCTGGGTTTCGGCGGAACCTGCTGAAACGTCATTGCCGAACCCTGCCGCCCAAACCCCTGCAAATCAAGTCCTGCCTTGGTTCGGACATGAAAATGCCCCCGGCCCGTCCCATGCCCGCCGCGCTCCCGCCGCGCTCCGGGGTGATTTTCGAGTCGTAGCGAAAGACGCTCACCCCGGTGCCGCGGATATTACAGCCCCCACCCAGCCCGCGGCACCGGGGACCGCTTCCCGAAAGACCCCGCTCCGGCGGGGTTTTGCATGTCAAGCGAACCGCCCCTGGCAGAACCAGCCCGCGCTCATCGTCCCGCCATGGGCGAAGTAGAGCCAGAGCACCTCGCCGGCATCCGTGGTCACCCGCCAGTAGTCCCGCATGCCGGTCCGCCAGTCTGGTTCATCGAGCCACCATTCCGGTGCGATCCGCTCGGGACCCGTTGCTGCCACCGCGCCAAGGTCCCGCTGCCGCCACCGAAATCGCTCGGGCAGAGCGGGCACGTCGGGGGCAGTCACCATCTCCGGCCGCCACAGCAGCACGGGCCGCGGCCCCGGCGGTTCGGGCCAGCCGGTCGCAGGCTCCGACCAGGCCGCCGCCATCACCAGTGCCGTCTTCTCCGGGATATGGCTGTCACCCGGATGCAGACGGGTGATCGCCTCGAGCCCCACCCGCGCCCCGAGCTTTCCGACGAGATCGTCGAGCGGCGCGCCGCTGCCCCGCGCCCCGCCGTCACGCGCCGCCTCGAGATGCCCCCGGTGCTGTTGGGCGTGCACCGGCTCGGTCACCGGCGCGACGATTCGCACCCGGTCGATGCCGAAACCGGCGTCGATCTCGCCCAGCGTCAATTCCAGGAGTGGGCGGATCCGGTCCGGCTCGGCGGAGGGGCGTGCAAGCCCCACCTCGATCACGGCCGCCCCGCCATCCACCCGGTGCGCCTCGAGCCGCACCATGCGCGCCCCGCGCCCCTTTTCGCGCAGTCTCTCCGCGAGCTGCGGCAGAAGCCGGTCCACCGCCGCCATCACGTCTTCCTCGAGCCCGATGGGCTCCGGCAAAGTGAGACGCACCGCGAAATTGTCGGGCGGTTTTGCCGGCGTGATGGGCTCGGGCTCCACCCCCATCGCCTGGTCGAGCCGGCGCACGAGCATCGCCCCGAACCGGCGCGCAAGGCTCGCGCGCGGCTGGCCCGCGAGGTCCTCGATCCGCTTCAGCCCCAGCCGCACGAGTTCGGCCACCACCTGATCCTCGAGCCGCAGCGCAGCTACCGGCAGTGCCACGATGGCACCCCGCGTCTGCCCCGGTGCCGCGATTCGCGTCGTCTCCAGCGGTGGGGGCCGGGATGCAGCGCCCTCCCTTTCCGAATGCCGCCGTCGCGCAGCGCGGGACCGCGTCGCCCGCGCCTCCTGGTCGATATCGTCACCCGACCGCGCCGCGCCGCCGGACCGGCCCGCGTAGCGCGCCAGCGCCCAGGCTGCCCCCGCGGTATCGGCAATGCCTGCGCGCACGGTCAGCCCGAGGTCGGCGCACTCGGCCTCGACCTGGCGCAGAAGGGCCATCTCCCCGCCGAAGAGATGCGCGCAGCCCGTGAGGTCCACCATCAACCCCTCGGGCGGCTCCTCGGCCACCCAGGGCGAAAACTTTCCTGCCCAGCGCCGGAGCCCTCCGAGAAACACCGCCTCGGCCACGGGGTTCTGCAGGCGGGCGACGAGCCCGGGGCACATTGCCTGGGCGTCGCGCAGGGGCTGGCCCGGGGTCAGTCCCGCATCTAAGGCCGCCGCGGAAAGCGAGACGAGCACCTGCATGTTACGAATATCTGTCACCACCGCGAGCGGCGCTTCGGTCAGCCCCCGGTCGAGTCGGAGGAGGCGCTCGGCCCCGAGGCGCGGGAACCAGAGCGAGAGGATACGGCGGTTCGGCATCGGCTCGGCAGCGAAGATGTTCCTGTTTCGTTCCAGACTTAGAGGGGCATTTCCCGTGAGTCGAGTCGTCCGATCCCGTTGCGTGCGGGGCGGGCCGAACCGGAGGCGCCGGCCTGCCATCTTCCCGACCCGCCAAGTGGCGCCTGCCCGAAAACGGGCACCGCGATCAAGCGGCGAGCCGCACACCGCCTCGCTTGCCGGTTTCGCGCCACGCCCGGGCGAGACGGCGCAAGATCCGCTCACCCTGCACGCCAGCGACACCTCACCCCTTTTCCTCGCGGCCCTCACCCCTCATATAGACGCCAAATCAAACAGACCGCCGAGGACCACCCGAATGCTCGAACTCGGAACCACCCCCGCCGCCGCCCCTGCCGACCTCATCAAGGACGTCTCGGAAGCCACCTTCATGGCCGATGTCATCGACGCCTCGAAGGAGGTGCCGGTGATCGTCGATTTCTGGGCACCCTGGTGCGGCCCCTGCAAGACGCTGACGCCGACCATCGAAGGCGCGGTGAAGGAGGCCGGCGGCAAGGTTCGCCTGGCAAAGGTCAATGTCGACGAGAACCAGATGATCGCCGGGCAGTTGCGGGTGCAGTCGATCCCCACGGTCTACGCCTTCTGGCAGGGCCAGCCGGTCGACGGGTTTCAGGGCGCGCAACCGGGCTCCGAGGTCAAGGCCTTCATCGACCGCGTTGTGGCCCTCGCTGGCGACGGCGGGCTCGGCGATGCCCTGGAGGCTGCCGAGGAGATGCTTGTCCAGGGAGCGGCCGCGGACGCCGCGCAGACCTTCGCGGCCATTCTCGGCGAAGAGCCGAAAAACGCCGTTGCCTACGGCGGTCTCGTCCGCGCCCATGTTGCCGCTGGCCAGCTCGATCAGGCCGAGACCCTGCTTGCACAGGCTCCGGAAGAAATCGCCACCGCGCCTGAAATCGAGGCGGCCAAGGCGCAGATCGAGCTTGCCCGCCAGGCTGAAAACGCGGGTCCCGTGGCCGAGTTGCGCGCGAGGGTCGAGGCCGACCCTTCCGATCTCCAGGCGCGGTTCGATCTCGCCCAGGCGCTTCAGGCCGCCGGCGAGACCGAGGCCGCCGTCGAGGAGCTCCTCGAGCTCTTCCGCCGCGACCGGGAGTGGAACGAGGGTGCCGCCAAGGCCCAGCTCTTCACCATCTTCGACGCGCTTTCGGCGAAAGACCCGATCGCCCTCGCCGGGCGGCGGAAGCTGTCGTCGATGATATTTGCCTGAGGCCTGCGCCGGCCTACTTCACAGGTCATGCTATCAGCCGCCGATCTGCCCAAGACGATCCCCGTATTCCCGCTTCCGGGGGCGCTGCTTCTGCCGCGCGCCCGGCTTCCTCTGCACATCTTCGAGCCGCGCTATCTCGCGATGCTCGACGACACGCTGAAGACCTCGCATCGGCTTATCGGCATGATCCAGCCGCGAGACGTACCCGGATCGAACGAGCCCCGTTTGCAAAGCATCGGTTGCGCGGGTCGTCTGACCGGTTTTTCCGAAACGGAGGACGGGCGCTACATGATAACGCTGGCGGGAATTTCCCGTTACCGGATCACGTCCGAGGTCGAAGGCTTCACGCCCTACCGGCGCTGCGACGTCGACTGGTCGCCGTTCGGTCGCGACCTGGGGCCGGTGGAACACGATGATTTCGACCGCGACCGGTTCATGGATGTTCTTGGCCGCTACTTCGAGGCCAGCGGGCTTTCGACAGACTGGGAATCGCTCCGCGATGCAGAGGACGAGTTGCTCATCAACTCCCTGTCGATGCTCTGTCCGTTCGAGCCGGAGGACAAGCAGGCGTTGCTCGAGGCACCCTCGCTCTCGACCCGGCGCGAAACCCTCGTCACCCTCATCGAGTTCGCCCTTCGGGGCGGCTCCAACGAAGAGGTGATGCAATGACCGACAGTCCCGTGCCGGCGTGGGATCGCAAGATGCTCGAGGCGCTCGTCTGTCCGGAGACGAAAGCGCCGCTCAGCCTCGATCGTGAGCGCGGCGAACTCGTGTCGAAGGCCGCTCACCTGGCCTATCCCATTCGCAACGGTATCCCGGTCATGCTTGTCGACGAGGCTCGCAAGCTCGAGTGATGCGTTTTTTCGGGACGGCGCGTGGTCCGTTTCCGCGCAATGCCTGCCATACATCCTTGCGGAGAGTCTTTTTCGGAATCGAGCTTCAGAGCGCGCGGCCCTCCGCGAGCCGGGGCAGCGTTCCCGTAAGACCGGCAGCCTCGCGCATGAAGCCCCGCCGCAACGACGGCATGTGGCCCACGACCCCGAGCCCGAGGTCGCGACCAAGCCGAAGAAGTGAATTGTCATTCGAGAACAGGCGGTTGAATCCGTCGGTGGCGAGAGCCAGCGCGGTCGCGTCGAACCGCCGCCAGAGCTGGTAGCGCTCGAGCACCTCGGGTCGCCCGATATCCTCGCCCCGCCGGCGTGCATCCACCAGAACCTCCGCCAGCGCCGCCACATCCCGCAATCCCGCGTTGAGACCCTGCCCGGCGATCGGGTGGACCGCGTGCGCGGCATCTCCCAGCAGAGCGAGCCGCGTGGCGACGAAAGCGTGGGCCAGAGAGAGGCCGAGAGGGTAGGTAAATCGCTCTCCTGCAAGGGAAATGTCGCCCAGAAACGAGCCAAAACGCGGACGGAGGACATCGAGATACCCGCCCTCGTCTAGCGCGTTGATCTCCGCTGCAGCCTCGGTGCGTTCGGTCCAGACGATGGAGCAGCGATTGCCTGTAAGCGGCAGCACCGCGAGCGGCCCGGACGGCATGAAGAACTGGTGCGCGATGCCGCCATGGGGCAATGCGTGCTCGATGGCGCAGACGAGGGCTGTCTGCCCGTATTGCCACGCGACCCGGCCGATGCCGGCCCGCGTCCGCGTCGGGCTCTCGCGTCCGTCGGCGGCCACGAGACATGCCGCCGTCAGCGCACGGCCATCCGAAAGGGTTACGGAAACGTTGCCTTCACCGGCAGCATGGTCGGTGACCGAAACTCCGTCGTGGCGGGTAATGCGATCCTGAGCTTCAAGTGAGGCCAGCAGTGCGGGGCGGAGGTGTCGGTCCTCCACCATCCAACCCATCGGGCCCTCCTCGAGTTCGGCATGGTCGAATTCCAGAACGAAGGGTGAAGGGCCCTCGCCCGGCCGGCCGTCGGAGACCTTGATCTCGAGAATGGGCTGGGCATTCTTCTGGAGTTCCTGCCAGAGGCCGAGTGCAGCGAGCACGCGCTGGGATGCTATGGCCATGGCGTAGGACCGCCCGTCGAAGCCCGCGCGTTTGCGAATCCTCGCCGGCGACGGGTCGACGATCGTCACCGAAAGTCCCGCCCCGGCCAATGCCAGCGCGAGAGCGGCTCCGTTCAGCCCACCGCCTGCGATCAGAACGTCCGTATTAATGCTCATGCGCCGCAAGGTGACGCGAGACACGGCATTGTCGATAGGGCATCGGGTCGCTAGGTCTCGGGCGGCGAATACGGGGGAGCACGATGAACGACTGGCAGAGCTCGAGCGCGGCGGCACTCGGCCGGGGCATCGGCGAAGGACAGATCGACCCGGTCGAACTTGCCGACGCCTTCTTCGAAGCTATCGCCGTCCACCCCCACGGACCCAGGATCTATGCGCGAACCTGCCCCGAGCGTGCCCGAGAAGAAGCCGTCGCCGCCCGGGGCCGTGCCCGTTCGGGCGCGCGCCGTGGCCCGCTCGATGGAGTCCCCCTGTCCTGGAAAGACCTCTTCGATACCGCCGGT
>Ga0102935_1000151_pt1 | contig 23059 bp, 24 predicted proteins | sample SalPonR2_A_D2_MG_FD_78508 | JGI IMG/M metagenome (GOLD analysis project Ga0102935, IMG submission 78508) | Salt pond soil microbial communities from South San Francisco under conditions of wetland restoration - Salt Pond MetaG R2_A_D2_MG | ecosystem: Environmental > Aquatic > Marine > Intertidal... | reverse complement strand
TCAGTTCGGCGTCGATCTGCCCCCGGCCCGGCCCGCCGAGATACCATGCGAGGCCCTCGCGCCCGCCCGGCGTCAGCGCATCGACCTCGGCGTAGCGCTCGGTGTCGCGGAACCGCCCGAGGGTCGTGTCGATGCCGACCTCGCTCAGAATCCGCAGAACTTCGCGGACCTTGAGGTTGCCGCTCATTGGCAGCGCCTCGCCCAGCGCGTCGGCGAGTTTCTCCGCCCAGCGGCGGGAAAGTCGGCGGAAACCCGTGGTGGTCAGCATGTTCTGGTAGAGCCGCTGGGCATCATCCCCGAGCCCGGCGGCATCGCCGAAACTCGACCATGCGAAGTCGATCCAGCCCGCGTTCTCCGCTGCGAGGTCCTCGGCCGTGATCGAGGTGCGGGGCACGCCCGAAAGCGCATCCTTCAGCGCCGAGATCAGCCTGTATTCGGTCTCGATGAAATGGCCGTGGTGCAGGAACACCGCGCGCTCGGCATTGTGGAAGCCGAGGTTCGGGTAGCGCAGATCGACGTTCCCGAAGCCCGCAGACGAAAGCACCGCATCGAGGAGACGGCTCTGCGCTCCGGGGTCCTCGGTGAAGGCCGGCGTCGCCGAGCGGTATTCGGGGCCCTGCGGCTTCTTGCTGAACTCGCTCGCCTCCAGCGCAAGGCGGGCATCGGTCCAGAGCGCGTGGTCATGGTTGCCCGCGGTCGCGATCACGTCCCGCGAAAGGCCGCCCGTCTCCCGGAGGGCGGAAAGAAAGGTCCGCGCGCTCGCCGCCGCCGCGGCGCGGTCGGAGAATTGCAGGTCGAAGACATCGCCGAGAAGAATGAGCTGCGGTGCGTCCCTGCCGCGGCGGCCCGTCTGGGAGAGGAACGCGCCGAGAGCGGCTGCGAAGGCCTGCGTTACGGGGCTCGCGACAGACGGGTCGCGGCCCGGCAGATCGGTCAGAAGGCTCGTGAGCGCCCCGGCATGAAGGTCGGAAATGCAGACATATTTCAGCATGAAGCGCTCCCCGCGCCGCCATTGGCGCGGGACCTGCGGCGGCTGTCAACGCCGATGTCGCCGCGGGCGCCTCCTGGTGAAATGGCTTGACCCCGACGGCGCCGCGCGGTGTCAATCGCCGCCATGGATCTCGCAGGGCTCAAAACCGGCCAGTTGCGCGGTGTTCTCGTCTCCGCGCTCGGCGATGCCGAATTCGCGGAATTGTTCGACGAGGGCCGCCGGGTCGCCTTCAGCGCCGGCCAGACGATCTTTTCCGCCGGCGAACCGGGGCAATCGCTGATCCTCATCGAGGAGGGGCGCGTGGAGGTGTCGATCACATCGATCTCGGGGCGAAAGTCGGTGCTCGCGCATATGGGGCCCGGCGAGGTTCTGGGAGAGATCGCCGCCCTCGACGGCGGTCCCCGCTCGGCCGACGCGGTGGCCTCGACCCCGGTCGCGGGCGTCGTCGTGGCGCGCGACAACGTCCTCGCGTTCGTCTCGAACCGGCCCGACACGGCGCGCGCGATCATCGGCGCGCTCTGCGCGAAGGTGCGCAACGCCTCGGAGATGTTTCTCACGCAATCGGTGGTCGAGGGCGAACCGCGCCTCGCCCGCGCGCTCCTGAGGCTCTTCGAGAAATGGGGCAGGCCCGGGCCGGGGGGCCTCGAGGTGCTGACCGAGCGCTTTTCACAGCAGGATATCGGCGAGTTCTCGGGACTGGCGCGCGAGAACGTCAACCGCCATCTCAAGGCCTGGGCCGAGGCCGGCTTGATACGGCTCGAGCGCCGGCAGATCGTGCTCATCGACAGGCCCTCTCTCGAAGCGCTCGCCGAGACCTAGGAGCGCGCCGCTTTCGCGCGGCGGTACTCGGCCTCGGTCAGTCCCATGGCGATCATCCGCCGCTGCATGAGAAGCGACATCCGGTAAGTGTCTTCCAGAAACCCGGTGGAGGCGATGAGCACGCGCTTCTGGTCGGCCGACATCCGGTCGTCGACCCGGCGGGCGAGCACTCCGCCGAAGCGAAGGTCCTCGATGAGCTTTTCCGTGGTTTTCGGAGACATCTCGTCGATCAAGAGATGCCCGTATTCGTAGATCGCGAAGACCGGCGCGCCGAGGGTGCGGATCGTGTCGAGGATCTTCGCCTTGCGTTCGGGCCGGAAGATCGCCTTGCGGAACTCGTTGCGGCTCTTGGCGAACTGGGGGTCCGTCACGAGGCCCTCGATGCGCGCGTTATGGGCTTCGATGTAGCGCGCGATCTGGTCGGCGTCGGTGCAGTCGAGCGCTTTGAGAAAGAACAGGAACTGGGTGAAATGCAGAAGATAATCGTGACCGTTCGCGCCCATGATCGTGGGGAAGTCCGAGAGGGGCGCGGTCTTCGCGAGCTCGCTGCGCACGGTCTCGAAAAACCAGTTCTCCGCCCGGAGCGTCGCCTCGACCGTCTCGAAGGCCAGCCGGACGCTGTCTTCGGACGCCGGACTGCCCGGAATGTCGTCGATCGCCTCGGTCATCTCGCGGCCTCCCTTCCGCAGGGTCAGCCTTGGCTCCTTCCGGGTCAAGTCCGCGGTGTAGGGGCGGTGGTCGTTGGAGATGAGGTGCAGGTCGGGGTTCAATTTGTCGGTCACAGGAAAGGTCCTCCGATCCAGATAAGGGCCGCCGACGCGGCCAGGGCCGGGGCGAGCGCCGCCCGTGTGCGTCGGGTCAGAATACAGATCACGATGACGCCGAGCGCGGCCAAGAGCGCGACCTCGACGGTCAGCGCCGGGCCGAACCAGGCGACGATGCCGGCGAACAGGAAATAGTCTCCGCTGCCGATCCAGCCCTCGTCTCGGGTGAACCGGCCGAGCGCCACGCCGGTCGCGAGCAGGCCCCCCGCCGCCGCGGCGTGCGCCACAAGCTCCCCGTTCGAGAGCGCGGTCACGCAGAGGCCGGAAATCACGAGCGGAAGCGTCAGTGCGTCGGGCACGGTCTCGGTCTGCCAGTCGGTGGCGGCGAGCGCTGCGAGGAGAGCGAGGAGAATTGCGGTCGCTGCGAAGTGGGCCGGGTCACGGGCGAGAAGGACCAGCCCGCCGGCGGCGAGGGGCAGGCCCATGGCAAGCACGATGGCGAGCTGACGGCGCGGAAGCGTCATGTCTCGTCGCCGGTGAAGAAGGGAAAGACTGCCACCCGTGCTTGCGAACTCCGCAGCGCCTCCCAGAGCGCTGCCATGTCGCGGCTGCCCGAGAGCGCCGCAAGGCGGCGGCGCAGCGTCCGAGCGGGCCCGTCGGTCTCGACCGCGACGACATGGTCGGCGCCGAACGGCGGAGTGACCTTGACGGGAAGCGCGACGGGATCCGAAACCGGCGCGCTCTCGGGGTCGTCGAGGCCGAGCGCGGCGTCATGGGCGGGGTAGAGGTAGGAGATGGTGCCGTCCGCCCCAAGGTTGAAGAGTGTGACATAACTTGTTCGCCTCGCGAGGATATTTATTCGCAACACCTCGCCACTCCGGTACCTTCGATCGCCGGAATCGAAGGTGACCTCGAGGCTTGGGTGCGCCAGAGCGTCAAGCGCCGCGACCAGCCGATGCTTGTCGACGACCGCCTGCGCGGCGGCGGGGTTGGTGGCCACCGCCACCGAATCGCCGACCGATGAGTGAATGACGGCGCCCTGGCGGCGCAGATGACCGTCCCGCGCCTGTTTCACCCCTGCGATTCCGCTCCAGTCACCGGCAACGGCGAGGCGCGGCAGATCGGTGAAACGACGCTTGGCAAGCGGCACGTCAACAGGGCCGGATTCGAGGGTCTCGCCCCGCACCGCCATGAGCGGTCGCGCCTCCTGCCCGGAAGGCCGCGATTGGGGAAGCTGCACACCGTCGCTCTTCTGCCGCACGGTGCGGCGCACATGGGCCTCGAGTTCGCCCTTGGTGAGCGTGCCGTCGCCGTCGAGGTCGGCCGCGCCGCGGATGCCGCTGGCGAAGGCATACGAAAGGGCACCGCGGGCCACGCCGTCGATCAGCACCTCGGGCACCTTCTCGGCCTCGTTCACGGCCGCGAGAAAGAGGGCGATATCGTCCTCGCTCTCACCGCCCGCGGGAGGTGGGGGCGGCGGCGGCAGAGGATCTTCCGAGATGCCCTCGGGGGTCACATATCGATAGCCGAGCGCCGGCTCGAGGTCGCGGGTCACCGTGCCGGCATGGCAGGCATCGGCCACGAAGATCACCTCCAGATGCGCACTGCGGGCCAGAAACTCGGCGATCTCGTCGTCGCGGATGCGCTCGCCCGCCGCCGCACCGCGCGGCGCGAAGCCGGCGAGCAGGAAATTCTCGTCGCGCCCGTCCTCCTCGCTTCCGGCCACGTGTTCGGGTTCGTTCGAGCCGTGGCCGGCGTAGGACACGACCAGCCGGTCGCCCGGGGCGGCACGCTCGAGGATGCCCTCCCAGGCTCCGAGAATGGCCGCCCGGGTAGCCGCACCGTCGAGAAGGAGCGTGACCTCGGCTCCCGAACCGGCGAGCGCATCGGCGATGTCCTCGGCATCGTTCACCGCGCCGTACAAATCGGGAATAAAGGCGTAATCATCGATTCCGATGACGAGACCATAGCTCCGCTCGGCCAGCGCCGGGCCCGCGAGCGTGAGCCCGAACACGGTCGCGAGGATCGCCGCCGCTCTCATTCGATCGAGAAGGCGACACGCCGGGCGAGGCGATGGTGTTCGTCCGAACCCGGCTCGATACCCGGCGGCGCGGGCGGCAACCGGCTTTCACCGTAGCCCGCGACGATGACCTCGCCCGAATAGCCCTGCTCCAGCAGGAAGGTGCGCACCTGTTCGGCACGGGCCTCCGACAGCGACAGGTTGTAGTCCTCCGGCCCGAGCGGGTCGGTGTGGCCGCCGAGCTTGATCGTGGGAGGCGCGTTGAGCGTGAGGTGATCGGCGAGGACGCGCGCGTATTCCGCGCCGACGTCGTCGAACTCGGTCGAGTCGAACTCGAAGGTGATGGGCAGGCTCACCTCCTCGACCTCGAAGCCCCGTATCGAGGTGGTGAATATGCCCCCGGTCGTCCCCGACCGGGTGCGCGGCATCTCCACGGGTGCCTCGGCGAGTGCCAGAGCGGCGGTGGCGAGGTCGTAGATCTCGCCGATCTCCCCGGCTTCCGCGGCGTGGTCGGGGTCGCCCTCTGCAAGCTCGTTGAGGGCCAGTTGGAGGTGGCGGGCGGCGTCGGCGTAGTTGGCCGTCTCCCAGTCGAGACGACCGAGTTCGGCATAGCTGCGCCAGTGCTTCTCGAACACCAGCGCGCGGCCGAGAAGGTCGCGCTTCTCGGTCGTGTCCTCGGTGGCGAGGGCGGCGAGGAAGGTCTCGCGGGCGAGATAGTCGCCGACCCATTCGCGGATCGCATCGTCGCAGGCCGCGCTGAAGACGATCTCGTCATAGAGAATTTCGGCGCCTGCCCGGTCTCCGGACTGCACCGCGGCGACGACGGTGTCGTATTGCGGACAGGCGAGCGCGGGCGCGGCGGTGGCGACAAGGGCGATGGCGGCGGGCAAGAGGCGTTGCATGGGACAGGCTCCTCGGGTCAGGGCTCGATGCGGTAGGGCAGATACGTGGCCGACCACGCGATATCGCTCTCTGGGTCGGCTTCCAGGGCGAGCAGGCGCTGGCTGATCTCGAAGAGCGACTGGCCGGCATTCCGAACCGTGCCGCCGTCGAGACCGGCTGGCAGAAGGGCGGTGAGTTCCGGCAGATCGCCCTCGATGAACAGACCCAGCAGCACTCCCTGCCCCGCCGGTTCGGTGACGCGGATGCGAAGGGGCTTGCCATTGACGCCAAGCACGCTCGGGATGCTCAGCGCACGGCCGGGGGCCAGCCGGGTCGCGCCCTCGGCGCTGAGCCGGGAGGGATAGACCTGGGCGAGAGCGCCGGTCGGGTCGACATCGAGCAGCACCAGCGCGCCGGCCCGCTCCGAGGAGACGGAGAAGGTGACGAAATCGCCGACCGCGAGCCGTTCGCCGCCGGAAATCGACAGGTTCAGCCCGGCGTCGTTGCTCGGCGCGAAGAGGTCGGTCACGAAACCGACGGTCTCGCGGAAACTCGAGGGGGTGTCGTCGTCGGGCAGGATCGGACCCGGGGTCGGCCCGGGCTCCGGCCGGACGGCGGCCGGGCGTTCAAAGAGGATGGCTTCGCCCGCCCCGGCAAAGCGGGGAGCGAGTCCGCGCCCGGTGGCGAGGCATCGGCCGGCGCCGTCGCACCAGTCGGAGAGCCGTTCGGTCACATGGGCCGAAAGCTCGTCCGCGGTCAGGGCGCCATCGCTGTCCGCATCGGCCGTCGCTTCGGTCAGCCCGTCGATCCAGGCGGCGGTGAACACCCCTGCCCCGGCCGTTTCCCAGGCGAACTGACCGGGCCCGGCCGCCATCCAGACACCCGTCGCGCCGTCGAAATCGAGCGGCGTTTCGGTGGCGCGACCCGCGAGGCCGCGCGTGCCCGGAAGGCCGCCATCGAAGCCTGCGTCGATCATCACATGGACCTCGCGGTCGGAGATGAACGCGAGGACGTCGGTGATGGTGGAGAGCGGGATTTCGCCCAGAACGCTGTCACCATCATGGGCCAGAAGCGCGGGCGTGCCTGTGAGAAGCGTGGTCCCGAGCCCCGCGAAGTAGAGAAACACCCGGTCGCCCGCCGTGGTCTCGCCGACCAGCCGGTCGATGAGGGCGGAGACGATGGCGTCCGCCGTCGCCTCGCCGTCGACGAGCCGGGTGATCTGGTCGTCCTGAAAGCCCATCGGCCCGGTGAGCAGATCCGACATGCGCTCGACGTCCGCGACCGCGCCGGTCAGCAACGGGGCGCCGTCAATGGCGGAGTAGTCGTCGATGCCGACGAGAAGGGCCCGGTCTTCCGCCGAGGCAGTGCCGGCGGCGAGCAGGGCGAGAGCGAGAACGCCGGGTCTCATGGCCATGCCTCCAGATCGCGCGCGCAGCGGAAGCCGAAGTCGACACCCGCGGCGTCGCCGGGGACGACGAGGCGGGCGGAGATGCGCAGATCGGCGGGGTTGGCGGTGTTCCAGGACCCGCCCTTCAGCACCGCGCCATCCGCCCCGCGAACCCATTCGCGGACGTTGCCCGACAGCCCCTCGTGGCCCGCAGACCCGCGACCGCCGGCGTCGCTCACCGGCCTCGGCAGGCGGTGGGTAGGCTCGGGAGCGCCACGCCAGACCGCGGCGTCTGCGCGCCACCGCCCCCAGGGAAACACGGCCTCTGCATCGCCCCGCGCGGCGGCCTCCCACTCGGCCTCGGTGGGCAGGCGGCCGCCGGCCCAGTCGCAATAGGCCGCCGCGTCGCGCAACGACACGATACGCACCGGAAGATCCGGCACACTCGCGGCGTCGCTTCCGGGCCCGGAGGGCTGCGCCCAGGTATAGCCGCCATCGATGAGGCGGGCCTCACCGCTCGACGTGAGTGCCACGACCCGCCCGGTCTCTTCGGCCTCGGTGACGTAGCCGGTCGCATCGACGAAGTCGTCGAAGGCCGACGCGGAAACCTCGGTCGGGTCGATCTCGTAAGGGGTCAACTCGGCCCGTCGGGCCGCCTCGCCCTCGGGCCGGGCCGCGGGGCAGAGGTCGGTGTCGATCGGCGCCGCCTCCCGGCAGAGGTCGATCGCCGCGGCGAGGCGCCCGGCGTCGTCACCGATGGTGACGACGCGCGGGGCCGCCGCGACGCGAGTGCCGGGTGGGGAGCCCGGCAGGGCAGCGAGGGATGAGAGCGCTGCCTCATAGAGCGCCGCGGCATTGAAGAAGTGACCGGTGTCGAAAGCGCCGTCGGCGCGGGTGATGTAGGTTTTTGCAATCAGCGCGGCGGCGGGGTTGTCGCCGGTCCCGGCCGTTTCGACCTCGGCGCGGGCCGTTTCGGCTGCCGTCTGATGCTGCGAGACAACCGAAGCGAAGGCTTCGCCCGCGGCGGCCCAGGCGGATGCCGCAGCTTCGTACCGGCCTTCCAGCAGATACGTCGCGGCTTCGGCGGCAAGACCGCTGGCGCCGGCGAGGGCCTCGTCTCCGGTGCCCGCCGCCCGTTCGGCCGCCTCGGCGAGCTCATTCGTTCCATCGCGCGCTTCGCGCGCGGCAACCTCCGCCTCGGCGAGCCGGGAAAGCGCCGTGTCGGCGAACGCCTCGGCGTCCGCCGCAAGGGTCGCTGCCCGACCCGGATCCTCTGAGAGCAGATCGTCGGCCTCGGCGAGCTCGCTGCGCGCAGCCTCGATCGCGGCTTTTGCCGCCTCCGAGGCCAGAGGTGCGCCCGACCCGAGACCGAGAGCGAGCGTGCGGTCGGCCTCCCGCAGGGCCCCCTGAGCCTCCCTGGTCGCCGCGAAGGCCGCGCGCTCGGCGCGGACGAGGTCCGCGAGTCCGTCCCGCTCGGCCCTGAGGTCGCTGTTGGCGATGAAGAAGTAGCACGCCGCCGCCGTGGTCGCGAGAAAGCCGCCGAAGAGCGTCAGGGCGGTGGCTTTCGATACGCCGTCCCGGCCCGCAGCGGACGCGACGGGCGGGCGTGGCTCGCGGGGTGGCGACACCGTTTCCCCCACGGTCGCGGACGGCTCCGCAACCGACTGGCCCTTGAGGACCGTGTGGAAGGCCCGGCGCGCTGCGGCCGCACTGCTGTAGGGTGCGGCGTTGGGAAGGTGCCCGGTCATGCGCGCCAGAAGCCGGGCGAGCTGGTCTGCGTTGGGGTGGCCGTCGGGGAAGAGCTCTTCGGCGGTCAGCGGCGGGCGGGCCTCGCCGAGCACTGCCGCGACGATCGCTTCGTCGTCCGCCGGCGCGCCGGTCAGCATTCGCGCGGGGCCCTCGGGGCCGAGAACGATGCGGTAGCCGAGCATCCCCGCGGCATGAACGTCATCCTCCGCCCGGGGCTGGGCGCTGTTGACGATATGGCGCGACTGGTAAGCGGCCGGCTGATGCGCGACCGTGGTCGCCCGACCGCCCGAGAAGGTGAGTTCGGTCAGCCTGAGCCCGCCGCCCTCGGCCTCGCGCCGCACCACGTCGGGCCCGAGGTTTCCGTGGACAAGACCGGCCCCGTGCAACACCGCGAGCCCGTCGAGAACCTGGTCGAAGACCGCGAGGCGGGCGTCGAGCGGCAGGGTGTCGAAGGCCTCGTCGAAAACCGCCACCGGGCAGCTCAGCACGGCGAGTGCCGGGCTCTTGCGAAACGCCCGGCTTGTCAGCAGCCGCTCGGTGGCCTGCAGCCTCGGGCTCTCGAGCTTCGCGTAGGCGGCGAAACCCTTGGCGATATCGGCCGTGACCGCTTCGTCGCGGGCCACGCTGAAGCTCGGGGTGTAGATCGAGACCGGCGCGCTGTTCTGCTTTCTGACACCCGACAGGACCGCGCAGTCGCCCACGGTCTTTTCCAGCGTGACCCCGTTGAAATATTGCCCGAGCGCCTCGGAAAGCCGGGCGTCGATGACGTGGTTGGCCGTGTCCTGCATGACCGCGTGGTCTCCGTTCTAGTTCGACGCGCTGACCTCGAGGAGGGCAAGATCGAAGCGCGATGCGGTCAGGATAGGGCAGCGGGCGGTGCCGACCGGCAAAACGTTTTCCATACGACGAAGCGCGCTCGATGCGTCGAGATAGCGGTTCTCGCGCGCCAGAAGGAATGCGTCGGCGAGGATCTCGCGGACCGCCGTGTCGAGATCGGCCCGGGCGAGACGCGCCGCGGCCGGGTCGGTGTCGCGAAACGCCATCACCCGCCAGTAGGGGCTCGCGGGATCCGAGGCGGCGACGGCCCGTCCGGGTGTGCGGGAGGTGGCAAGGCAGGTTTCAAGCGCCGGCTCGAGGTCGGCAGCACCGGTCACGAAAGGCGCTGTGCGCAGACCGGAGGGTCCCCGCTCGCCACTGCCCGCCGCGAGCATGAAAAAGATCGCGCCGCCCGCCATCGCCGCCATCAGCGGCAAGGCGACTGCCAGGGGCACGGTCTTCGGCCCTTCTTCGGCTCCGCTCTCCGCCGGCGCGACGGGAGCAGCCGCGCAGCGTGCAAGGTCGATGCGTGTCTCTCCGCCGAGGCGGAACCACATGCCCGCGCGCGCCTTGCCGGTGCGCGGGTTGCCCCGGTCGACTTCGGTGAGACCGAGATCGGATGTGAAATAGTCCCAGCCGCCGTCGGTGCGCCGCTCGAAGGTGAGGTGCCCGGGCACGACGTCGCCGGCGCCGAGGCGCAGATCGTCCCCCGGCCCGGTTCCGATGCTGATCCGGTCCCCCGAAAGCGTCACCCCGTATTCGAGGTCGATGCCCTCGGTCACTTCGGCGCGGAGGCCCTTCGATGCGAGAAAGGTCATCATCAGAAGAACCCCTGGCCGCGGATCGAGACGATCGTGGGCGCGAGGGCGGCGACGATGATCGACATCAGCATGATGAAGACCGGCATCACGATGTTTGTCTTCAGCCGCTCGGCCGCGCGGCTCGCCATTTCCTCGCGGAGGTAGCGAAGCTCATCGGCCTGATCGGAATAGAACGCCTCGGCCTCGCCCGACGAGCGTTCGCCCTGGGCCAGGTTCTTCAGGATCGTCTTCACGGAGCTTGGCTGCACCCGGTCGATCATCCGGTGCAGCGCGGCGTCGAAGCTCGTGGCGTCGGCATCCTTCGCGGTGATGGCGATTTCCCGCGACAGCGGCGTGCCCGGGGCGGCCTCGACATATTTCGCGAGCGCCTTTCTCGGCGTGCCTCCCGCCTGCACGACGAGCACGGCGAGGTCGAGAAAGAACGGAAATTCCCGTTCGATAGCCTCGGAATTGCGCTTTGCCGCGCCGCTGACATCGATGACGAGGTAGACGAACACCACCCCGCCGCCGAAGACCCACCAACGCAGGCCCGTCTCGAGGGGCGCACCGCCGGAGGCGAGCGCATTGAGCGCAAAGAACACCCCGACGCCCGCGCCGATCAGCACACCGAGAACGATGGCCGCGGCGAGGTAGTGCCGCCCGCTGATCCCGCCATAGGGCCGGCCGGCGAACATGAGGTCCTGGTCGATGCGCGCGGCGAGACCGGGAAACGGCGCGGCGAGCACCGCGAAGGCCGCGCCGAGGGCCCGGACCGTCCGCGCCGAGGCGTCCCGCCCCTCGGGTTCGGCGTCGAGCTCGTCGGCGAACCGGGCATGCGAGGCGCCCAGAAGGTCGGCCACGATCAGGCCGATCATGAGCGCGGCAAGGCCGAAGGCGGCCGGGACGATGTAGAGCTCCATCAGACCGCCACCTTCGTCAGCCGCTGGCCCAGGAAATGGGCGGCGAAGAAGCCCAGAACCGCTCCGCCGATCAGGAGTTGGCCGAAGGGGTCGGCCAGCACGCTCGTCTCGTGATCGACCACAAGCGCCGAGCCAATCGCCACCAGAGGGCCGACGAAGGACATCAGGTAGAGGTTGCGCCGGCCGTTCTCGGAGGCGGTGCGCAGCTTCTTGTTGAGCCGCTCGATCTCGATGAGGGTGCGCGAGAGGTTCTTCAGCGCCTCGATGAGCCGGCCGCCGCTCGACGTGCCCACCCGGACGACCGAGGCCGTCAGGGTGAAGCTCGGCGAATTGAGCTGGCGCGCCATCTCGGCGAAGGCCTCGTCGACGCCCATGATCTCGACCCGGCGCTGGAGCCGCCCGATCTCGACATCCGCAGGCGGCGGCGCGCTTTCGGTCACGCGTTTGAGGGCCATCTCCAGCGTGGCACCCGCGGCCATTTCATTGGCGACCTGCTGAAGCGCGAGCGGCAGGGCGAGTTCGAGTTCCTGCGACCGCTTGCTTGCCGCGCGCGAGTAGAGAACGGCGGGAACGGCGAGGATGAGACCGAGGATCATCGCAATCATCGGGACGGTGGCTCCGGCGAAAAAGAGGCCGAATGACAGGGCGAGGGCTGCGAAGAGCCCGAGCGCGAGCGCTTCGACGGGGTCGGTCGGCTTGCCTGTCAGGAACGTCAGCACGTCCGCGAGCCGGGTGCGGCGGTCTTCCGACATCGCGGCCCAGCCGAGCCCGATTGCCGGCAGGGCGAGGGCCTGGGCGCCGAAGAGCCCGACCGCGAAGAGCGCGGCCATGGCCGGGTTGAGAAGGTCAGGCTGCATCGCGGGCCTCGCTGGTCTCTGTCTCGTCGAAGAAGGTCTCGATCTGCAGGAGGTCGCGCTCGGCCATCTCCTGAAAAAAGCTCGGGATGTAGCCGGACACGCTGTGACGCAGCCTGCCCCCGGCGCTCGAAAGCTCGAAGATCGGCATCACCGGAATCTCGCCGGTGTCGGGGTCGTAGTCGCCGAGTTCGGCGATCTCGACGATGGTGCGCTGGCGCGCGAGCGGCGGTGCATCCGGCGCGAGCGAAGGCGTTTTCCTCACCTGCACGACGAGGTCTATGGCGGCGCTGATCTGCTGGCGGATCGCGTGGATCGGCAGATCCTGACCCGACTGGAGCACCATGGTCTCGAGCCTCAGGATGAGATCCTGCGGCGAGTTCGCGTGCGCGGTGGTCATCGAGCCGGAATGGCCGGTGTTCATCGCCTGCAGCATGTCGAGGGTCTCGCCGCTGCGGCATTCGCCGACGACGATCCGGTCGGGACGCATCCTCAGCGCGTTCTTGACGAGGTCCCGGATCGAGATTTCCCCGCGTCCGTCGACATTTGCGCGGCGGGCTTCAAGCGTGACGAGGTTGCGGTTCTTGAGCCTGAGTTCGGCAGTGTCCTCGATCGTGACGATGCGCTCGTCCCCGGGCACGAACATCGCCAGCGCGTTCAGGAGCGTCGTCTTGCCCGAGCCGGTGCCGCCGGAGATGATGACGTTCTTTCGCGCGAGCACCGAGGCCTCCAGAAACCGCTCCATCGGGAGCGACATCGCCCGGTTGCGGCGGAGGTCGGAGACGCGCCAGTGGGTCTTGCCGAATTTTCGGATCGTCAGCGACAGCCCGTTGAGCGCGGTGGGTGTCGCGACGATGTTGACGCGGCTGCCGTCCTCGAGGCGCGCGTCCGCGAGCGGCGCGCCCTCGGTGAGTTGCTTGCCGTCGCGCCCCGCGATGCGGGCGGCGACGGTGAACAGCTCGTTGTCCGAGGCGAAGGTCAGCCCCGTCTCGAACATCGCGTTGCCCTTCTCGACGAAGATCCGGTCCGGCCCGCAGACCATGATTTCCGAGATCGCGTCGATATCGAGCAGAAACTGGATCGGGCCGAGCCGAAAGAAAAGGCCGAGCACCCGTTCGCGGATGGCGTCCCGGATGAGGGCGAGCTTGAAGGTGCCGTTGATCGAGCCCGAGATCGCCCGGTAGGCATCGGCGAAGCCTTCATGCAGGCGCGCGAGGTCATCGGCGGTGCTGTCGCGGGTCATTTCGAGGTTGAGTTCGGAGGCGAGGTCTTCGCGCAGCTCGACGGCACGGGCGCGCTGGTCGGCATTGAGCTGCGAATAGGTCAGTTCGATGTCGCCACGGGTGCCGCTCATCAGGCAGGCCGAAATGAGTGGCCGGCGCAGCGCCTCGGCGCAGTACCGGTTCACGGTCGCGACCATGCCCGGCTTGCCGGCAAGGTCGAGTTCCTTCTCGATCAGCCTGTCGAGTTCGGCGGACAGAAGCGCCTCGCGCTGACCCGCGCCGCCATCGAAAAGGTCGCGCCGACGGTCCTCGAAATCGAGGAGCGCCTCGTTCATCATCAGCTCGATATCTGCGAGTTCGGAATTGGCGACCGCCGAAGTCACCGCGGCATTCGGCAGCATGAGCTGCAGCATCGTGTTGCCGAGCCAGAGTTCGGCTCCGGCGGGCAGCGGGACCTGTTCATCCTTGGCGAGTGTCCGCTTTCCGAGCCGCGCCCCGGCGGAGGTGAGCGGCATGACATGCCATGCGCCGCCCGCATTCACGAGGCGTGCATGGCGCGGGGTGGTGCCTGCCCCGGCGAGGAGAACGTAGTCGGGCGCCGCGGCGCGCGAGCGGTCGTTGCCGAGTTCGTAGAATGTCCCCTCCAGCGCAACCGCCGCCTTGCGGTTGCCGAAGGCGTCGCACACCCGGACATGGGCGCGCCCGACGCTCACTGGAGAAGTCCCACGCAGTCGGATCCCGCGGCGCCCTCGCAAGGGTTGCGCAGCACCAGAGTGAGATCGCTCACGCTCAGCACCTCGAGCGCCAGGAACGCCTCTACCGCGGCCGTTGGCGCCTGCATGGTGACGTTCTTGTACTCCGGGCTTTCGGTTTCGCGCTGGATCGCCCCGTCGTCGAACTCGCCCACCGCCATCACCTCGGCGTTCTCCAGAAGCACACGGGTGACGATCTGCTCGTTCTCGTTGACGAAGGGACCGATCACGTCGACCCGCGAGCCGGGCACGAGAAACACGCCCACGCCCCGGTCGGGCTCGACGGGAATCGAGAAGGCCCGGTTACCCGGCTCGATCCGAAGGTCGAAGTCGAGCGCCGGTTCGGAGAAGAAATGCGCGCGCTGCAGGAAGCTGCCCGCGGGCACGTCCTGTCCGAACACCCGGCCCTTGAGGTTGATCCGGGTGACCGGGTCGTCGCTCAGGGCCCAGACGAAATCCTCCGACAGGGTGCGGGGCATCGGCTGGGAGACGACGAACTCCTCGACGAAGGCATCGTCGACGACCGTTCCGGCCTCGATCACGAGCCCGTCTTTCGCGACAAGACGCAACTTCGAGATGGTCGCGGTCTGCGCCGCGACGTCCTGGTAATAGACCCATCCCACGCCGAGGGCGAGCAGGGCGGCGAGAAGATAGAAAATGTTCCGCATCATTCCTCCAGGTATCTCGCGACGACGAGGGTGGCCTCACCGTCATGCTGAAAGTACAGGCCCAGGGTGCAGTCATCGGCGTATCCGACAAAAAACGACGTCGCCCGGGCATCCTCCTCGTCTGCGTCGAAGGCGAATCCCTCGCGCTCGAAATGCGCGCGATAGAGGGCTGCGACGTCGCCGCGCGCTCCCGGCTGTTTCACGACGACCTGGCCGGCACACGGCTCGGCGCCCGTCGCGTCGAGAAGCACCGCCGCCCCTTCGGGCAAGTCAAACGCAGGCGGCGGGAAACGGGCGAGCACCATCAGCGACATCGCGGTCCCCTGCCCCGCCGGTGTCAGCGAGGTCACGATGCTCATGACCCGCCCCGGAGCGAGAAGCTCGCTGTCGAGATCGGGAAAGGCCGACTTGAGAAACGATGCCAGCGCCGGCGGCAGCGTCGCGCCGGAATACGAGAGCAGGGTTTGCTCTCCGTTCGAGACGAGGTCGACCGGGGGCGGCATCCGGCGGGCGAGTTCGCCCGTCAGCGCCTCGAATTCCGTGGAGGTTTCGGCGAAATACTGGCGCATGGCCTCGCGGGCGCCAGCGGGAGCCGCGCAGATCAGGGTAAAGAGGAGAGCGAGGCGGATCAGCATTGCGGGCCGACATTCGGAAAGACATTGGGAAAGAGTTTCCAGGTTTCGCTTTCGCAAAGCTCGTCCCAGAGCACGTCGTCATGGCCCTCCTCGAAGCCGTCGTCGGCGTGGGTCCAGACGACTTTCTCGGGCCAGATGAACCGCTGGCGGGCACTGGCGGGGTCTTCTTCGGACAGAAAGGCCGGGCCATCGAAGGTCATGTCGGCGGTGGCGGTGCCCAGAATGTCGGATGGGCCGCCTCGGGGCCGGACATCGCGCAGGATCTCGTCCCAGGGGTCGGCTGCGGTTTCGAGGGCGTCCCAGACCGGCCGTTCACGGGAGAGGCCGCGCTCGCCGTCGCCCCGGCAACGGGCGATCTCGCCGGTCTGTTCGACGGTCTGACGGCCCGAGAAGTCGGGCGTGTCGCTGCTGCATCCCGACGTCGGGACCGAGCGGGCGCTCGCGGCCTCGACGGTGCTGAGGCGCGCGGATACCGCGGTTTCCTGGCGGTGCAGCGAGGCTTCGAGAAGATATTGCCCGAGCACGATCACGATGACCGCGATCGGCAGGACCATCACGCCCTCGATCGTGACGGAGCCGCGCCGGTCAGTGCGCATTGACCCGCTCCCAGCCGCTGCCTGACCCGACGGCGCCGAGGCTCTCGGCCAGTTCCTCGAAGCTCGCGGTCGCCTGCCGGCGCAGGTCGCCTGCCATGGCGCTCGGGTCGTCGAGCCGGGTGGCGGGCATCATGCGAGACTGCCAGTTCTGGGTGAAGAGCGTGGCGCCATCGGGGTTGTAGACGCCGACCTGCCCGTAGCCCGTGTGCGACTGCACGGGGCTGGAGAGGATCGCCGTGCCGCGCCGGGTGGAAAGCTCCATTTCCGAGAATGCGAGGACGTGGAACGATTCGGGCATGGTCGCCGGCTCGATGGGCGGCGCCGGGTCGACGGGACCGATCCCGTCGAGCTCCCAGATTTCGGGCACCGGGGCGGCGAATAGTGGTGTGAATCCGTCGAGACCGACGGGAATGTTGTCGCGCAGATCGCCCGCCATGATCGCGAGGTGAAACATGTCGAACTTGCGGGTGAACTCGTTGTTGTCGCGCCGCCCCTGGGTCAGCGGGAAGTTGAACGGGTAGCCGCGAGGGTGGCGGTCGAAGGCGAAGGGAAGATTGCGCAGGACGCGCAGCACTTCCTCCGTGATCTCGCCGATGTTCTCGAGCCCTTCGAGAAGTGCCGTCGTGTCGTCGTCGAACGGGGTTTCCTCATCCGGGCTCTCGGACGGTGGCCTGTTGCCGGGTCCGATGGCGTTGCCCGGCCCGGCAAGCGGGTGGCGCGGCAGGTCCGAAATACGGTCCTTGTAGAACTGGTCGAAGTCGTAGAGCGCGGTGCCGATCTCGGTGGCGTGGTTGATGTAGTCTTTCAATTGGGGCCGGCTGGACGAGCCTCCTGCGGAAATCGGCCCGGTGCCCATGTCGAAGCCCCGCGCGGCGAAGGTCGTGTCACGGACCGTGGTGCCCAGCGTGGTGAGTAAATAGAGCTGGCCACGGGCTTCGGCCGTGGCCTCGACAAGCGGCAGCGCCATGCCGTCGCGGGAGTTGCTGCTGTCGCAGTCCGCCACCCCGTCGCCGTTGCAGGGGTCGGCGAAATGGTGGTCGTCGATCTCGAGAACCTCGCGGTAATGCCCCGCGATCTCGGCCATGGCGCGGGGGTGGCGGGCGGCGAGCGCGCGGTTCATCCCGTCGATGGCCTCGAGTGCCTTGGTCGCGGTCTGCACCCCGTGGGCCGGGTCGAAATTGTCGCGGATCTCGATGGAGCGGCCGAGGGCCACGGCCGCCGGAAGGCCGACGGCCGTGTGCCAGGCGCCGCAGAACGGCACCCAGATGGCCAATTCGACCGCAATCGAGATCGGGTTGCTGGTGTAGGGACGGCACTGCGAAGCGGCATGGCCCGCGATATGTCCGGCAGCGGCGGTAGCAACGATGGTGAGTTCGGTCGTCGTCCAGAGAAGCGCTTCCGACCCCACGGCCACACCGAAGAGCTGGGCCGCCGTCACGTTGTTCATCGAGATGACGTTGAGCGCGCGGGCGGACCAGACCCCGTGCGCCTTCGCCAGCGCATCGGCCGCGTCCTGCGAATGGCGGCGGTCGTCGACCATCTGGCTCGTGTTGATGTTGGCCGACATCATGCCGGCGACGGGCACCATCGCGGCGACGGCGACAAGGGCGAGCGCGCCCCGGCGGCGGCGCTGGAGAAAGCCCCTCATAAGAGCGTCACCGAGGCTTCGGCGTATTTCCAGTAGGTGCCGTCGCCGCGCTCGCCATCGCGCACGAAGCGGCGGAACGGGGTCGAGAGCGGAAAGCGGAAGCCGACCGTGGCGCGGACCGGCACGTCGGTCTGCCCGCCCGCGAGCGAAAAGGCGCCCTGCTGCCATTCGAGCTCTACGGTGACGTTGCCGGGTTCGTAGACATAGCAGAGCGCGTTCTCGACCGCCTGCGTGCGGCCTGCGACCATGTCGGACCCGGTGAGCGCCTCGACGGCCTCGCGCGGCACATCGGGGCAGCCGCGCCCGGCCGCGGCCCCGGTGGTGGGGGCCGCGGCGACGAGCGCCCAGCGCGCGGCATCCTCGGCCTTCTGTTGTGCGAGGGCATCGAGGCGGTTGCCGTCGAGGTCGCATTGCGTCGGGCGGAGGCCCACCAGCCCGGAATTCAGCCGGTCGACGAAGTCGAACGGCGGGCAGAGATGCACCAGCGCACTTCGCGCCGCGGCGTGTGCCGCCTGCTCGAGATGCACCCGCGACTGGGCAGTGATCATCACCTGCGAGACCGCGCCGAACAGTATGAGCATGATCGGCAGCGCGAGCGCGGCCTCGAGGCCGGCGCTCGCCCGTCGTCTGGTCCCGGCAAGCCTCATTGCGCCATGTCCACGACTTCGTCGACCTTGTCGCGGTAGCTGTCGCGCTGCTCGACGCGGCTGTCGGTAATTCCCGTCGCCATCGCGGTGAGAGCCGCGACGACCGCGAGGCCGAAACCGAAGATCAGGAGCTTTTCGAGGGTCATGGGGCGATCCCGTGTCTACTGACCACCGGCGCCCGCGAGGTCGCCTAAACCATCCTGCAGCTCACTTTCGGTCTCGCCACGCGTGTTCATGACATTCGTTGCAAGCGTCGTGATCGCGAGAAGCGCGGCGAGCGCGAAGCCGAAGATCAGGAGTTTCTCGAGAGTCATGTTGGATTTCCTTTTCATGAAGGCGGGAGGAGGTTTCATCGTCCTGCCCGCCGCTATTCCATCAATTCGTTGATCGTCTCGATCACGTATTCGACGATGTCTCCGCCCATGGTCGCCAGCACCGTCGCAACCGCGAGGCCCAGGCCAAAAATCAGGAGGTATTCCAGGGACATGAGGGCGATCTCCGTTTCCCGTGTCTCAGCTTTGTGGTCCGACCTTAAGCCGCTCCCCGCTCAGGACGGGGACGTCGTTTCCGATGCGACGGACAGGAGCGGAGCGTCGGCATCGGCCCTGCTGAAGAGCGTCGTCACCGGGTAGGGCCCGGTGCCCGGGTCGAGCGCACCGACCTCGGCGATTTCCATCACCTGCCTTTTGCCGGCGGTGCGACGGACCTGCACAACGATGTCGATCGCCTCGATGATCTGGCGGCGCACCGCGACGAGCGGCACGTCGGCGTCCGACATCAGGCACATCGTCTCGAGCCGCGACAGCGCGCGGGCCGGGTCGTCGGCGTGGACGGTGGAAAGCGAGCCGGCGTGGCCGGAGTTCATCGCCTGGATCATGTCGAGCGCTTCGCCGCCCCGGCATTCGCCGACGAGAATGCGGTCGGGCCGCATCCGAAGGGCGGCGCGGAAAAGCTCGCGTATGGTGATGCCGCCGCGACCCTTGCCGTCGGGCATCTGGCTTTCGAGCTGGACGACATGGGGCATCCGGAGGTCGAGTTCGGCGACATCCTCGATCGTGAGAATGCGCTCGGCGGGCTCGATCATGCGGGCGAGAATGCCCAGAAGCGTCGTCTTGCCGGTGCCCGTGCCGCCCGAGATGATGATGTTGCGGTGGCCCCGCACCTGCTCGCGCAGATAGCGGGTCGCCTCTTGCGAGAGCGAGCCCGAGGCTTCGAGCTGCTCTATCGTCGGCGGGTCGGCGGCGAATTTCCTTATCGCGATGGTGATGCCCGCGCGCGCCGCCGGGTCCTGCACGATATGCACCCGCGCCCGGCTCGGCGTGCGCGCCTCGAGCGAGAGGGTATGCTGGTCGAGCCGCTTGCCGGAAAACTGCAGGATCACCCGCGCCATCGCCCTGAGGGCCGCGGGGTCGCGCATCGTCTCGGCCACGCGCACGACACCGCCCTTGCCGTCGATGAACACCTCTTCGGGACCGTTGATCATGATCTCGGTCACCGAAGGGTCATCGTAATAGGGCGTGAGTGGCCCCATCACGTGGCGCAGAAGCTGGTCGTATACCCCGTCGTCGACCATCGCGTCAGCCCAGCGGCAGCGAGAAGAGATAGGTCTTGATCGCCATCGAGCCGATGAGAGCCTCGCGCAGCAGCGTCATCAGCACCACGAAAGCGATGAGAAGGGCGCCGGTGGTCAGAAGATAGTCGAGGCTCATGTGCAGCTCTCCAATGGCGAACCTGTCTCGCCTTGGTGCCACGGGCGCCGTGCCTGCCGCTGCCTGTCGTACCGAAAACGACGCCGCCTTCCCTCGGCGCCCTCCGCTTACCGTGGCGGCAAGCAAGTCAGCCATGACTGCAGGTTGCCGAAGAGGATGAAAGGTATGATGCGCGTTGCATCTCTCGTCGTTCTGGGACTGCTGCCGGGGGCGGCCCGGGCGGAGCCCTGCCCGAGCTTCGGACTGAGTTCGGAGTATCTGGCACAGTTTTTTTGCCAGCAACTCGATGACGTCGTCCCACCCGCCACGCGCTCGGCGCGCACCGGCGAGACGGCAACCGAGCAGCCCGACGCGCTGCCCGACGACGCCTGGCTCGATCTGTCACCGGTCGCCGACGCCTGGCGGTCGGACCCTGCCAAGACGCTGCGCCTGATCGAGAGGATCCGCGATGCGGGTGGCCTGCCGGTCAACTGATGCGACCCGTCAGAGCCATGAAAACATTTCGTAATTTCCCTGTGACGCCCGTCACAGAACCAAACGGCAGAGATGGAGGATCAAGGATGCAGGAAGGAGAACGGACATGGTTTCCACTCGACTTGCATCTCCCTCGGACCCCTGCGGTCTGCCTCGGATGGAGCGGCGCGGCCGGGTGGATCCGGTCAAGCTTCTCGACCTCATCGCGCGGATCAAATCCGCCAGTGGAGGCCAGCCGGCCCCTGTCGGCCGGGCGACCCCGAAACCGTCAGCCAGGACCGGCTGACCCCCAACCCCTTCAGGAAAGGAAATGGAAATGTTCGACAAGATGATCCGCCTCGGAGGCGCGAGCGTTCTGGCCGTGACGGTCAGCGGCTGCTCCGGCCTGCAAATACCCTCGTTCGCACCGCAGAGCCAGGCTGTCGCGCCGGCGCCGGTCGCCACGCAGGTCGCTCCCGCGCCGGTGCCCGCCGCCACCGCCCCGGCCCCGACGCCCGTCCGCGGAAACGACAACCCGTTCCACAGGGATGACGACGACGACGACGACAGCGGTGGCGGCGGCGGCGGCGGCGGCGGCGGAAACGACGACAACGATTCCGGCTGGGGTTGACGCAGGGAGGCGTTGAAATGAGACGAATCTCCACCATCGCCGCCCTTCTGGGCACCGCCGCATGTCTTGCCGGCGGTGCCACCGCACAGACCGGCTCATATCTCGACCAGCTCGTGTCGGGGTCTGCGAGCTTCGCGCCACTGAGAAGCATCGACACGTCGACGCGGGCGGAAAAGCGCTATGCGGTCGTCATCGGCAATTCGGACTATGGCGCGATTCCCGACCTGCCGAACGCACGTGCGGATGCAGAGGTGGTGGCGGAGTTCCTGCGCAGCCAGGATTACCTCGTCAACCTCCACCAGGACATCACCAAGCGCGGCTTCGAGGACGTTCTTCGCCGGATCCTGTTCGATGTCGACAAGGACACCGAGGTGGTGATCTTCTTCGCCGGACACGGCTTCCAGATCGGGGCGGAGAACTACCTCGTCCCCGTGGATGCCGACCTCGACACGGTCTATGACATCCCGTTCGAGGCGGTCTCGCTCGGCTCGCTGCTGAGCATCGTCGGCGCCCGGGCGCGGCTTCAGGTCGTCATTCTCGACAGCTGCCGCGACAACCCGTTCGCGGGCCGCACGGCCCTCGCCGATCTCGGCGCGAACCTGCGGGAGACGAAGACCGGTTTCAGCTCGGTCGCAGCACCGCTCAATTCGATGCTCGTCTATTCCACCGCCCCCGGGGCGCTCGCGTATGACGGCGAGGGGGAGAACAGCCCGTTCACCGCGGCCCTCGTCACCGAAGCGAGCGCACGCCCGGATGACGAGATCCAGGACGTCTTCGAGGATGTCCGCCGCGCGGTCTACGCGGAGACGCAGGGCCGTCAGGTGCCCTGGGACAGTTCCACCCTGATCGAACCCGCGAGCTTCGGCATAGGCGCCGCGCTGAGCCGCCCCCTGCCGGTCTCGAGTTTCGGCACCGGCCAGAGCCGGGGGCTTGCCCGGATCGCGGACACCGCACCCGAGGACCTCGTTTCGGCAAGCGACGTCACCGTGTCGGCAGTCATCGAGGCGGACTTCCAGCCCGAGATCGAGATCGGCCCGGCGTTGCTGAATGCGCTCGACCTCGCCCCGACCGATCGGGTGAAGATCATCAAGAACCCCGAAACCGGCCGTCTGGTGCTGCCGCAGGAGGACGGCCGCCGCCAGGAGGTCGGGGGACGCGACCTCGGTCCCGCCGAAATCGACCGGCTGCTTCTCGTCGATACCTCCGTGCAGACCCCGGCCCTCGCGCTAGAAAACGGGCGCATCGGCGACAGCCTGACACTTCAGGTGGATGGAACCGAGCGCACGGTCGCGCTCGAACTGCGCCCCGACGGATGTGACTTTCACGCCGGCGACCATCTCGACCCCGACGGGATGGGAATTACGCGCTATCCCAACGAAATCGAACCGGCGACCGCGCTCGCCGCCTGCGAGGCCGCCACGGAGGCCTCTCCCGAGGTCGGTCGCTTCCACTTTCAGAAGGGCCGCGCCCTTCTCGCGCTGCGCGATCTCGACGCCGCCGAGGCGGCGTTCGAAGAGGCGCGCGATCTCGGCCATGCAAGGGCCTGGTATTCCCTCGGCACCGTGGCGCTCGAACGCGCCCGGCAGGAGGACCGGGTGATCGACGGTGCCGCACCCGAAGACGTGCTCGAGCTCTACGCCCGGGGCGTCGATGCGGGCGACCCCTACGCCTTCTACGCCCTCGGCCGGCAGCTCATGCGCTTCGGCGGCACCGACGCGATCGAGGTCGAGGGCTACGACCTCGTGATGCGGTCTCTCGAAGTCGGCCACACCTTCGCGATGAACGATCTCGCCTCGTTCTACCTGGATACCGATTCGGAATATTTCGACGGCGAGCGCGGCCTTCGCTATCTGCGCGAAAGTGCCAGCCGGGGTGATATCTACGGCTACAACAGCCTCGGGATCGCCCATTACCGGGGCCGCGCAGGCCTCGACGTCGATGACGCCGAGGCGTACGACCTCTTCAACCGGGCCGCCGCCGAAGGTCATCCGACCGCGCCTTTCAACATCGGCCGGATGTACCGCGACGGGCGCGCGCCGGGCGGCGCGGACGCCGGGCGGGCGGTCGAATGGTTCGCGGAAGGACTGAGCCGGGG
>Ga0102935_1000150_pt1 | contig 23354 bp, 23 predicted proteins | sample SalPonR2_A_D2_MG_FD_78508 | JGI IMG/M metagenome (GOLD analysis project Ga0102935, IMG submission 78508) | Salt pond soil microbial communities from South San Francisco under conditions of wetland restoration - Salt Pond MetaG R2_A_D2_MG | ecosystem: Environmental > Aquatic > Marine > Intertidal... | reverse complement strand
CAAGTTCATCAATCGTTGAGGTGACCTCGTTTTGCTCAGCAACGATATCTTGCCTGACGGCTTTTAGATCGTCAACAGTGTCTCGAATAGCAGTCGTCGAGACGTCGCTACCACAGGTCCAGCACGTTGTAGTCTCTTCAGCTAGCTGGGCAGTGAGTACCGCTTGGTTTTGTTTTCGGTCGTGTGTCTGCTGGAGTACGTGTTCGGGTCGCTCATCAAGCATCTCCTCGTTAAATTCGATGATCGAGTTCAGATCGGTTAATCGCCGTGTTAGAGACGTCTTCCGTTCACGAAGGTCTTCAATACGCTGTTGAAGTTCAGTGTCGTCCTGGACGACCTCAGAGACATCATCAAGCGTTGCAGTAACCTCCTCACGCGTTTGCTTCAGCGTTTCAAGCGTCTCCTGCTCTGTCTCAAGATCGTATGTGAGCGAATCTAGCGTGGACTGTGCTTCACGCACTTGAGCGTACGCATCTTCGCGGTTTTCTTTTACTGTCTGCTCATCTGCAACATCGGCATCATGCTGGTCAATTTGAGATTCAATGGTGTCGAGTTCAGCCTGTACGTCCTCAAGTATCGATTGCTTGGTGTTACGCTGTGTGGTAAGCGACGACACCTCAGTCTCGAGTTCTTCAAGCCGTTCTAACTGTGTCTCAATGTCGTCACGCTCGCGTTGACACTGTTCGATATCTGACTCAATCTGGTCTGTATCGATTGGTCGCATGATGATCTCTCTGAGGTCATCCCCTCGTCGCACGGCCCGCCGTGCAGCATTCGACTCAAGCACAAACGCGAACAAATCAGCGACTGTTGGATCATCAAGATACGGGTCACCTTCATACCGGATCTGGTCACCGTCGCGACGAAGATACCGCGTGTACGTCGCATCACCAATATCTAGCTGTACTGACCCCTCACTGGCATCACCTTTCAACGAGGCTTGATTGTTACCAAGTGCAGCCATGATAGCCTGTAACGCCGAGGTTCGATTCGTGGCATTTTCACCAGTTAGGATTGTAACACTGTCCGACAAAGAGAATGTGGCTGTATCGATGCCACCGATATTCTTGATTGAGACGTTCACTGGTTTATGATTATCAGTGTTCATGTAACTACAATTAAAATGGCGGCATATATACTCTGTGCTTAGGAGTGTATCGATACTAATGGGATCGTCGAGGGACCGCTTGCCTTACCTTAATTTATACTTGTGGACATAAGTACGTAAACACATTTGGAACGTTAATTCGGTTGAGTGCAGAGAGCGCAGCATCACGAAGTTCGTTGAGTGTATTGAACAGACGGTTGCCAAGTTCTTGATCGAGTTGCCGCCAGCACTCTTCGGCGGGGTTCACCAGAGCTGAACCCCGCGGAATGTAGCACAGTTCGATTGGCGTGTCTTCGACGAACTCTCCGACTGCGTTCGCCGTAAAATACGACGCGTTGTCCAAAACGACGCAGATTTTCTCGCCGAACTCTGTCTGGAGTGCGTCTAGCAAGCGAATTGTCGTGTCGCAGTTAAAGTTCTCTGCACACGGCAGAAAGAACGTCTCACCGGAATCGCTGACTGCACCGAGCAGTTTGTTACTATCCCACGCGCCCGTCACCGGCAGTGACGGGCGCTCCCCTTCTGGAAACCACACATAAATCAGCGTCGAGAGTACCTGGCGCGTTTGATCAATCGTCAGGACGGTGTATTCGTCGTCCAAGTCGTTGCGCTTTTTTTGAAGCCCTCTTGCCAAGCGTCCTGAGCTCTCTCGTCGGATTTGTAGAACTCCGGCCGGGCTGTCTTCTAGGACAGCCCGGCCTCAGACATCAATCGTCGGATGTGTCGTTCACAGTGCTCAACGTCAAATTCCTCGGAGAGATAGTGACGAGCTAGTGGAACAGACCACGCGGGTGCGTCTAGTCCAACTTCTTCAGGAAAGTCGTGAAGTACCTCAACGAACTGGTCGTGCTGTTCATCAGAGAGTTTGGATGGTCTGCCTTCACGCGGGTCGTCGTAGACGACTTGCTCAACCGGCTCATCAGCGAGCCGGTCGAGCCGGCCGACCCAACGAGACAGTCATGGACCGGTGTATCCGTACCGTTCAGCGACTTGGTTCATCCTTGCGTCGTCTTCTTCGAGGTAGTTAATCACCGCCATCAGCCGCTGTGTCGGCTTCTTGTCCTCGACCTCCGCGAGAGCATCGCGGAGGTCGTCAAGAGTGGCGGCGTGGAGCGTAGCCATATGCTCTGATCATGCTTTAGCGGAAAGAATATTCAGCAAACAGTATGGGCCGTACGACTTCGCTGGCGTAATATTATCAGAAATATATACTATGTTCTAAAATGATAGTATGGATCACAGAAATTGAGCACCGGTTTTAAAAAGCGTTTCATAGAGGGAGTTTGGCGGTCGGGTTCAGACGCGGAACACTCGAAACATCGAGCGGCTCGTAATTGATATCCTATCGATGGGCTGAAACCTTGATTCGCGGTGGGAGCAGATATAATTACATTAGTACGATTGTAATGGCTATGGAAGCGATTTTAATTCGGGCCGCCTGACCTATCCAGACATCTGGTTGTGACGGATATTCAGCTGGGTCCTATCGGCATCAGGACATCGAATTCTCGAGTTCGAACTCGTTTGCGACGCCGAGGAGAGTTTTCGGGATCTCCTCGTTGAACCGATCTTTGGTCATCCGATTTGCGGGACTGGCGACGCTGAAGGCACCGACAACACGGCCATCGGAGTCGTCGACGGGAACCCCGACTGCCTTCACCCCGTTCAGTTGCTCCTCGTTGTTGAACGCGACACCCCGGTCCTCAATGGCGTCCAGTTCCTCGAGGAGCACAGACCGGTCGGTGGTGGTGTTCTCCGTGCTTGCCGGGAGACCCCACTCCTCAACGATGTCGATGACTCGCTCTCGAGGGAGCTGGGAGAGGATCGCCTTTCCAGCAGCAGTCTGGTGGAGGTGGAACCGCTTGCCGACGGTGGAGTACTTCCAGACGGCGTGCTTCCCGGAGTAGGTGTACATGTAAACACCCCGCCCGTTCTCTTCGACGACGAAGACGGCCCGACACTCCGTTTCCCGTGCGAGCTGGTCGGTGTACGAGTCGGCGATGGCGTAGGCGTTTCGTCTGTTGCGAACGTAGTTAGCCAGACCGAGGAAATGGAGACTGGGATGGTAGATGTCCCCGGACTTGACGACGTAATCCGTTTCAATGAGAGTCGAGAGGTGGGTGTGAACAGTACTTGGGGAGAGGTCGAGTGCATCCGCGAGCTCTGTAACCCGAGCGCCGTCCAGTTCGCGCAGCATCTCTACGATCTCGAGCGAAGTCATCGTGGCCTGTACCTGCCGACTGCCGCTTTCATCGTTCATGCCAACATATTCTCCGGATAATATATAAAGTTCGGGTCTACCGAATCTATGGATGTTTTCTGCGTATCGTTCATGAATTAAGATCCGTACCGCTCAGAGTCAGGGTAACGCGATATATATTATTCGCGTCTCCCAAAACGATATCCGGCGACGAGCGAACGGCAGACATCTGTCGTCTGCCGGGATCGATAAGATTGAGCGGCCGAAAGTTGATATCCCTCTTATTTTCGGGCATGCTCCGACGACATCGAGTATGGACGCCGGAGAATTCGGCACGTGGTAGAGGCTGAACCCCGATTCGTGCCTCCCGAATGTCTAATGAAAATTCGATCGCTTTTCCGGTGGTGCGGAGCAATCGTGAGTCAGATCCCGAGCAACTCGCGAGTCCCTGCGGGGGACGCAACAGGCCGCTCGAGTTCGTCGGCGATGCGGGCAGTCCGCCGAACGAGCTGTGCGTTGCTCTCGGCGAGTTCTCCTTTTCGGTAGTAGACGTTGTCTTCCATCCCGACGCGGACGTGGCCGCCCATCGTGATCGCCGCTGTCGTCATCGGGAGCTGGTGTTTGCCGACCGCGAGGCACTGCCACTCAACGGGATCGGGCAAATTGTCGACGAACGCCCTCAAATTTTGAGGACCTGGTGGCATCCCGTTTTGCATCCCAAAGATGACTGTCGCCCAGTACGGTTCCTCCAGGAGGCCTTCGTCGACGAGATGTTCCGCCTCCGGGATGTGGCCCGGATTGAACAGTTCGAGTTCGGGCTTGACTCCGGCCTCACGCATTCGCTCGGCGTACTCCTCGTTCTGTTCCCGCGTGTTCTCGGCCGTCCGTGTCTGGCCGAAATTGATCGGACCGAGGTCAACGGTCGCCATCTCGGGCCGTGGATCCGTCTCTAACACCGGAGCGATGCGTTCTTCTCGCGGATAGATGCCACCACCGCCCGTGGTGAAGTTGACGATGATGTCGTCGCAGTGTTCGTCAATTTCGTCTCTGAGCTCCTGGTACCTCGCCACCGACTTCGTCTTCTGACCGTCTTCGTCGCGTGCGTGGAGGTGGACGATCGACGCCCCTGCCTCCTCACAGGCGGCGATGTCCTGTGCCACTTCGACGGGCTGTGTCGGGAGGTTCGGATTCGCCTCTTTTCCTTGGTGTCCCCCGGTCGTCGCGACGGAGATGATGAGCTTTCGGTCGAAGTAATCTCTGTAGCCACTGTATGGCATACCTCAACCGAGCCATCTCATCGTGTTAATTCTTCCGGGGACGTGTCTTACGGCCGGTTTGAGGCGCAACGCGGGTACCGTGGCAGTTCCTGAACTCACGGCGATTGCCGGGTAGTGCGTCTGCACGTGCAAGGCTCAGTTTGGGGAGGAATCCTAATCTTTATTAATAGGGTTCGGAATGAGAGCGTATGCAGCAAGATAGCACAGCGTTGGTTACCGGTGGCGGTCGCGGTATCGGTCAAGCAATCTGCGTCGAACTGGCACGACGCGGGGCCGATATCTTCATCGCTGACCTGAATGCCGACGAGATGCAGGAGACTGTCGAGCTCGTCGAAGCCGAGGGCGGGAGTGCACGCGCGCTCGAGACGGACGTCACCGATTTCAAGTCTGTCGAATCGACGGTTGAGATCGCACTCGAAGAGTTCGACAGCGTGGACTGGCTCGTCAACAACGCCGGCATCGCGGGACCGACCGCACCGTGTGAGGCCATCGATTCAGACGAGTGGGACGCCACGCTTGACGTGAACCTCCGAGGCGCGTTTTATACCTGCCGGACGCTGATTCCATCGATGAAAGCCCAGTCGTACGGCCGCATCGTCAACATTGCCTCAGTGACGGGGAAACGACCGCTCACGCAGCGGACTCCGTATGCGGCTGCGAAGATGGGACTCATCGGGTTCACGCGAACGCTCGCGGCCGAGGTCGGCGACCACGACATCAACGTCAACGCAATCTGTCCGGGTTCCGTCGACGGGGCCCGCATTCGACGCGTCTTCGAGGAGAAAGCGGAAGCAACCGGGCGGTCCTACGAGGCGGTCCGGTCGGACGCCGAAAACCAGAGCCCCCGGCACGAACTGGTAAACAGGGAAGACGTCGCGAACACGGTCGCGTTCCTCTGTTCGTCCGACGCCGACCGGATGACCGGCCAGGACCTCAACGTCTCCGCGGGCAAGGTGATGTATTGAGGAAACTCGATACGCGAGACGACGGACCGGAACCCGCCCGTCTGGAGTACCGACCGAGGAAATGTGTCTCATGATCGATCATAAATTATATATCATGGGGCCCTCCACACCATATTGACGCAAACATGGCACAAAATAGCACTAATCAGACGAGGCGCTGGTTTATGAAGAAAACCACCATCGGTGGATCCGCAGTGGCACTAGGTGGCTTGGCGGGGTGTACAGGTGGCTCGGACGGTGACGGTTCGTCGAGCGACGGCGGGTCGTCGTCATCTTCGGACGGCTCAGGCGGCGGAAACAGCGGAAACGACGACAATTCAGGACTCTTGACAATCACTCGGTTATCGAACAGCTACTGGGAGTCTGTCAGAACTGGGTGGGAGAGCTCGACAGAAGCGTTCAGTTATTCAGGCACTGTCGAACTGAACGAGGGGAACCTCAATAAACAGTTCCAGCAGGTGGACACTGCGATCGCGGGCGGGACGAACGCGATCGTCGGGCAGGCGTTTCAAGATAATGGCGTGAAAGAACTGGGCAGGGCTGCTGTCGACGCAGGTGTTCCGTGTGTACAGTTCTGGACAATCAGTCCATGGCTGACACCAGCCGACGTTGGCGATGAGTGGGTTCAGTTCCACATGCCGAATCTGTACGAGAACGCGTACACCAATGCGGTCGTACTCTTCGAGGCAATGGGTGGGAGCGGCAATTTCGTCCATATTGAAGGGCAACGCGGCCAGGTATCGAACGCGGGACGAAACAGAGGTCTCGAGGCGGCGCTAGAGGAATATCCCGACATCGAACGACTCAACGACCCGATTCCCGGCAACTGGGTTCGGAGCGACTCCCGAAAGGCGATGGCGGATCTCATCTCACGATTCGGTGACGACATTGAGGGGTTCTTTGCTCAGAACGACGGAGTCGCTCTTGGTGGACTCACATCCCTTGAGGAGAACGATCTAAATGTCCCTACCGTCGGGATTGATGGTTCTAGACCTGCACTCGAGGCCGTACAGGAGGGACGTATGACCGCAACTATCTCTGCACTCGGTCCGTGGCAGGCAGGTTGGTCACTCGCGAAGTGCTATGACTACAACAACGGCTGGGAACCTGACGACGCCGAACGGATGATGGTCCATCCCGGCATCCAGATCGTCTCCGATCCATCCGAGTGGGAAGATATCGACGAACGAGACGATCTCGCGCTCTCGACACCAGAGGTCTTCATAGAGGAAATGTACACCGGCGAGACACCATACGACTGGAGAAAGATGTCGGTGGTCGAGAATCCAGACAGTTGGGACCCACAGAACAAGCTCGAACCGATCACTGAAACGCAAATGCGTGACATCCTCAGTTGGACAGAAGACAACAGGCCCTCCGACTATGAGCTGCCCGACGCCTTCAAAGACGGTTCGCAAAAAGAGGAAGTGAGACAGCGGTATGCGGACCAGTTCCAGAATAACCCGTTTGAATGATTCTTCGGAGGTGACTGTTAGTATGGCTGAAATCAAAGACTCTGACCTGAACCAAACTGCCCGGGAGGGTACCGATGTTCAAAGAGATGATTCCGCGCTCCATATCGCCAACATCTCCAAGAGCTTCCGCAATGTGGTTGCCCTCGACGATGTCTCTCTCAACGTTAACGAGGGAGAAGTCGTCGGGCTCGTCGGAGAGAATGGGGCAGGGAAAAGCACGTTGTTAAAAATCCTCACGGGCGTCCAAGAACCCGATCAGGGCGAGCTATTCACCCACGGGGAAAAGCAAACGTTCACAGGCCCACTCAAGGCTGCTAAAGAGGGTATCTCGCTTGTACACCAGGAACAGGACATCGTTTCTAATCTTTCTGGAGCGGAAAACCTGTTTCTCGGACGTGAAGGTGACCTGACACCGTACGGATACGTCAACAAAGAACGGATGATCGATGAAGCACAGCAGCATCTCGAAAGCCTGGGCATTAATATAGACCTCTCTCTGCGGGCTGGGGATCTCTCGTTCAACGAGCGGCAACTACTGGAGATTGCGAGAGCGTTCATGATCGCGAAAGAAGGTGCTACAGAAACACCGATCATCATGCTCGATGAGCCGACGGCCGGGTTAGAGGAAGAATCTCGTGACCTGCTGTTCTCTCTCATCAACGATCTCCGCGATCGGGCGAGCTTCATATTTGTCTCTCACGAACTCGACGAGGTGATCGAGATCTCGGACCGTATTTACGTTCTGAAAGACGGACAACTCGTCAACGAAGTGTCTGCCAGTGAGACAACCCAGGAGGTCCTTCGGACGAGTATGGTCGGCCGGTCGTTGTCTGATGACTATTATCTCACGTCTAAACAGCTCAGCAACACGGAACTCGGAGAAGAAGTACTTGCTGTCGATGAGCTATTATACAGAGACGAAGTAGGACCCTTTTCGCTTTCCTTGCGAGAGGGAGAGATTTTGGGCGTCGTCGGTGTCGACGGTTCTGGAAAAGAGCGACTCGGTCGCATGCTATATGGAGATATTACACCAACGTCTGGATCGGTCACCGTCTTGGGGCAAGAAGTCTTCCCTGACTCCCCGAGTACTATGAAAACAACCGGTATGGGATACATCCCAAAAGATCGGAAGAACGAAGGGTTGCTCCTGTATCAACCTGTCCGGACCAACACATCGATTGCTATTGTCGATAAGATGATGGGCAAACTTCCGCTGTTAGATATCGGCCTGGAGAAACGAGAGACTAAGGAGGCCGTCGAAAAACTGGACATCAAAACACCTAGCATCGAGACTCTCGTACGTAAGCTCAGTGGTGGGAACCAACAGAAGGTTGTACTGGGTCGGTGGTTTGCCAACGAGAGTTCCATCTTAGTCATGGACAACGTTACACGTGGTGTCGATGTCGGTGCTAAAGAGGACGTGTACGAACTCTGTCGCGAATTCACACGACAAGGGATTTCCATGATCTTCATCGCCGACGAATTGCAGGAAGTGATTGGAATGGCAAACCGGATTGCGGTCATGTACAAGGGAGAAATAGTCGATATCGTTGATGCGCCGCCGGAGGACAAACCCACCGAAAAAGAACTAATTGAGCTGATGGTCTAACAATGAGCATACAAGACACAAACACGATCACGCGCTGGATACAAGAGCAACAGGAGAAACGAACGTTCCAAGACTGGGTCATTGATATCGGCCCGTTCGTAACACTACTGGGGTTGATGATTCTCTTTAGCTTAACGTCAGACAGGTTCTTGAGTTTCCAAAACCTGTTAGGGAACGTTGCGGTGAACATATCAGTTCTATTACTGGTAGCGTTAGCTGGAACGTTTCCAATCATGCAACAGAGCATCGACCTGTCGGTCGCCGCACTGGTGACATTCGTCGGCATGACTATCGCAGTTCTGATATCCAACTTTGGGGTTGGTGGGCCACAAGCGATCCTTATCGGGATTATACTTGGAACACTCGTTGGTGTATTCAACGGGGTCCTTTTCACAAAAGGCAAAATACCGTCCTTTCTCGTGACGCTTGGAACACTCTCCATACTGGAGGGAGGAGCCGGATTTGTTACCGGTGGCTCATCTGTTGTGTTCCGAGAACCGGGACTAAGAGAGTTAGTTATTGGCCAGTTCATCCCGGGAGTTCCAAATATCGTGTTACTCACGCTCCTCATCTACGGATTCACGATCTTCCTCGCGCTTCGGACCAAGTTCGGCCGATACACGTACGCGCTTGGGGAGAACGAATCTGTCGTCGACCTTTCCGGAGTGAACGTTGATCGATACAAAATCGGTGTGTTCGCCATTTCGGGACTGCTTTGTGCGATCGCAGGTGCAATGCTTGTTGCCCGGATCGGTAGTGGGTCTCCTGGTATGGGACAGGGACTGTTACTTCCGAGTATCGCTGCGGTTGTCATGGGTGGGACTGCCCTTACTGGCGGTGTTGGCGGTCCCCACCGGACCATTCTGGGAGTGCTCGTGATTGGCATCCTCCGAAATGGCATGAATCTCACTGGGGTTGACCCGTTCTTCCAAGAGATGGTCCTAGGCGGAGTCGTTATCATCGCAGTCGCATTGTCGATCGACCGGCGAAAGATCGATATCGTGAAATAATCCTCTGTCTATTTCACCTCGAACCGCCAGAAACGAAGGGGCATGCCGATCATACACGTTCAGATTAGGCATGTCTAGACTCTGCGATTCCTGTTGATGGAAGTCAACCAGCCGAAACACATTCAGCGGGGTGATTCACCTGTCGAACGAACGGCTCTGATGCGATGAAAGCCCTGATAAGTCCCCAGCGTGCGTGAAGAGGGACTGGGGTGGTCAAAGGCCGATGATTCAACAGCGTCTCAGAACGCGTGGATCTGATTAGCCTAGCTGCCAAGGACGCACTATCATGGGCGGCGAGCCCGAATAGGTGTGGCTCCCTTCACGCACAAACCGCCCTACATGAACCATGTACTACCTCAGAATCGACCTTCATAAAGATGACTCGCACGTCGCTGTTTTGGACGACGATGCCGAGGTTGTCGAAGAGATTCGTGTCACAAACGCAAATCTCGACGTAGTCGCCGAGGAATATGCCGGAGCCAAAGCGGTGCTTGAAGCAACCAGCAACTACTACCCAATCTACGACACCCTCGACGAACACCTCGACGTGGTTGTCGCAGATCCCACACAAACCAAGGCGATTGGCTATGCTGAGGTGAAAAACGACCGACTCGACGTGAAGTTGCTCGCGCAACTTCGTCGAGCCGGCATGATCGCTGAGAGTTACGTCCCGTCAGTCGGGACGATTGCTGTAGATACGCTCGTGGCTGTGTGAGTAGATTTCGACGAGATTTCCGTACGGGTCCTTACAGTACGTCAGGGTGTACTGGTCATCGTCGTCGAAGATCTGCCACACGTCTGAGTAATGATCTCCTCCGGCGTCGTCGATACGAGCGGCGAGGCCCTCGACATCGGGGTCGATCACACAGATGTGGAACAGCCCCGGCGTCCTCGGGTCGGGACTCAACGTTCCGCTGGTTGACTCGAACTCGAAGAGTTCGATACCGATCTGGTTGCCTGTCGCGAGGTGGGCGAAGCGCATCGATTCGAACTCACCGAGCAAGTTCGCCGCCTGGCGGCCACCGTGCCCCTCCCCAGCTACGACTGTGTCCGGTCCATCGACGTGTGAGAATCCAAGTACGCTAGTGTACCACTCGATCGCTTCGTCAAGATCCGGGACAGTGAGACCGACGTGGGCGAGGCCACGTGGATACAGCTGTTTCGACATCGTGCATGAAACATGCCGCAATTGGTATATATACTTTACTTCGAAAACGTGCGTTTTCATACAGCTCGCCCACTAAGTGATTACACAGTTCCGCGACCTGCGTCGCAACCGCCAGACTCGAACGCAAAATAGCTAATCGACAGCGGTTCACTCGGCCCAGGGTGTTTGGTCGACCTTCTTCTCCTCTTCCGGGTCGACGGTTCGAAATCCCCTGTCGAGATCCGCCATGCGCGCGCGATCTTCGTCGTCGAGTTCGAGCGACAGCGCACCGTAGTTGTCCACGATGTGGTCGCCGGATGCCTTCGGGATGGCGGCGACGCCGTTCTGGCCGAGAAGCCAGGCGAGACTGACGCGAGCGACGCTGACACCGCGTTTCTCCGCGATTTCTTCCAGTACCGGTTCGTCGAATACGGCGCCCTGCGCTAAAGGCGAATACGCGACGAGGTACGTGTCGAGGTCCTGTACATACTCTACGAGTTCGCGTTGCTGTAGCATCGGGTGCATCTCTACCTGGAGCGCGGCGACGGGAGCATCAAGGTTGTCTCGTGCCTCGTCGACCAGCGCCGGGGTGAAGTTGCTCAACCCCACACCTCGAATCTTCCCATCGTCGTACAGTTCGTCGAACGCAGCCAGCGTCTCCTCGGGATCGTACGCGTTTGTTGGCCAGTGGACGTAGAGCACGTCCACGGTGTCGAGGCCGAGTCGATCAAGGCTCTCGGCGGTCGTCCAGAGTACGTCGACGTGCGCGGGGTTGTACGGAAGTACTTTTGTCGCGACGAGAACGTCTTCTCGCGGAACTTCGCTTCGTGTGAGGCCGGTACCGACGACGTCCTCGTTGCCATACCACTGCGCAGTGTCGATGTGCCTGTAACCCACTTCGAGTGCAGTCTCGATGGTTTCGGGGTCAGTCACCCCGACCGTTCCGAACCCGAGTCGAGGGAAGTCGTGTCCCTTCATAATGGATCAGGGCTCGACGAGTATCTTCACGTGGTCGCTCTCCGAGTCGAGTAGCGATTCGAATCCATCCACGACGACGTTATCGAGAGCGACTCGCCCCGTGATCATCGCTTCGGCGTCGAACTCGCCCGTCTCGAGGTACCGTACTGCCGTCTCGAACTCCTCTGCAGCACGGGGGCCGCTCAAGTAGCCGTTCGACCCCGTGATAGTTCGTTCGACGACGACGAAGTCGTTCGGTGTGAGGCCGACCTCGCTGTTGGAAATACCAACGCACGTAATCTGCCCCCCACGTTTCGTACTCTTGATTGCCGCCTGGTACGTGGGCTCGATGCCGACTGCCTCGAACGCAACGTCAACGCCGCCATTCGTCTCCGACTGAATCTCTGCGACTGCGTCGGTCGCTGTCGGATCAAGGGTGGCTGTCGCACCCACTTCACTCGCGATCGCTCGTCTAGGTGCACGCGGTTCGGAGACGAACACGTCGGCCGCCCCCGCCCCTCGTGCGGCCTGAACGATGGCGAGACCGATGGGGCCACTTCCGAACACCGCTACCGAATCCCCTGCTCGTAGCTCCGAACGGCGGACTGCGTGGATGCCGACAGCGAAAGGCTCGACGAGCGCACCGTGGTCGACAGGTACGCTGTCGGGGAGCGAAACGACGTTCGTCGCGTCGACGACAGCGTGCTCGGCAAGTCCACCGGACGCCGCGGACAGTCCATAGTTCGCCACGGAGTCACAAAGGTTGTGCCGTCCCTCTGCACAGTACCGACAGTCGTTACAGACGATTGCCGGATTGACTGTGACGGGGTCCCCGATCGAGAAATCTGTGACCGCATCGCCGACGGCAGAGATGCGTCCGCTGAACTCGTGTCCGAGCTGGACGGGTAGCGAAACCCCAGTTAGCGGGTGAGAGTCTCCCACACTTGGGGTGAGATCCGGACCGGATGTATACTCGTGGAGGTCTGTTCCGCAGATACCACAGGCGGCCACGTCGATCCGGACGTCGTGTTCACCGACCGGTACCTCGTTAACGGATTCGACCCGAAGGTCCTCGGGGCCGTAGTAGTGTGCAACTTGCATCAGTTACCCAGACAGCAAGTGCACTAATAAAAATTCCTCTGTTTGTGGTATTGGGGCTATTATATATGCGGCGAGGATCCTGTTGACGCTGCGTATCTCGTCGGCCTCGCCGAACATCGGGAGCGGGCTCCTGCTACCCAGCATCGCCGCCATCGTCATGGGCGGGACGGCGCTGACCGGCGGCGTCGGCGGCCCTCACCGAACCATTCTGGGGTACTCGTCATCGCGGTCCTGAACAACGGCATGAACCTGACCGGTATCGACTCGTTCGTCCAGGAGATAATCCTGGGACTCGTGGTGGTCGGGGCGGTGGCCCTTTCGATCGACCGTGAGAAGATCGACGTGGTGAAGTAGAGCGGCTCCGCCCCGTCGTTCGGCCGGGTTCTCTCGGGGGCACTATCTCCCGTTTCGTGATATCGTCTCGCTCGACACGAAATACACACTTGTCACGTCAGACGAGTCACTAAACCGTGAGAGCATGGCCAAACAGGTCGCGGGACGTTGAGAGCACCCCGACGATGGTAGTTGACTGACCTCAAAAACGGGGGTGGACACGGAACGGTAGCCGGTAGACGGCCGGACGGCGACTCAGTCGAGTCGGACGCAGACGTTTTTGAGCTGTGTATAGTTGTGGATCGCCTGTCGACCGTTCTCGCGGCCGATGCCGCTCTCTTTATAACCGCCGAACGGCGTCTCGTTCCCCCCGGCGAACCACTCGTTGACGTAGATCTGTCCGGCGTCGAGGTCGCGCGCGACCCGGTGGGCCCGCCCGACGTCTCGCGTCATCACGCCGGCGACGAGACCGTATCGGCTGTCGTTCCCCAGCTCGACCGCCTCGGTCTCGTCGGCGAACGTCCCGACCGTCAGCACCGGGCCGAATATCTCCTCTTGAGCGATCCGGCTGTCGTTGTCGACGCCGTCGAACACCGTCGGCTCGACGAAGTAGCCGACCCCGTCGCCGACATCACCGCCGACGACGGGGTCGCCGACCGTCTTCCGCCCCAGATCGATGTACTCTGCGACGCGGTCTCGATGTTCGCCGGACACCAGCGGACCGATGTCGGCATCGTCCACGCCGGGACCGACCGAGAGTTCCTCGACTGCCTCGACGAGCAGGTCGACGTACTCGTCGTGGGCGTCCTCGTGGACGAGGACCCGCGAACTCGCCGAGCAGACCTGTCCAGCGTTGGTGAAGATCCCCCTGACCGTCTCCTCGACGGCCCGGTCCAAGTCGGCGTCCGGGAAGACGAGAAGGGGGCTCTTCCCGCCGAGTTCCAAGTGAACCTCGTTGATGTTCGAGACGGCGGCCGTCGCTACCTCACGACCGGTGGCTTCCGACCCGGTGAACGTCACGCAGTCGATGTTCGGGTGGCTCGTGAGCGCCGCGCCGGCCTCGACGCCGTCGCCCGGCACCACATTGAGGACACCGGGAGGAAGCCCCGCCTCCTCGGCGAGACGGGCGACCGTCAGCGCCCCGATAGGCGTCTCCTCGGCGGGCTTCACCACCACCGCGTTGCCCACGGCCAGCGCTGGCGCGACGCTCCGCGCGAAGAGATAGATGGGGACGTTCCACGGGACGATGTGGGCGGTGACGCCCAACGGTTCATGGACTGTGTAGTCGACGTATCCGTCGCCAAGCGGGATGGAGTCGCCCTCGATCTTGTCTGCCTCGCCGGCGTAGTACTCGAAGTGACGCGCACACCGGCGGACCTGGCCGCGCGCCTCCGACAGCGGTTTCCCGTTCTCCAACGTCTCGATCCGCGCGAGTCGCTCGGCGTTCTCTCGGATCGTCTCGGCGATGGCGAGGAGCGTCCGGGTCCGCTCTTTCGGGATCCTCGCGGCCCACTCCTCACCCGCCGACTCAGCGACGGACACCGCCGTAGAAACGTCCGCTTCGCTCGCGGCAGCGACGTGCGTCAGCACCTCGCCCGTCGCGGGATCCTCGACGGCGAGTGTTCGACCGTCGTCCGCCGGTCGATCTGTGCCGTCGATCCACAGACCGTACTCCTCGCGTTCGATAGTTGTTGCTTGCGCCATGCTACCGTTCGGTTCGAGCGACGACTTGTTAACAGTTACGTACGACGCTGAACGTGCCGAATATCCATCTCGATCGCTCTCGCTCGTTACGCCGTGAAGCCGCCGTCCATGACGAGGTTGTGCCCCGTTACGAACGACGACTCGTCGCTCGCGAGGAACAGCGCCGCGTCCGCGACCTCCTCGGGTTGCCCCGCTCGCCCCAGCGGCGTCTGATCGAGGATGCCGCCCGCCGTATCGCCGTCTTCCATCGTCATCGCCGTCTCGATAAACCCTGGATTGAGGGCGTTGACGCGGACGTCATGCTCCCCGTGTTCGACGGCCAACTCGCGGGTCAAGTTCGTCACGCCGCCCTTCGACGCACAGTACAGCGAGGAGTTCTCTAAGCCGCAGATACCCCCTATCGAGGACATATTGATGATGCTGCCACCCGCCTCCTGTTCGCGCATCACCTCGACGGCCGCCTGGCTCCCGAAGAACACGCCTTTTAGATTGATATCCATGAGCCACTCGTAATCCTCCTCGGTGACCTCGTTGAGGGGCTTCTGTCGCTCGACACCAGCGTTGTTGACCATCACGTCCAGCGAGCCGAACACATCAACGGTGGCGTCGACCGCCGCGTGAAGATCTTCGATCGAACTCACGTCGCAGTTGACGAACTGTGCGGTTCCGCCCTCGCTCTTGATGAGTTCGTGTGTCGGATCGCCACCCATCCGCGGGTCCTCGCGGACATCGGCGACCGTCACGTTCGCCCCTTCGTCGGCGAATCGTTGAGCGATGGCTCGTCCGTTGCCGGAGGACCCACCGGTGACCAGTGCTGTCTTGCCCTGCAAGCGCTCAGACATAACGAACTACGGTGCTACTGCCGTTCAATTAAGTGTTTCTCGGGGTGTCCTCTCCTGAGCGGTGAACCACGTCGCTCTCGGACCCCGCACGGACCCAAATGTTTAATAATGACTCTCACATTTTCTACGACGAGATGTTAGACAGCGACTCGCTGGTAGTGGACTCCGTGTCTCACTGCTTTAACCACACGCCAGAGAACCACAAACACCCGCATGCACAGGTCTGGGACGATGAGACGTACGAGATGGGGGCGAAGATTCTCCCCGACGGCTACGTGCCGTCCGAAGAGGTCTTTTACCGCGACCACCAGCCCGAAGAGCTCGCCCGGCTCCTATTTTTGGAGAGTCAGATCGACTACTCAATCTATCACTCCCTGCCGCTCGACGACTACTTCCACGACGGCTACGTCTCCCGCGAGAAAGGGTTCGAGTTCATGGAGCAGAACCCCGAACGCGTGTCGATGTACGTCGACGTCAACCCCCTCGAAGACGACGCAGGCGACCAGATTGAGGAGTTCGCGGCGAAAGACGGCGTCGAGGGTATAAAGTTCTATCCCGCACGCTACCAGAACGGTAACGACCTCTCGCTCCAGCTGACCGAAGACGCCGTCTGGCCGCTCCTCCAGCGGGTCGCCGACTCGGAGGTCGACACGCTGGCGATCCACAAGTTCATTCCGTTCGCGACGGCACCGGTCCGTTACTTCAAGCCGGACGACATCGAGGACGCGGCCAACTCGTTCCCCGACATCAACTTCGAGATCATCCACGCTGGCTTCTCGTTCGTCGAGGAGACAGTCCTCGCGATGGCGAGCCACGACAACGTTTACGCCAACCTCGAGAACACGGCTTGCCTCGTCAACACCCGCCCGCGGAAGTTCGCGAAGGCGCTCGGTGAGATGCTCTACTGGGCTGGCCCGGACCGTATCGTCTACGCCAGCGGCGCGACGGCGCTGCATCCGCAACCACCGATCGAAGGTATCCAGAACTTCGAGATGCCAGAAGACCTCATCGAGGACTATGACTACCCCAAAGTCACCCAAGACATGAAAGAGAAGATTCTGGGCAAGAACGCGCTCAGACTCCTCGACAAGGACCCTGAGCAAATTAAAAAGGATATCAAGGGCGACAAGTGGGATCAACTCCGCCAAGAGCGCGAAGAGAGCGGCGACTACCCCGCCGAGCCGTGGTCGACTTACGAGGCCGGATCGGCGCTCGCATCCGACGACTGACCATGTCTGCACACACCGACCCATACGCGCGAACGGAAGAGGCCACGCACGTCACCCCAGCCACGGAGTTCGACGACAAACGGAAAACGCGGGTCAAAGCCGAACTCGATGAGGTGCTTGACCCCTGTAGCTGTATGAGCGACCACCCGATCAGCATCCTCGATCTGGGGCTCGTCGAGTCCATCTCCGTCGACGACCGCGACGTGGAGGTAACCCTCCTCCTCACCTCACAGCGATGCACGTACTTCCTCGATATCAACGACGAGATACGCGAGCGCGTCGAAGCGCTTGAAGAGTTCGACAGCTGTGAGGTCCACCAAGACACCAGCGGCCAGATCTGGACCAACGACCGGATGTCGACCGAGCAGCGGAAGGCTCGGCGGAAGCGCTTCCACGATCAGATGGACGCCGCCGGCGTCACGCCCTACGCTGAGCGGTCGAACTGAGTGCGAGGGAAGCGTTAACCGACCCAGCCGGCTCACCCGATTCGATCCAACCGCTTGACCACCCGACGCAGGTGATCGAACCACTCGTCCTCTCTCACCTCTAGCCGCGTGCCGAAGACCGACTGCGGTGACGGTGCCGCAACGCCGCGCTGCTTATAAAGAAGTCTCGCCGCCCGCACTCCCTGCCGGCCCGTTACGAGGCCGCTTCGATCTCTTCGAGCGCCTCGGGATTCTCGATGCTCGACATGTCGCCCAGCTCCTCGCCCTGGTAGAGCGACGAGATGGCCCGCCGGATCACCTTCCCCGACTGCGTCTTCGGGAAGTCGGAGACGAAGAGGATCTCGCGCGGACGGAACGGTTTACCGTGCTCCTCGCCGACGAGCGCCGACAGTTCGCTCCGGAGATCGTCGCTCTCGTCGTAGCCGTCTTCGAGGACGACGTACGTCACGACCGCGGTTCCGGTCGTCTCGTCGGGAACCCCGACCGCCGCGGCCTGATTCACGGCGTCGTGTTCGGTGAGTACGCCCTCGATTTCGGCGGGGCCGATCTTCCGGCCCGCGACGTTGAGCGCGTCGTCGGCCCGGCCGTGGAGGAACCAAAAGCCGTCCTCGTCCTTCTGTGCCCAGTCGCCGTGGTCCCACAGATCGTCCCACGTCGACCAGTACTCTTCGAGGTAGCGCTCGTCGCCCGACCACAGCGACTTAGTGGTCGACGGACAGGAGTCACGCGCGACGAGGAAGCCGCGCTCGTGATCGTCGGCGATCGAACTCCCAGACTCGTCGACGATGTCGATGTTCATGCCGAGCCCCGGACCGCCGAGCGACGTGGGTTTCAGCGGCTGGGTCGGCATCGGCATGAGGAAACAGCCGCAGATCTCGGTGCCGCCGGAGATGTTGATGATCGGGGCCTCGCTCCGTCCGACGTTTTCGTAGAACCACTGCCACGACTCGGGGTCCCACGGCTCGCCGGTCGAACCCAGCAGGCGTATCGAGGAGAGGTCGTGATCCTCGACCCACTCGTCGCCGTGTTTGCGCAGCGCCCTAATGGCCGTCGGAGAGATGCCGAACGTCGACAGCGAGTGTCGGTCGATCATCTCCCAGAAGCGGTCCGGCTCGGGGTGGTCCGGCGCGCCCTCGTACATGAACACCGTCCCGCCGAACGTGTGGTTGCCGATGAGCGTCCACGGGCCCATCATCCAACCGATGTCCGACACCCAAAAGAACCGGTCCGAGGGCTTGTGGTCGAACCCGAAGTAGACCTCCTTCGCACACTGCATCTGTACCCCGGCGTGCGTGTGGACAATCCCCTTCGGTTCGCCGGTCGTCCCCGACGAGTACAACAGCAATGACTCCTGCGAGGAGGGCAGTGACTTGGTGTCGTACTCGTCGTCGCGTCCTTCGATAACGTCGTCCCACCACTCGTCGCGCTCTCCCATCGGGACCTCGGCGTCCTCGCCGAGGCGGTCGTAGACGACGGTGTGTTCGATGTGTCCCGCCTCCTCGATGGCGTCGTCGGCCGCCTCTTTAAGCGTGAGCGACGTCCCGCGCCGGTAGAACCCGTCGCCGGTGAAAAGCACCGAACACTCCGAGTCGGCGATGCGCGTGGCCGTGGCCTCGACGCCGAATCCGGAGAAGATCGGGACCGCGACGGCGCCGACTTTGAAACAGCCGTACAGGATGGAGATGACCTCCGGGACCATCGGCATGTACAGCCCGACGGTGTCGCCGGTCTCGACCCCGACCGATTCGAGATAGTTCGCCACCTTGTTCGACTGCCGCGCGAGTTCGTGGTACGTCACCTCCCGCACGTCGCCCGGTTCACCCTCGAAGATACACGCGACGCTGTTTCTCGTCTCCGCGTCTGCGGCGGCGTGGCGGTCGGCCACGTTGTGCGCGAGGTTGATCTCGCCGCCGGGGTACCACTCCGAAAACTGCGGACCGTCACTGTCGTCGCGGACCGCGTCGTACGGCTCGTAGAAGTCGATGTCGAGATACTCGGGCACGGTGTCCCAGAACCACTCGACGCCCGACGCCTCGACGCCGTCGACCGACTCGGTGGTTCGACGAATGAGTTCGTCGTAGTCGTCGATTCCGTACGCCTGCATGAACTCGTAGACGTTCGTCGACTCGACGAACTCCCGGCTCGGTTCGTGGACGACGGATGGCTCTTCATGGGTGTCTTCTGTCATGGGTGTGTACCTCAAGGTTGCTGCAGCAACAGACATAAAATATCGGGGTCTCCGCGGCGAACTCGTCGATACATCGCGGTCGACGGGCGGGTTCTCGTTCCTCGCCCGCTCCGACTAGCCGGTCTCTCCGGCCGTTCCGACTACTCGAACCCTCCGTTCGCCTTGTACCGATGCCCGAGGTCGACGTAGTGTTTGTGGACCCGGTCGATCTCGTCGCGCTGGGCGTCGGTAAGCGGTTTCGTCTCGGCCGGCGCGCCGTACGCGAGGTGCCCTTCGGGAATCGTCTGGTCTTGCAGGACCACCGCGCCGGCGGCGACGATACAGTTGGATTCGACCGTCGCGTCCCGGAGGACGCGGCTCCCCATCCCCACGAGAGAATGGTCCTCGACGGTCGCGTAGTCGACGACGGCGTTGTGGCCGACGGTGACCTCGTCGCCGAGCATCGCGCCGTGTAGCATCGTGAACTCCTGGACGTTCGTCTCCGTCCCGACGACCGTGGCGCCGCCGTCTCCACGAAGACAGGTGAACGGCCAGAGGCTCGCTCTGTCGCTGACCACGACGTCACCGATCAGATACGACTGTTCCGAGACGAACGCCGACTCGGAGATAGTCGGCGTCATCTCTTCGAGAGTGCATTGCATACTCTCACCATGCGAATCGGACAGTATAGTGTTATCGGGAGTGACGAATCTCGAGGCCCCGCGACGCGTTGCGGGGCCGACCCGCGTTCACGCTCAGCGCTCGGCGTTCGAGGTTATCGCTCGGAGGCGAGCCGAACGCCGACGTGACGGTCCCCATCCGGCGAGGACGCGACCGTCGGCGCCACCGCACTCCCCACTTCGAGCCGGTCCGAGTCGTCCACGAACCGACCGGTCAGACGGACCGGACCGAAGTCGGCGATGACGACCACGGGCGTCTGCCCGCTAAATGACGGGCTCGGAACGGCGATCTCCGTGAACGTGACGACCGTTCCGGTGTCGGCCAGCGGCTCCGTGGTCAACTCGTCGTCGCCGCAGGTCGGACACACCTGCTGGGGCGGGAGCGACCCGTGGCCCGCCGGACACGCGTAATAGTAGCCGTCCCCGTCGACGAGGGCGTCGAGCAGGTCGTCGTAGCCGTCCTCTCGCTGTGCCCGCATCACGCGCACACCTCCAAGACGTGGACCGTCGCGCTCGCGACGGTGCCCCCGGCGTTGTGCGCGAGGGCGACCGTGGCGTCCGGAACCGCATCGCTGTTGACGTGGTCGCCCCGGAGCAGCTTCGTCAACTCGACGACCTGGCTCACGCCGGTGGCGCCGACCGGGTGGCCCTTCGCTTTCAGGCCCCCGGAGAGGTTGACCGGGAGGTCACCGTCGGCGGTCGTCTCGCCTGCCGCTGCGGCGTCGATGGCTGCTCCGGAGTCGTACAGCCCCAACCCCTCGAGCGCCAGCACCTCGGCGATCGTGAAACAGTCGTGAACTTCGAGCAGGTCGACGTCGGCGGGGGTGATCCCGGACTCGTCGTACGCGGTCGTCGCCGCGCGGGTCGTCGCCGGGGTCCGGGTGAGCGACTCGCGTTGCTGTAAGGCCAGCGAGTCGGTCCCTTGTCCGGCTCCCGTGATCTCGACGGGCGCGTCCAGGTCGTGTGCCGCCGCGTACGACTCGCTGACGAGGACGCACGCGCTCGCCCCGTCGGTGATCGGACAGGCGTCGTACAGCCCGAGCGGGTCGGCGACGGTGGGCGCTTCGAGCACGTCTGTCGCCGAGATCTCCCGCTGGAACTGGGCGGTCTCGTTGCCGAGAGCGTGGCGGTGGTTCTTCACCGCGACCGCGGCCAGATCCGCTCGCGTCCCGCCGAACTCCGCGAAGTAGGCGCGCGCCATGAGCGCGTACGCACCGGGGAAGGTCACGCCGGCACGGCTCTCGTAGAGGTCGTCCGCCGCCATCGCCAACCCCTCGGTCGCCCGCTCGGTCGTTACGTTGTGCATCCGTTCCATTCCGCCGACGATGACGACGTCGACCGCTCCTGACCGGACCGCCTCGACCGCGCTCTTCAGCGCGACGCCGCCCGACGCGCACGCACTCTCGTACCGCGTCGCCGGTGCGGTCACGCCGGCGGCCGCCGCCATCAGCGGTCCCTGATGGCCCTGCCGCTCGGTGACCGTGCCGACGAAGTTCCCGTAACAGAGGCGGTCGATGTCCGCTCTCGGAACGCCCGAGTCGTCGATGGCGATGCGGGCCGCTTCCCCGAAGATGTCGCGGCCGGTTCGCTCAGACGCGACACCGAACGGTGTCGATCCAGCGCCGGCTATGCGAACTGCTTGCATACACCTCGAGTATTCGCGTCCGGATTGTAGGTGTTGCGGTCGCGACAGGTCGACGTTCGGGCACGCTCGCTCGGCGTGACTTCGGCGGCCACCTGCTCGGTAAACCCTCGACGGCCATCCGCCTGAGGCCGAACCGTCCCCGTTCCCGAGCGCCCTCTCGACCGGGGATTCCCAGCCGTACGGGGGAACGTATTTATCGACACACGCTTATAAGTCGCATACGATGTATAAGCTACTACTCCCGGTCGACGACAATACTGATCGGGCGGCCGCACAGGCCCAGTTCGTCTCGGGGCTCCCCGGCGCGACGGACGAGGTCACCGTCACGGTCGCACACGCCTATCGCGACGAGGCGAGCAGTCCCGGTGAAGAGAGCTTCGACGAGGAAAGCCCGGGCGTTATCAAAGCGCTGGACATCCTCTCCGACGCCGGCATCGCGACCGAACAGCGAGAGCTGTACGTGCCGGTCGCGGAGTCGATCATCGAACTGTCGGACGAACTCGGTGTCGACGAAGTGGTGTTGTGCGGACGGAAGCGCTCACCGGCCGGAAAGGCGCTCTTCGGGAGCGTGACGCAGTCGGTGGCGCTCGAGTCAGTGGTGCCGGTGACCATCGTCCCAGTCTGAGTGAGCGACCGTCGAGCCGATCCCGAAGCCGCGGCAGAGAGTGGCTTCTCACGGCAGCCTGCAGCGCGGTTCGTACTGACTCGGTGGTCGCGTCGGCTGTGGGTATGGATGCCGCCATTCCTCGCGGTTGATGATGACGAGATGGTCGCCGTTCGGCAGCGTGTGGAAGTCGGCCGACGGCTGGTGTGGCGGGGCTCCGAGACAGCAGTTGATGACCTCATCGCGGACGGGGCCGGTCGCGTCACTGGTGTCGTGCCGGTCGCTGTGTGCCGGAACGACCTCGAGCAGGGCCCGGTCATACGTGTCGAAGTACACCGCCACGCCATCGGTGGTGAGCCCGATAAGATGCGTTTCGTATTCGACAGTCTTCGTCCCCCGAGCCTCGTAGGCGGCGTCGAGCGTCCGGCAGAGAACCTCGGGGTAGTCGAACAACTCGAAGCGGGGTGTGTCGCCACGGTGCGTCTTCGGTCGCGGCGTCGCGTGGTGCGTGTCAGTCATGGGTGTCTCTGGGGGTGAAACCTCTCACGTGTGGCTGACAGGAATAATGGTCAGACTAACGTGCTGTGTGCGACCTCTTCATAACAGTAGATATGACATGCAACCGAATCATAAAAAAAGACTCGACAGTGCGACCGGTGGTGTTGAAATAAGATCGAAGGATGAGGCGGTCAAAAGATCGAGTGATTCATGCTCAGTTTCAACCGCCTCAGCGGCGATAGCGGTTGTATCGAGTTAGATTTTCTGGAGCGAGAGGCGACGCCCGAGTCGGCGATGAAGCTCGGTATCCGACTCCATTTGGCTGAATTATCACTTGCGGATACAGTTTTGATTCTT
>Ga0102935_1000147_pt1 | contig 23666 bp, 25 predicted proteins | sample SalPonR2_A_D2_MG_FD_78508 | JGI IMG/M metagenome (GOLD analysis project Ga0102935, IMG submission 78508) | Salt pond soil microbial communities from South San Francisco under conditions of wetland restoration - Salt Pond MetaG R2_A_D2_MG | ecosystem: Environmental > Aquatic > Marine > Intertidal... | reverse complement strand
TGCTGTGGGTTTCGACAGAGCCGTTCCGTCGGTTGATCTCCGATCTCGATGATCGGTGTGACCTGTTTCGGCGGCCTCGTCCCAGAACAGACGGTCACTCGTAGACCGTCGGCTGGAACGTGACACCGGTGATCTCGAATCTCGCACCGCCCTCGGGGCTCTCGGTCACCGAGATGTCCCACCCGTGTCCGGTCGCGATCCGTTCGACGATCGTCAATCCGAGTCCCATCCGATCGTCGCCCGTGGTGTAGCCGGATTCGAACACCAGTTCGCGATCTCCCTCGGGAATGCCCCGTCCGTCGTCCTCGAAGTATATTCCGTCTCCCATCGTTCCGGTGGCGCACGTGACGCTTTCGCCCCCGTGTCTGACCGCGTTGCGGATCAGGTTCTCGAAGAGTTGTTTCAGCCGGTCGGTGTCGGCTTCGATCCGTCTCGAGTCCTCGACGTAGAGTGTCGCCTCTTGGGTCTCGACGACGTCCCACACCGATCGAACGATCTCGTTGAGCGAGACGGTGTCGGTTCCCTCGATCGTTCCCGGCTGATCCGCCAGCACGTTCGTCTGGTCGATGAGCGTCTCGATCCGATGGAGCGCCTTTTCAACCGTCCCGATGTGGGTGTCGTCGTCCGTCTCCCGGTAGAGTTCGATCGAACTGAGAGCGACGGTAAGCGGGTTCTGTACGTCGTGTGTGATCAGATCCTTGATGTCTTCGAGCTGTTCGTTTCGTTCTTTGAGGTCCCGCTCGCGCTCTTTGAGATCGGTTATATCGCGGGTGTTCACCACGAACCCGGCTACGACGTCGTCGTCCAACAGGTTCGTTCCCCGGGACTCGATTATGACCTCTTTTTTGTCTTCGTCTGCAGTGTTGAGCTGGAACTCGACGACCGGATCCATCTCCGGGTCCTCGACGGATTCGAAGAACCGTTCCATCACTTCCTGGCGGTCGTCGGGGTGGACGTAGTTGAACACGGAGTCGCCGACCATCTCCTCTTGCGTGTAGCCGACGATGTGTTCACAGGACGGCGACACGTATTCGAAGTAGCCGTCCGCCGAGACGATCGAGATGAAATCGGAGGAGTTCTCGACGAGTTTGCTGAACTTCCGTTCGGATCGTTCGAGTTCTCTCCGGGCACGATACTTTTCGACGACGTTGAGCAACCGATTTGCGAGCACCGAATACTGGCTCGATCCGGTTCCTTTCTGCAGGTAGTCCGTCACCCCCGCCGAGATGGCGCTGCTCGCGATCTCTTCGCTTCCCTTGCCGGTGAAGAGAATGAACGGGATCTCGGGATCGCGTTCGCGTACTTCCTCGAGGAACTCCAGTCCATTCATTGCTGGCATATCGTAATCGCTGACGATGGCGTCTATCTCGGCCTCCGATTCCGCCAGTTCCGAAAGCGCCTCGTCGGCCCGGGTTTCCGTTATGACCTCGAAGTTGTCGCGCTCCCGTTCCAGAAACGTCGCCGTCACGTCGAGCAGGGACGAATCGTCGTCGACGGCGAGAATCCGCACCCGCTCCGAGGTCGGCTGTTCGGTGACCAACTCGACGCTGTTCTCCGAGCGTATTTGACCGTTTTCACTCATTATACTGGTGGGAGACGACGCGTTCGAAGTACGGCACCATCGCCTCTTCGGCCTGCTCCCAGTGGCGGGCGGTGTGCATGTCGTGTAACTCGACGGCGAGCGCGTATCGGAGCGCTTCGGGGCCGGGCCCCGACTGCCCCTCTTTCGGTTTGGCGGGATACGTCTGATCCTGCAGGGCGACCTGAAGCTCGAGCAGCTGCGCTCGCTGGAACTGTGTCCAGTAGTCCCCGCCAGTTTTGTGTCGCCGCCAGGCTTCCGTCTTGAGTTCCGCGTACTCCTGGTCGATCCCAAGCAGAGCGGCCCGTTGTCTGAACTTTTTCCGGACCGGACTCCAGTCCGCCTCGGCGAGGCCCGCGTCGTCCAGTCGCCCGTTTTTCAGGTATTGCAGTTCCACGTCGTCTTTCGCCCACAGTGCGCCAACGAGCGCCTCGGCTGCGAGGCGAACGTCCCGGCGATCACAGTGTCGGAACTGGAGCGCGTCGACGAATTCGAAGGCCTCGATCGCCGCCTGCCGATCGCCCCGGTCGTGTGCGAGAAACCCCTGACAGATCTGCCGCGCCATCTCTCGCGGCGCGTCATTTAAAGATACGGAGAGGTCCGCGACCGACACCGATTCTACCTCCGTCATGATATATCTGTAGGTGAACGCTCGAATATAAATAATTTTGTACGGCTGGTATCAATTCGTACCGGCACTATTAGCCGGTACTCCCCGGCTGCAGCTTCTGTTCTTACTGGACGGTTCGGCGATGGGGGTTCAAGTAGCGTGAGACCCAATAGTGAGGTATGTCAGACAGCGCCGCCCGCGAACTCGGCCGTACGACCGCGGGGCTCCCGACGCGGACCTCGGCCCTCCTGTTTGCCCTCCTCGCCGTTGGCACAGCAGTCTGGTTCGGCGCGATCGAACTCAGCCCGCTTTTGATCGCCGGACTGGCGCTGCTGCTCGTCGCCATCGCTGCGGTCTGGAGCGCCGTCGAGATCGTCGAAGCCTACGAGAAGGAAGCACTGACAGTTTTCGGCGAGTACCGCGAACTCCTGGAACCGGGGATCCACTTCATTCCGCCGTTCGTCTCCCGGACGTACCCGTTCGATATGCGGACCCAGACGCTCGACGTCCCTCGCCAGGAGGCCATCACGGAGGACAACTCCCCGGTGACCGCCGACGCCGTCGTCTACATCAAAGTGATGAACGCCAAACGGGCGTTCCTGGAGGTCGACGACTACAGTCGGGCGACCTCGAATCTCGCCCAGACGACGCTTCGGGCCGTGCTCGGCGACATGGAACTCGACGAGACGCTCTCGAAACGCGAGAAAATCAACCGTCGCATCCAGCAGGAACTCGAAGGCCCCACCGACGAGTGGGGCGTCCGCGTCGAGGCCGTCGAAGTCCGGGAAGTCAATCCCAGCCCGGACGTCCAGCGCGCGATGGAACAGCAGACCTCCGCCGAACGGAAGCGCCGGGCGATGATTCTCGAAGCACAGGGTGAACGCCGCTCGGCGATCGAGAAGGCCGAAGGTGACAAACAGGCGAACATCCTCGAAGCCCAAGGCGAAAAGCAGGCCAGCGTCCTCGAAGCGCAGGGCGAGGCCATTTCGACGGTGCTGCGGGCGAAATCCGCCGAATCGATGGGCGAACGGGCGATCATCGAACGCGGCATGGAGACGCTCGAAGAGATCGGCCAGGGCGAGTCGACGACGTTCGTCCTCCCGCAGGAGCTGACCTCGCTTTTGGGCCGCTACGGCAAACACCTCACCGGCGGCGACGTCGGCAGCGATACCGCCTTGGAGTCGCTGGCATTCGACGACGAGACCCGCGAGATGCTCGGCATCGACAGCATCGAAGAACTCGCCGCGGGCGACGGCGACGTCGACCTGGATCTCGAGATGGAAAGCGCCGACATCGAAAGCGGCGAACTCGAAGAAGAGATCGAGTAACGCCGCCCGGATCGCCCCGAAACCACGACCATGGCTGGCGTCACAGACCGACTGAACAAATACGCACCGCCAGCGCGAGCCGTCGACTGGTCGATCCTCGGCTGTGTCCTTCTCGCGACCGGCTCGGGACTGTACTCGTTCACTGTCGGCCGTCCCGACGGCTACGGGTGGCTGTGGGTCCGGGGTCACCGGGTCATCGGGCTGACGCTGCTCGGCTTGCTCGCGTTCAAACTGGCTCGGGTTCGGCGGCGACTCACCGATACGGACCGGTGGCAACGATCGACGGCGCTGTCAGTCGCGACCGCCCTGATCGCGCTCGCGACGCTTGCGACCGGAATCGTCTGGGGGTTCACCGGCCTGGTCTGGATCGCCGTCTGGCCGCTGTTGGCGGTCCACGTCGGCCTCGGACTCCTCTTGGTCCCGCTCGTGTTCGCCCACATGGCGACGCGTTTCCGGCTTCCCCGCCGGCGTGACGTCGCCCAACGCCGGACCGCGCTCAAGTATTTCGGGCTACTGGCAGCCGGCGGCCTCGCCGCCCGACTCGGCGATGCTTTCGTTCGTGCCGCCGATGCCCCCGGCGCGAACCGACGGTTTACCGGCTCCAAACCGACAGAGGGAGACGGCAACAGTTCTTTCCCGGTGACGATGTGGGTCGCCGACGACCCGGATCCGGTCCCGCCCGATGCGTACGCGCTGACCGTCGATGGGCTCGTCGACACGCCGCTCGAGATCGATCACGACGATCTCGTCGGCGACCCGGAAACGACCGAGGAGGCCCTGCTTGATTGTACGAGCGGCTGGTACACGGTCCAGGAATGGGGTGGCGTCCGGATCGGGACGCTGCTCGATACAGCGGGCGTCGACCACGAGGCCGCCTACGTCCGGTTCGTCTCAGTCACCGGCTATCGGTGGTCGCTCCCGATCGACGAAGCGCGGGCGGCGCTGCTCGCAACCCACGTCGGCGCCGAGGCGCTCTCCCATGGCCACGGCGCGCCGGCCCGGCTCGTCGCCCCCGGGCGGCGGGGTTTTCAGTGGGTCAAATGGGTTGAGCGGATCGAGGTGCGAAGGAACGCCGACCCCGCCCAGTGGCTCGTGACGCTCGTCAGCGGGTTCGATTGAGTCGGCGACGCCCTACGCGTCCTCGCCGGCCGGGATCAGATCCCGGTGACGGACGACGACTGGAAGCTGTTCGCCGCTTTCCGTGTCTTCTAGCCGATACGACGCCCGATCCAGCTCCCGGTCGGCGTCGATCTCTGATTCCATGCCTGGCTCGTCGGTGAAGACGTGGACGACGCGGCCAACCGTGTCATCGATGGGGCTATCGGCGTCCTCGTCGGCGAGTCGAACCTGAACGCGATCGCCGACTTCGTACGGTTCCTTCGCCGGTTCGGAATCGTCGGTCATTCTTCGGGCTGTAGTTCGGACTGGTGCGGGTAATGCGTTGCCGTGACGGGGCGACTGGTCACGTCCGTCGTCCCAATTTCCTAAACCTCACTTGTCTTAAATCAACCACAATTGTTTTGTCAGTTCATCCGGTTGTACGCCTATGGCACGCATAGCGCTTCCACATGACGCGAAGGCCGGGCCGACGAAGCCGGAAGTCCGGTCGGTCACGCTCGGGAAGCTCGAGTTGACCGACGCCGACCACTTCGTCGAGGTCGGCTCCTGTACCGGCGCGGTCACGATCGAGGCCGCCCGGCAGGCCGGCCGTGTGACGGCGATCGAACGCAAGCCAGAGCGGCTAGAGACGACCCGAAAGAACCTCGCGGCCAACGACGCCGAAGGCGTCGAGCTGATCGACGGCGAGGCTCCCGAAGCGCTGCCCGACGACGCCGATGCGCTGTTTCTCGGCGGCTCGCGGAACTACGCGGGGGTACTCGAGCACGCTGCCGAGACGGGCGTCGATCGGATCGTCATGAACGTCTCCCGGCTCGAAGTCGCCGGGGACGCCGTCCGGGCGTTCCGCGAACGGGGGCTCTTCGACGAGGTCGTCCAGTTGCAGGTCTCGACGGGCTACGAACTGGCCGGCGCGACGAGCTTCAACTCTGATAACCCGGTCTACGTCATCTCGGGGGGCGCGGCATGACGCTGTACGGCGTCGGCCTCGGACCTGGCGATGCGGAGCTGATCACCGTCCGGGGTCGAAACGTGCTCGAATCCGCCGACGTAGTTTACACGCCGGGGCGGCTCTCGCGTCGCGTCGCGAGCGAATACGTCGAGGAGGCGCAGTTGGGCGACCTCGATTTCCCGATGACGCGCGACGAGGACGAACTCCGGCGCGCCTGGAAGGCCGCCGCGAGCGAAATCGCGCCGACGGCAACAGCGGGGACCGCGGCGTTCGTCACCCTGGGCGATCCGAACGTCTACTCGACGTTCGGGCATCTGCGCCGGACGCTCGATCGGTTCCACCCGGAGGTCGAGCTCGAAGTGGTCCCGGGCGTCTCGACGGTGACGGCGTTTGCGACCGCCTTCGACGTCGAGATCACGGCCGGTTCTGAGCTCGTCCTCCGGGAAGCCGACGGCGGGGCTGCCCCAGTCGGTCCCGACCGGCTCGTTCTGTTCAAAGTCACCGACGTGCCGGCGACACACGGGAAGCTGATCGAGGCGGGCTACGACGTGACCTACGGTCGACGGCTGTTCATGGACGGCCACGAGACGACCATTACCGACGATCCCGACGAACTGGCCGAACGCGATTACTACACCGTCGCCTACGCTGAAAAACCCGATACGGGCGAGGCCCCGGCGACGGCGGCGTTCGGCAGCGAAACTGAAGCCGACGGCGGGCGGATCCCGGATCAACTCGCGGCTGCCGAATCCGCGGGCGACGGCGAGGCGTATCGCAACGCCGACGGAGGCGAGGGGAATCTATGAGCGAAGATACTGATCCGCAGGCGGCCATCGACGCACAGCGCGAGAAACACGCCCACGAACGCGACGATCGGGTCTACGAGTACGCCGCCGGCGACGAGCAGGAGGGGATCCCCTTTATCGGCGCGGGCCCGGGCCATCCCCGACTGTTGACGGTCGCCGGCAAGGAAGCCCTCGAAGCGGCCGATCTCGTCGTCCACGCCGGCTCGCTCGTCAACAGCGAAGTACTCGATGCCTACTGTGACGACGCCGAGTTGGTCAACAGCGTCGGCAAGGACCTCGAAGAGCTGGTCCCGCTCATGCGGGACGGCTACGAGGACGGTCGCGAGGTCGTCCGGCTCCACAGCGGCGATCCGGCGATCTACGGGGCCGCCCTAGAACAGATGGACGCCCTCGAACACGAGGGCGTGCCGACGTATCTCGTTCCCGGGGTCACCTCGGCGTTCGCCGCGAGCGCGACGCTCCGAACGCAGTTGACGCTCAACGAGACGGCGAACCACGTCGCGTTCACTCGACCCCAGGGCAAGACGCTGGACGCCGAGGACGACCACATCGCCGAGTTCGTCGAGATGGGCGACGTGACGACCTGTCTGTATCTCGGTACCCACGCCGTCGCCGACACGATGGACCGACTGCTGGATTCGGGGGCCGACCCCGATACGCCGGTGACGGTCGTCTATCACGCCTCCTGGCCCGACGAGGACATCATCGAGGGGACGATCGAAACGATCGGCGAGAAGGTCGAAACGGCCGGCTATCGGGCCTCGGCGCTGGTGATGATCGGCGACGCCGCGGCCGGTGCCGGCTACGAGCGGTCGTATCTGTACGGCGGCTGGGCGAACAGCGGCGAAAACGAGAGCGCATCCGACGATTGAATATCAACACAATGAGCACCGACACAGACACTGATACGGACGACGGCAACACGGACAGCGGCCACTGTTCGACGCCCGACTCGGACGGCGAAGTCGCCGAGGAGATCGCGATAATCAGCTTCGAGCGGAAGCTCCCTGTCGCCGAGGACATCAAAGACGAACTGGCCGGCGACTACGAGCTGATAGATATCCTCGAATACCACGGCGACGTCTTCGAGGAGCACTGGGGCGAGTACGACTGCTTCGTCGGCCTGATGGCCTCCGGGATCGCGATGCGGAAGACGGCCGGACTGCTCGACGACAAGTGGGACGACCCCGCGGTCGTCGTGATCGACGAGGAGTTGACGTGGGCGATCCCGCTGACCGGCGGCCACCACGGCGCGAACCAGGTCGCCCACGATCTCTCGCAACTCGGCGCGGTCCCGGCGATGACGACGGCTTCGGAGGCCGCCGGCAAACAGGGGATCGAATCGAAAGCGAAGGCACTCGACGCCCACGTCGTCAACGGCGACTCGACGGTCGCGACGAACCTCGCCGTCCTGAACGACGAACTCGACGTCGTCGAGCGGCTGGACGGCCCTCGCGCCGTCCTGGTCGGTGACGACGTGACCGTCATGAAGCGAAACGACGACGGCGTCGTTCTCGGAACGGGGACAGTCAGCGGCGTCGAAAAAGCGCAGGTACTGGACGCCTGGGAGGCGGCGCTTGACGATCTCGAACTCGACTTCTCGGACGTGGAGTTCGTCGCGACCGCGACCCGAAAGGAAGGTGAGGAGGGCCTCTACGAGGCTGCCCAGGAGATCGGCGCGGGCGTCGTCCTCTTCGAGAAGGAGACGCTGCTCGACCACGAGGGGCCGAGTCCCTCGCGGGCCAAGGAACTCATCGGCTGGCCGGGGATCGCAGAGGCGTCGGCCATCGCCGGCGGCCGCGAGCACGAACTGGCCCGCGAAAAAGAGCGCTTCGACGACGCGGTCACGGTGGCGGTGGGCAAATGAGCGCGCCCGACGCTGCCCCGCCTGCCGACTACGGAACGCTTCACGTCGTCGGGATCGGTCCCGGGCTGCCGCACGCGATGACGCAGCGAGCCCGTGACGTGATCCGAACCGCCGACTGCGTTATCGTCTCGAACCTCTATCAGGAGTTCCTGCGCCAGGACGGGACGATCCCGCCGGAGGCTGCCGCCGACGGCGGAGCCGCGAGCACCGACTCCCGGCCGGCGAACTGGACCGACGGAACGATCGCGACCCGCCCGGACGGCACCGAGCAGGAGATCGTTCGCTCCTCGATGGGCCAGCAGGTCGAGTTGACCCGGGAGGCCTTCGACCGCGTCAGAGCGGGCCAGGACGTCGCCCACGTTTCGGGTGGCGATCCGAACGTCTACGGCAAGAGCGATCTCGTATTTCTGATGGCCGACGAGGAGGACGCCGACGACGTGCCGATCGAGATCGTCCCGGGCGTGACCGCGGCCCTCGGCGGAGCGGCGAACCTCGGTGCGCCGCTGTCGAACGATTTCTGTACGATCTCGCTGTCGGACAAGTGGCGCGGCTGGGACGAGATCGAGGAAAAACTCCGGGCGGCGGCGATCTCGGGGTTCGTCATCGTCCTGTACAACTGCTGGCGCGACCACGAGCGTGCGATCGACGTGATCCGCGAGGAACGATCCGACGACGTACCGGTAGCGATTTTCAACGACGCCGGGCGCGGCGAGGCCGGCCGGAACGTCGACGACGAGACACAGACGATCACGACACTCGGCGAAACGGAACAACACGCCGACGAGGTCGGCGGAATGGGAACGTCGATTCTCGTCGGCACCGCCGAGAGCCACGAATGGACGAACGACTACGAGAACTACCTCGTGACGCCGCGCGGCGGCCGCGAGGTGGAGGATTTCTGATAATGAGCACGGACGACACAACGGAGACCACGGAGGCATCGACGACGGAAACCGACACGGAAGCCGAAACCGCATCGACGTCGAAATGCGGCGGCGCGACGACCACCGAAAGCGACTCGACGAGCAAGTGCGGCGCGTCCTCGTCCTCGGAATCGAGTTCGGGCTGTGGCGCTTCGAGCGACGACGAGGACGAAGAGGAAGTCGGCGCGACGGTCGACGATTTCGAGGTCGATCCGGGCAAACTGACTACTGTCGGGCTTGGCCCCGGACAGCCCGAAGGCATGACGGCCCGGGCGAAGGCGGCGCTCGCCGACGCCGAACACATCGTCGGCTACCGAACCTACGTCGACCTCCTGCCCGACGAGATCACCGACGACGCCGAGGACATCTACTCGACGCCGATGTGCGGGGAGGTCTCCCGGACCGAGGAGGCGATCGATCGGACGCTGGCCGGCAACGACGTCGCGATCATCGGCTCCGGTGATCCGAACGTCTACGCCCTCTCGGGGCTGGCCCTGGAGATTCTCGAATCGAAGGGCGGGAGCGCCGAGGCGGTCGACTTCGAGGTCGTCCCCGGCGTCCCGGCCGCCCAGTCGTGTGGGGCCCGCCTCGGCGCCCCGCTCGTGAACGACACCGTCTCGGTGTCGCTGTCGGATCACCTCACGCCGATGGAGGAGATCGAATCGCGGCTCGAAGCCGTCGCGCCGGAAGGGTTCACCATCGCGATTTACAACCCCTGGAGCCGCAAGCGCCGGGAGAACTTCCAGAGGTGCTGTGAGATCCTGCTCGAACACCGCGACCCCGACACGCCGATCGGGATCGTCCACGGCGCGTCCCGCGACGACGAGGAGACGATGCTCACCGATCTCGAAACGCTGCCCGAACTGGGCGAGGAGGACATCATCGACATGACGACGACCATCATCGTCGGCAACGAGGACACCTACGTCTTCGAGGACCGCATGGTGACGCCGCGGGGCTACGAGACGAAATACGACTACTGACATGACAGAATACGAAATCACGGTCGATCTAGAGGCGTGCGACGGGATCTTCGCTTGCCTCGTCCGGGACGATCGTTTCGAGGAGTCCGAGGACGGGCTGGTAACGCTGCCGGACAGCGAGCGAAACGGCGACGAACTGACCGCGACGTTCGACGACGACCGGCTCTCGGACGCCGAGGACGCCGCGGCTGCCTGTCCGACCGACGCGATCGCAGTCCGGGAGGTGTCCGAGGCGTGAGTCTGGAAAACGAGCCCGGCGGCTCCCCGGAAGAGACGACCGCCGAGGCCGACCGACTCGACCTCGATGCGCCGAGCGATTTGCTGGATGCCCACCCGGAGACGGCGTACTTTTGGGGGCGGGTCATCGGCGACGGCGACGTGACGACTGACAGCGTCACCGTTCGGACGAACGACGAGACGGCCGCCGACCGCCTGGCGGCGATCGCCGGGGCCGACGCCGTCGATCACGATACTGTCGAACGAGAGTACGCCCACGACACCTCGATCACTCGCACCGAGGACAGCTACGCGATCCAGTTGCACGGCGCTGTCGGTGACCGGGCGGCGGCTGCCTTCGGGTTGCCTCTGGAGGGGGCCCCCGGCGGCTATCGGCTCGACGCGCTCGCCGACCACGACCGCCAGCTTCTCCGGGGGCTGCTCGAGGGCTGTGGCACCGTCTGTTTCAAGTCCTCCTCGGGCACCGTTGGCATCTCCTTCGTCCACGACGATCGGAAGCTGCTCGAACTGGTCCAGTCGCTGCTTGACGCAGCCGACGTCGAGGCCCCCTACGGCGAGATCGCCGAAACCTCGTCGGGCGGCTACTGGTTCGGCGTCGACGATTCGGCCGCTCCCGCGGTCGGCGAGTGGCTCTATCGGGAAAGCGAAGCGACGGGACTCTTCACACCGAGTCGCCGCCGGAAGCTCAAACGAAGCGTCGAGGAGGCGACGGCGTACTAATGTTGGACAGCGAGGCCGTCGTGTTGGCCGGCCACGGCTCCCGACGCGAGAAGTCGAACGAGCAGGTCCGGGAACTCGCCGCCGGACTCGAGGGACGACTCGGATTGCCGACGAACGCGGGGTTTATCGAGCTCGAAGAGCCCTCGATCGGCGAAGCGATCGGCTCGCTCGCCCCCTCGGTCTCGGACGTCACTGTCGTTCCGTTGTCGCTTTTCGCCGCCAGTCACGTCAAGGCGGACGTCCCGCTCGTCGTCAACGAGGCGCGGGCCGAACACGATATCGACGTCCACGGCGGCCGTCACCTCGGTGTCCATCCCGCTCTCGTCGAATTGCTGGACGATCGGGTCGAAAGCGTCGAGCGCGAACTCGGCGTCGATCGGACCGACGACGACGTGTTGGTCGTGCTGTGTGCCCGGGGCTCGTCGGATCCGGACTCGAACGGCGACGTCCACAAACTGGCGCGACTGCTGTACGAGGGTCGGGACTTCGTCGACGTCGAGGCGGCCTTCATCGGCGTGACCGAGCCACTGCTTGAGGACGCGCTCCACACAGTCTCGAAGCGACGTCCCGACGCCGTCGTCGTCGTCCCGTACATGCTCGGCGACGGGGTGTTGACCGGGCGGATCCGCGATCAGACGGCCGAGTTCGACGACGAGTACCCCTACGCGGTCGCCGACTGCGGCGATCCGCTCGGCACCGACGACCGACTCCTTGACGTGCTCGCCGACCGCTTCGAGGAAGCCCGAAGCGGCGACGTGTCCATGTCCTGTGACACCTGCAAGTACAAAGTCGAGATGGACGGCTTCGAGGCAGACGCCGGCGGCGCACGCGCGATGTTGCGTGCGATGACCCACCAGGCGGCCCACGAGGACCGCTCGGAAGTCGACGACGATCCCCACGTCCACGACGCGCCCGACAAACACGTCGCCGTCTGTACGAACCGGACCTGCGCCGGAGCGGGGGCGGCGACCGTCCTGGAGCGACTCCGACAGGCGGTCAACGAACGCGATGTCGACGCCCAGATCACCCGTTCGTCGTGTCTCGATCGCTGCGGTGAGGGGCCAAACGTCGCCGTTTACCCCGACGGTGTCTGGTATGGCTCGGTCCAACCGGACGACGCCGATCGGCTCGCGACCGCCATCGAGGACGATCAAATCGTCTCCGATCTGGTCGATCAAACCCTGTAACTATGACCTGTCACGAAATCGAAGCACTCCGACTCGGTCTGATGAACAGCCTCGGTGTCGGCGACGACGCCACCCGAAAGCACGCACGCGACGAACTCGGCGAGAACCCGGAACCGCACATCGCGGCACTGGCCGATGCCGAGAGCCTCGCCGCCTGCCGTCGGCACCTCGATACCGCCCTGGTCGAACTCGAAGCCGAGGTCGCGGCGACGGACGACACGGCCCCCGAATACGACTATCTTCGGGGCCGGGTGGTCGCCGTCCGTGATGCGGCTGGCGCGCTCGACCGTCTGCTAGATCACGGCGAGGCCTTCCTCGAGGACCTCGGCGACAGCCACCACACGCTCCACGAGACGTTCCCGGTCGATGAGTGAGCGACAGCCCACGGCCGAAGCGGGCGAGGCCGACCCGACGGCGCTCCGGGTCGATCTGGGCGAACTCGACCCCGGCGGCTCCCGGCAGGCGGGCCGGCGTTCCGGGGTGACGCTGACTGCGGCCGGACCGGTCGCCGGACTCGCCGACGGTGGCGTCCGTGCGTTCGACGACGAGGGCCAAGAGCGGTGGCGCGTCGACGGTGCCGGAAGCGCGATCACCCTTTCTCCCTTCGCCGACGGTGTGCTGGTCGGCGAGCGGTCCGCTCGGGGCGGGATCCGGCTGCTCGCCGACGGCGAAGCGCGGTGGCGACACGACGCGGCCGACGTTCTCGGCGCTCCGACGAAGGAGACACGGTTCTTCCTGCCGATGGTCGTCGACGCCACTGTCTCCACCGACACCGCCTACGTCGCCGCCAGACGCTACGAGCGCCGCGACGACCGACGGCACTTCGAGAGTTCGGTCTACGCGTTTGCGCCGGACGGGACCGTCAGGTGGCGCTACGACGCCGACGCTTCACCGATCTCGCTTGCACCCGTCGACGGTGGCGTTGCAGTCGCTTACAACCGCTGTCCGGGCGCTCACGACGACGGACTCGTCGTTCTCGACGCCGATGGCGAGTGCCGGTGGACGTGGGATCCAGACCGGACCGCGGATCGCCGCGTCGGAGACGTCGCCGCGATCGGCGGCGATCTCGTCGCGACGAGCCACGCCGATTACCGCGGCTATCGGGTGGCTGGCGGCGACGTCGTCTGGCAGACCGACCTCGGCACGCCCCGGCCCGACGGCGACGAAGTGTACACCTATCCGAACCACGTTCACGCCGACGGTTCGGGAATCGTCTTTTTCACTGGCAACTCCTTCCCGAGGGAGGGTCGCGAAACGGAGGAGCGACACCCGAACGAGCAGACGGCGTTCGGCCACGCGCCGGACGGAACGCGCCGATGGCGCGCCGAGGTGGGTGGCTTCTCACACGAAATCGCGACTGACGGGAGCCGCGTGCTCGCGCCCGTCGCCCAGCATTTCCGGGATCGCGATCCGGGCGTTCACGGCTTTCGGTTGTTCGACGCCTCGGACGGGCCTCTCGACGACGACACGACGCCCGGCGTGCTCACGGCGGCCGCCATCGATGGCGACCGGCGGGCGCTGATCGAAGAGCCCGTTAGATACCACGACGAAGGAGAAACCCGCGGCGAATACGCGTTGCTCGTCCGGGTGAACTAGTCGGTTCGCGTTCAGGTTCCGTTGTACGTTCCCGTTCGGAACCCACCGTTCGATCGGGCGACGGCGGCCGCACAGACCGGATGTTCGAGGTCCCGCTCGTAGAGTTCTCGGGCCATCGCGTCGGGGGCTGTCGCTTCCAGCGCCGTTGCCTCGGGTGTGTCCTTTTCGTAGGTGGCGACGAGGGTCGGTTCTTCGACCGCCTCGACGAGCAGCGCGTCCCGGCGGACGATCCCGACGTAGCTCTCTTCGCCGACGACGCCGGCGATCCGGGGGGTGTCGTAGTCGTCCTTCTCGTAATCCAGGGCGAGCAGCGACTCGGCGAGCGCGTCGCGGGCCGGGTAGCCGAGTTCGAGTTTCTCGGTGATCGGATCGACCTGCGTGCCGTTCCCGATGACGGCGTGTTCGCCCGCTTCGGTCGTTCGCAGGCAGTTATACGAGATGTAGGGGTTGTCCGTCTCCGGGGCCTCGGCGGTCGGGACGACGGTAAGGCTCCCGTCTCGTTCGATGACCTTCCGGTTCGGGAACGAACGCGAGGAGACGCGGTAGGCGGCCCGATCCGGCGCGACGACGATGAAGCGTCCGACGTACATGCACGTGTGTGGTGGCGATGAGGGTATGTCGGTGTCGGTTCGGTGCGAGAACGGCGGCCCTCGGTTCCGTTCTGTTCCCCGGCTGGCTTTTATATAAACATGAACCGGTCAATCACACCCTGGCGCCGCTTCGTCCCACCGGACGCTCCGGAAAGAGAACACGACAATAATAAATAGCTCGGCGGCTTTCTTTCGCACGCAAACAGTCCCGTGGTGTAGTGGCCAATCATAAAGCCTTCTGGGGGCTTTGACGTTGGTTCGAATCCAACCGGGACTATGTTTTCCGACACCTGAACTCTCGAAGCCACAGGTTCGACGCGGTCGACGATACCCGGCAACTCGCACTCCTAGTCTCAATCGTCGCCGGGTGCCACGTCCGCGGTCTCCCGTGCCGTCTTTGGCTCGACGTCGCGACGCCGGGCGTCGAACTCCGAGAGCCCGTAGACGATCCCAATGAGCGCGAGCACGCCGATCGGCAACAGGACGAACGGCGTGATACGGGTGAACCCCCACACCAACATCAGCCCGGCAGCAACGAGTACGACCGTGAACGCGTAGTAGAACTGGGTGCGGACGTGATCGATGAGATCGGCGCCGGTGAACGTCGACGACAGCACGGTCGTATCGGAGATCGGTGAGGCGTGATCGCCGAAGATAGCCCCCGAAAACACCATGCCGACCATGACCGCGACCATGGTGTGGTTTCCGGTGAGGTTCCAGGCGACCGGGACGGCGATCGGCGTCACGATGCCCATCGTTCCCCACGAGCTTCCGGTCGAAAAGGCGATGAAGGCGGCGGTAAACAGCACGACGACGGGCAGTACTTCGGGTGTCAGGAACGCCTCGACGAAATCGGCGACGTAGGCGCCAGTCCCGAGACCGCCCTCGTCGACCGGCGAGACGACGTTGCCGATCCCCCACGCGAGCACCAGGATCGTTACCGCGGTCAACATGATGCCGAAGCCGTCGATGGTCGTATCGACGCTTTCGCTCAGTGACAGGATACTGTAGACGTAGCCGAGGGCGTAGGTGGTCGCCACCATGGCGAACGATCCGAAGATGAGCGCCAAGGCGTAGTCGGCTCCGGTTACCATGTCGTACAGCGAAGCGCCGGGCTCGTAGCCGGTGTACAGCGCCGAGCCGATGGTGACTCCGATGAGGACGACGATCGGGAGGACGAAAGACACCAGGCGGGCGTCGTCGACGTTCGGCTCGCCGAGTTCGGCTTCGACGTCCTGCATCGGTCGGGCGTCGTCACGCGTTACCTTTCCGGTCTCGGAGGCCCGGTGCTCGGCAGCGAGCATCTCACCGTAGTCACGCTGCGAGAGGACGATGATACCGACCATCACGATGGCCAAAATCGCGTACATGTTGTAGGGGATCGATTCCAGAAACACTGTGAAGGAGTCAGGAATCTCGCTTTCGGCCAGGTCCGTCGCCTCGTAGCCCGACTCGATCATCGATAGCTGGAAGGCGACCCACGAGGAGATGGCAAGCGTTGCGACCGGTGCCGCCGTCGAGTCGACGAGATACGAGAGTTTTTCGCGAGAGATGTTCAGATTGTCCGAGATATCTTTCATCGTGCTTCCGACGACAGCCGTGTTGGCGTAGTCGTCGAAGAACAAAACGATGCCCAGGAACCACGCCGAGAGCCCGGCTTTGCGCTTGGTGTCGATCCGCTCGGCCGCCCACTGTCGAACGGCGTGGGAGCCGCCCAGCCGCCACATCATTGCCACCGCCGACCCCAAAAGCAGCGTGAAGATGATTATCTGGGCGTGGAAGACGCTATCCCCGACGGCCGAAGCGATCCACTCGAAGGTCTGGCCCAGACCGACGTTGCCCGTGACGATGACGCCCCCGGCCCAGATTCCGAGGAACAGCGACAGCACCGCCTTCCGGGTGACGATGGCGAGGGCGATCGCTAAAAGCGGCGGCACGAGCGACAACGCACCAAATTCTGACATACGCGGGTAATTATCACCACTCCATTTAAAATCCCCTGAGTGGTTTTAAATAAGGGGCCGACAAACCCGCCGGTATGGCTGCTGTATTGGTTCCGTACGACGGATCGAAGCTCTCGCAGGACGCGCTGGAGTTCGCCTGCGAGCGGTTTCCCGAAGCGGACATCACGGCGCTGTTCATCGTCGATACGACCATCACTCACCAGCCCGAGCAGTACGTCGGCGTCAAACTCGGTGACATCTACGAACAGCGCGAGGCCGAAGGCGAGGAACTCCTCGCCGATGCCGAAGCACTCGCCGACGAGTACGACGTCCAGCTCTCGACAGCCGTCCGGAAGGGTCGACCCTCGAAGGAAATCCTCGAATACGTCGCCGAGCACGGGATCGATCACGTCGTCATCGGGAGCCACAGCCAGGATCTCATCGAACGGTTCTTCGTCGGGAGCGTCGCCGAACGGGTCGTCGATCGGATCCCGGTCCCAGTCACCGTCATCCGCTGAGTCCGCGGGTCGCGTCGGCGACGACCCGCCCGTCGATGTCGCGAGAGCGTCTCTCAGTACCAGACGGTGCCGGCATCGACGTTGATATCCTGCGCCGTGACGTTCCGGGCGCGTTCGCTGGCCAGATACGCGACCGTTTCGGCGATGTCCTCGGGGTCGGTCAGCCGACCGAGTGCGGTGTCGTCGGTGAAGAGTTGTTGCTTCGCTGTCTCGTAGCTGATCCCCCGCTGTTCGGCCTGTTTTTCGATGACGCGCTCGATGCGGGGTCCGCGAGTCGCGCCGGGACAGACCGCGTTGACAGTAACGTCGTCGCCGCCGAGTTCGAACGCGAGCGTCCGCGTGAAGCCGATGACCGCCATCTTCGAGGCCGTGTACGGCGTCCGGTTCTCCAGCGGTCGTTTCCCGCTGATCGAGGAGACGTTGACGACGCTCCCCCGATCGCTGGCCCGGAGATGCGGGGCCGCGTGCTTGACACACCGGAACATCCCGGTGACGTTGACGTCCATCGTTCGATCCCACTCATCGACGGAAACCTCTTCGACGGGGGCCGTCGGGCCAGCGATCCCTGCGTTGTTCACCAGACAGTCGAGTCCGCCGAAGGTCTCTACCGTCCGATCGATGGCGGCCGCGACGGACTCCTCGTCGGTCACGTCGGTCTCGACGGGCAACGCGCGCGATTCGTCGTCGAACATGGCGGCCGTCTCTTCGATCCCTTCGCCCCGGGCAGCCAGGGCGACGTTCGCGCCCTCGTCGGCGAGCGCCAGCGCGATGGTTCGACCGATCCCCTGGCTCGCGCCAGTGACAAGAGCGGTGGTTCCGTTGAGCATTATGTTTTCTTTGGAAATTTCGCCCCGTTCGCGGCGGTGTTCGTTCCGGCGTGAGCGAACGTTCGGTTCACTGGTGACTCCGACAGTGCGTTCGGGTTCGGTCGTAGGTACTTCGTGCGCATGGCTTATTTCCGCCGGCGGAGACGTTAAAACTCTTTCCGGCGTCCGATCGTCGCGCCAATCAGGTGCGGTCCCGGAGCGGCGACGCCCGCGCTGTTGGCGAATGACTCCCATTCGTTCATGTTCGCCCCGTCGCGCTGTCGAAATTGCCGTTTCTGTCGCGTTCGGTCGTCGCCGTCACGGACGAAGTGTCTGCAGCTAGGTGTACCGCGAGCGTAGGAACTTCCCGATGAGCGCGAGCATCGACAGTGCCATTACGGCCGCGAAGGCGACGACGAACCCGGAGAGGCCGCCGAGTCCCGAGGCGACCTGCTCGCGGATGAAATTCCCGGCCAGCACCGCGGTGATGCCGACGAGCGCGACCCCGCCGGCGTTCGCGAGTCGCGAGTTCGGTTCGGGAACGGCATCGGAGTTCAACAGATACAGCACCACCAGGAGCGCGAACGGCGTTCCCACGAGGCCGAAGGCGAGCACGAGCACGAGCAGCGGGAAGAACGCGCCGCCGATGAACGCCCCGGCGGCCGAGATCAGCGCAACGGCGACCAACAGCCCTCGGTATCGCGAATCGGAGACGTCCGTTCCCCAGCCGAGTTTGTCGGCGACCAGATACGGCGGGACGATTGTGTTTCCGCCCAGCGTCGACACGGCCGCCGCCCACAGGCCGAGCAGGAACAGCCACTCCGCGGCCGGGCCGACCAGTGGACCGAGCGCCTGCGATGCGGAGATGGCAGTGAGATCGCTCGCGGCGACTTCCGGGGAGTGCAGCACGCTCGCCGCGACGAGGAAGACGGCGAGGCTGTAGATTCCGAAGGCGACCAGCATTGACGAGCCGACGTCGAAGGTCGCGAGCCCGTAATCGCGGGCCGTCCACCCCCGTGCCCGCATCGTGTAGGTATGCATCGTAACGAGGGTAATGTGGACTGCACCGCCGAGGATGCCCGCCGCCACGATGGCGCTGTCCAAGCCGCCGGGAAGCGTCGGAACGATCCCGCCGGCCGCGCTGCCGACGTCGACTGGGACCACGACGAGGGAGGCGAGAAACGCGATCACGACGGCGGTAACGAGCACTTTCGCGACGATCTCCAGGAATCGGTACCCTCGTCCCGCAAGCCCGACTGCAAGTATGAGGGCCCATGCGACGCCCCAGAGCCGGGCGTCGACGCCGGTGACGGTTTCGCTCACGTCGGCGAGCGTCTTCATGATGACGAGCTGTGCCAGCCCCGCCGCCAGCACCGCGTCCGCGACCAGCACCCAGGCCCACCCCTCGCCCAGGTGGGTCTCGACGGCGCTGACGATCCCGGTCTCCGTCAGCAGTCCTAGCCGCATGGAGAGATACTGGGCGAGCGTCCCCGCCAGCGCCGAGAGCACGACGACCCACAGGAGCGCGTACCCGAACGTCGCCCCCGCCGTGACGAGCGTGGCCATCGAAGCCGGCCCGGCGGCGATAGCGCCCGCGATCCACGACGGGCCCATCTTGCCGGCGTACTCGCCGATCCGTCCGAACGAAGCTGACTCTCCGACTCTCGCCGACGTATCCCCGCTCATGACTACGTCTCACCGCATCCCGGGTTAAGCTTTTCTACGGAGTTATAACACCCAGTGGTAGCTAGGATCTGTCAACCGATACGTCTCTCCCGGAGGTATCACGTGATCGAGGTTCGTCGTGAATCGACCGTAAAACAGCCTGCTTGCGTTCCGCTTAGCGCTCAGTAGACCGCGTCCTCGATGGCTTCGTCCAGTTCGTCGAACTCGGCGAGGTACTCGCGCCGTTCGGCGCGCAACTCGCGTAGTTTCGTCTCGTAGTTGTCGACGTGATCGGAAACGGCGAACGCATCAATATCGAGTCCCGGCACCGACCGGGGGATCGTGAGATCGATCGCCTCGCTGTCGGTCCACTCGACGGTTCCACGCGCGAGTTCACGCAGGAGCGTGACCGACTCGTTGACGCCGATGTCCTTCGAGTGGTTGCCGAGATGGCCCGTGTTGAGGACGAAGCAATCGAGGTCGAGATCGTCGATGAGATCGCGGAACCGGTTGCCTTCCTCGCCTTCGGGGCCGACAATAAAGGGGTTGGTACCGACGACACGGATCGATTCGCCGGCTTTCGATGGGTCGCCGGCGCTGGTCTGGATCGACTCGCCGAGCATGAACGCCGCGGCGGCCTCCTCCGGTGAGAGCTTTGCGACCGGCGGCATGACCGGGTTGCGCGTGATGAAAAACACCTGATCGACGGCTTCGAGATCGATGTCTTCGCCGGCCGAGGACAGATGCTCTCTGAGAATCGCCGCCCGGCCGTTCGAGGTGTGTTCGTCGCTCTCGAAGTCGACCGCCCCATCGTCGTCGACGGCGACGTTTTCCAGGACCGCCGACTCGTGGGTTGCGGCGTCGTACATCGCGGGCTGTTCGTCGGGGTCGAGGCCGATGGTTTTGATGTAGAGGCCGTTGCCTTCGCTGCCGGCGACGGTGCCGTCGGGCAACAGCGCACAGACGTCGTCTTGCAGCATCGTCGCCGACTCGGGGTCGTCGAGCCAGAGGCCGTGGGCGGTCAGCGTCGACTTGCCGGTCGCCGAGAGGCCGAGAAACACCTGGCCGACGGTTTCGAGGTCGCTGTCGTCGGTTTCGAGTGTCACCCGCTTGCTGCCGGCGTGGAGACCCAGGCCGCCACGCTGTTTGGCGCGACGCATGAACAGCCGGAGAAAGGACTTCTTGGCTTCGCCGGAGTAATCGCTCCCGAGGACGGCGGTGACGCCGGTGTCCGGGAGCACGCGGATCGCGATTTCGTCGTGGTCGGGGATTTGAACGGTGAGAAAGTCCGGTTCGGCCCCGGTTTCGGCCGGTTCGAAGAGTTTGGTGACCGTCAGCGCGATGCGGGCGTACCGTTTCGGGACGTAGTACCGGCCGACGTAGGTGTGGTCGGGATGGCGTCCGATCCGGCGGTCGAGACAGACCATCTCGTGTTCGCGGGCGTAGTCGAGTGCGGTTTCGATGTGGGCGTGATCGGCGGCGTCGAACTCGTCGTCGACGGCGTTTTTGGTTCGGTCGGCACAGCGCGAGCGCTGCTCGCTCACGTATGCCGGGGAGCCGAACTCCGTCGTCGTCTCGAGCTCCCGGGAGAACTCCCGGAGCTGCTCGAGCGACGGGTCGTAGACGACGTTGTCCGCGTCGGTCGGATCGGGAAGCGCCGTCTCCGGTGACGGGGGCATCAGCCCGGTATCTGACATTGTAGGAGAAAGAGGAACCCGAGGACAGATAAATATAGCATATCTGAGCGAGTCTGCCATCGGTTCCCAAACCGGATGGCTGGGTTTATTCGCGCCCACGCCGAACTTCGATGCATGTCTGAGGACGGGCGCGCCCCCGGTCGCATCGATACTGATCTGTTTATCACCGTTTCCGGGCCGCCGGGCTGTGGCGTGACGACGCTGTGCGAGGCGCTTTCCGAACGGCTCGATTGTGGCTACGTCTCCGGCGGCGAGGTGTTCCGCGAGATCGCCGACGACCGCGGGATGAGCCTCTCACAGCTCACCGCTGAGGCCAGCAGCGACGCCGAATTGGATCGCGAACTCGACCGACGACTCCAGGGCATCGCCGAGAAGTGGGGCGATGCCGACAAAGCGTTCATCCTCGAATCGCGGCTGGCCGGCTATCTCGCCGCGGGGCACGCGGATCTGCGGATCTGGCTCGATGCGCCCGAGGAGGTCCGGGTCGATCGCACGAGTGACCGCGAAGAGTTCTCCGCCGAGATGCGCGTCCGGGAAGTGATAGAGGAGAAACGCTACGCCGCCTACTACGGCGTCGATCTCAGCAACCGGTCGTTCTACGATCTCGCGATCAACACGGCGAGATGGGGCCCCGATGGAACCCTCGCGGTGGCCGCGAGCGCCATCGAGAACTACGATCCAGACGCCGACGAAGGGGCCTTCGATACGCCGGAACTCAACCTCTAGGCACGCCCGTACGGTCGGGACCGGGCTCTATGACGACCGGGAGGCCTATACCGTCGGCGGCTTTCTGCCCGTGTAATGTCCGAGGGATCCGACCGACGGCGGTTCTCCCGCCGTCGACTGCTCGCGGGGTTCGGTGCGGCGTCGTTCGGCGGGATCGGCTGGACGCGGCTCCGCGGCGAGTACGACCGATCGCAGTCCGGCTTCGACCCGGAGATACTGCCTTACGACGAGACGTATCCGGACGACGACGGGATCACGATGTTCAGACGAGGGTTGCGTCGGCTCGGGTACTACCCCGACGCCGTCGTCCCCGACGCCGTCGAGGTCGAGTGGTCGATGCCGGTCAACGGGATCGGCCACACCGCCGCGAAATCGACCCCCCGGCCGACGCCGGACGGCGAGACCGTGTTGATCCCGTCGGACACGGGGAAGCTACACGCGGTGCGGCCGGACGGCGAACAACTGTGGTCCGTCGAGACCGGCGCGTCAGAGAGTCTCGGCTTCCACGGGACGCCGCTTATCGTCGACGGGACGGCCTACATCGGCGGCTACGACGGCTCGATGTACGCCTACGATGTCGAGACGGGCCGCCGCGTCTGGAAGACCTCGAACTGGCGGCTCCACGGCGCGATCGCGATCGGCTCCAGCCCCGCTTACTGGGACGGCGTCATCTACGTCGTCGCCGAGTACAACTACCCCTGGCAGGAGCCCTCGGGGACGATGTGGGCGCTCGATGCGACGACAGGCAAGCCGCTGTGGAACGACAGCCGTCCGTGGGGGATGCCCCATCCCTCGACGTCGATCGATCCCGAAACCGAACGGATGTTGATCGGCTCGAACGACGGCGTCTGTTACTGCTGGGAGTTCCCCTCGCTCGACCCGGCCTGGGAGTTCCAGACCGGCGCGGAGATCAAGGGGACGATCCCGACCTACGAGGGCGGCGCGTTCGTCGGTTCGTGGGACGGCAACTTCTACCGGCTCGACCTCGAGGACGGCACCGAAGAGTGGCGCTTCGAGACGGATCGAATCATCATGTCGAACCCCGGCATCGACCCTGACACCGGAATCATCTACGTCGGCGGCGACGACCGCCAGGTCCACGCACTGGACACCGAGACCGGCGAGGAACTGTGGTCGGAATACGTCGGCGGGACCGTCCTCGGGTCGCTCACCGTGACCCAGGAGACCGTCTTGGTCGGCTCCTACGATACCCACCTGTACGCGCTGGACAAAGCGACCGGCGAGGTGCGCTGGCGCGTCGAGGGCGTCGGCCACGTGACGAGCGCTGCCGTCCCCCACGACGGCCGGATTTTCTTCGCCGAGCGGGGCGACATCTCCGGTTACTGGAGCGACGAGCCTTTCCAGCTCCACGAGCGAGGCCACGCATACAGCCTGGTCCCCGCGTAGTTCCTCAAGACATATACCGACGGGGTGACTCCGCCGGTGTATGCGACGCCGAGCCCTCCTCGTCGCCGTCGGTAGCGCAGCCCTCGCCGGCTGTCTCGATCGTGAGCCGAACGGCGACTCGTCGGGAACTGCCCCCGACGACGGTTCGAACGGCACCGATGATTCTGCCAACCCGGACGACGAGCCCCCCCTGATCGCCTCGACGGACCTCGCAGGCGAGTGCCCGTCGTACCCGGACGAATACGTCGTCTGTTACGACGCCGTCGTAGCTCACGAGCGTGACATCACGGATTTCGAAGTCGTCCTCGAACCCGACCCCGAAACGGTCGAACGCGGCGAAACGATCGCGTTCGAACTCGCGAACCGATCCGAGACGCGGTTCGCGACGAACTTTTACAACTGGCGGCTTC
>Ga0102935_1000144_pt1 | contig 24124 bp, 16 predicted proteins | sample SalPonR2_A_D2_MG_FD_78508 | JGI IMG/M metagenome (GOLD analysis project Ga0102935, IMG submission 78508) | Salt pond soil microbial communities from South San Francisco under conditions of wetland restoration - Salt Pond MetaG R2_A_D2_MG | ecosystem: Environmental > Aquatic > Marine > Intertidal... | reverse complement strand
GACGGCTGAGAAGCGTACGACGGTCGTTCGCGACCGTCCTCCGGGTTTATAATACAAGATATTTGACACATATTTTGTCGTATGATATAAGCTACTAGTAAGTTCAAAGTCTTTTTTCGACAGAAAAAGCGCAAAGCTCGTATTAAAGCCTCCCGAGCCGAATAAAGAGAAATATTAAAATTTCTTATAGGTATAATAAGCTACAGGAGTTAGTACATTCTTAATTTTGTAGTAGTTATCCAAACTGGTAAAACGTGAGCCGGAGGCACTCACAGCGTGCGACCACCGCGTTCGGGTCGCCGAACCCGGCCCTGGTCCGTGAGTCCGAGTGTAATCACAGGTGTACGACTGTTATATCGGCGAGTACGTTCGAGTACGGGGAGCCAGTCAGGAAGGCTGATTCGCGAAGAAACAGCACTACCGAATAACTGTTCGACCACGGTAGAGTCCATTCGCTACGAGTAGGTCGCTCGGATCCCGATGATCCGGGCTGTCTCCTGGACCTTCCCCGGGATCTCGGTTCGGTACCGATCGCCGGTGAGTCGCGTCGTGGGGCCCGAGATGCTGATGGCCGCGAGCACCTCGTCGTCGGGGCCCAACACGGGGGCACCGACCGCGCGCAGTCCGACGAACCGCTCTTCGTTGTTGAACGCGAACCCCTGTCGACGGATGGCGTCTAACTCCGTTTCGAGGCGGCCGCGGTCGGTGTACGTCGACTCCGTCCGTGGGGACAGTTCGAGGTCGTCAAGGAGTCGCGTTCGACGGTCGTCAGGCAGGTGCGCCAGGTAGGCCTTCCCGACGGCCGTCGCGTGGAGGTCGACGGTGGTGCCGATGTGTGAGTCGGTCTGAATTCCTCGGGCAGTCTTCGACTGGTAGATGTAGACCCCCCGACCCATCTCTTCGACCATCACGTATCCGTGTTCGCCAATGCTCGAAACGAGGTCGTCGATCTCGGCTTTCGCAACCTCATAGAGGTCCTGTCTGTCGCGGGCCGCGTTCCCGAGATCCAGGAACTTCAGCCCCAAGTGGTAGGTGTTCCCCTCCTTGACAACGTACCCCAGCCGGTTGAGTGTCCGGAGGTGGTTGTACACCGTGCTCTTCGAGAGTTCCAGCGCTGTTGCAATCCCCGTCACGTTCGCACCGGACTCCGATTTCAGGTACGAGAGGATCGCGAACGAGGTTTCGGTCGCTCCGACGGTCCCCGACTCGTCCGCCTGATTCCTAGCCATACGCTCTGCACTCGGGGAGTTGGAATAAGAATTGGCGTCTGTTCGGGATCGATATAAAACAATTCGCCAGTACCGTTCGTCGGGAGTGGGCGACGCCGGATCGAACCGAAGCAGTCCGGAAGAACCGAGCGGAAGCCCCGAGCCCGCGACCGGAGGCTGTGTACGTGGGGTCTGTGTAGCACCGCATCGCAGCCGACCGTGCGACAGTACGACGACCCGCCTCAGTCGTCGTCCTGTGCGCCGGCCGCGACCTCGTCGACTGGCTGCTTCGATGCGGTCCGCTTCGGGTTCCGGAACCACGTGCGATCCCCGTCGAAGAGCACGTGGCCGTGATCGTCACTCAGCTTCCGGAGGAAGACTATCAGCGAAACCACACACACGATGGCGAACGGCGCACCGGTGATGATCACCGACGACCGGAGCGCGCTCGCGCCGCCGAGGACCACCAGGATCGACGCGATGAGCCCCTGCAGGACGCCCCAGAACACGCGGTTGATGCTGGAGGGGTTCTCCTTGCCGCCGGTGGTCAGCATCGCCACCGCGAGCGTCGAAGAGTCCGCGGAGGTGGCGAAGAACGTGACCACGAGGATGAGAAACAGCGGCTGCCACAGCGCCCCCAGCGGCAGCGCACCGAACAGCGCGTAGCCCGCGACGCCGTCGCCGAACTCGGTGACTGCACCCAGGATGTCGGCGACGCCTGCAAACTGCATCCACATCGACGTACCACCGACGACGGTGAACCACACGATGGAGACGGTGGTCATAGTCACGATCGCGGTGAAAAGCACTTCGCGGATCGTGCGACCCTTCGAGATACGTGCGAGGAAGAGCCCCACGAACGGCGCCCACGCGATCCACCACGACCAGTAGAACACCGTCCAGAACGAGGACCACCCGGCACCGCCCTCGACGCCCGTGCCGGTGAACAGGCTCATACTGAAGAAGTTCTGGACGTACGTCCCGACCGCAAGCGCCCCGGTGTTCAGGACGTTCAGCGCCGAAATGTTGCTCATAAGCATCCCGCCGACCAGCGTCGCCGTCAGGAGGATCCCCATCATCACGACGTTGAAGTCCGAGAGCCGCCGGATGCCGCGGTCGATCCCGGCAACCAGCGAGAGCGTGAAGATGATCGTGATCCCGGTGATCGCGAGCAGCGTCTCGACGTTTCCGAACTGGATTCCGGTCCGGTAGGTGATCCCGGTGAGAATCTGGGTGGCGATGAACCCGAGTCCGGTCGCGATACCGCCCAGCGTGGCGACCACTGCCAGGGTGTCGATCGTCTGGCCGATCACGCCGTCTAAGTTGTCCCTCCCCAACACCGGAATCAGGACTGTCGACGTCCGGAACGGAGCGTTCATTTTGTAGGCGTAGTACGCCACGGGAATCCCGATGGCGAGGTAGCCGCCCCACGCCGACACCCCGTAGTGGAAGATCGAGTACGCGAGTGCGGGCACCATTGCACTCGTGGTACCGGCCTCCGCGCTCCCGGCGAAAAGCGGCGGGACGGAGCTGAAGTGTGTCAGGGCTTCCACCGGACCGAAGAAGACGATCCCCGCCGACAGCCCCGCTGAGAAGAACATCGTGAGATACGAGAAGTTACTGTACTCGGGGTCGCCCTCGCCCAGTTTTATCTTGCCGTACGGGCTGAGCATGAGATACACCGCGATCGCGAGCATCAGGAACATCGCGATCAGGTACATCCACGCGAGCCCCTCCCCGAACACTGCGAAGGCGGTGGTTATCTGACTCGATACCCAGTCGGTCCGGAACGCGGCAAGCCCGATGAAGACGAACGTGACCAATGCCCCGAGCGTGAACGGGATCGGGTCGATTTCGTCGACGAAGCTTTTCAGCGCTCCTGGGTCGCTAGCTTGAGCCATACTGAACTCTACGATGTACGTTTTATGCCTGATATATATATGTTTTGACCACCGTTACCACGACCCGAAGCCACACGCGGTCAGAGTACCGAAGTTTTATATAATAATTCTTCCACCTCGGAGTATGTCTCCGACACAACCGATCTTCGATTACACCTCCTCGGCCCCGTGGGAGCAGGTCATTACGGCGTACGGCTCGCTTGAGGAGGTCAACCGCGCAGTCCGGGAGTTTGTCGCGGACGGTCACACGAAAGCCGAAGCCTGGGAGGGGATCTGGGACCACGAAGTCCGCCGATTCGAGCGCGATCCCGAGTTCCGATCGGCGGTCCGAGAGATCTACGCAACGGCCGGGGTGAACCTCCTCAGCGTCACCCCTTGGACGCACGACGACGTTCCCGAACGGGCGGGTCAGCGGCGCGATCTGGCGCGGTGGCAGTCCCGGTTCGACGCCGCCGACTGGCTTCACAAGGTCACCTCGCCCGCCCAGGCCCGCCGTGTCGCCGCCGACGGCGACGTGGGGATCGTCTTGAACACCCAGAATCTCGGCGCCGCCATCGACGGGTCACTCGACCGGATCGACGTCCTGTACAACGAGGGCGTCCGGCTGTTCCAACTCACCTACAACTACCAGAACATGCTCGCAACCGGGTGCAACGACCCCTCAGAGGGCGGGCTGTCGACGTTCGGCCGCGCGGCCGTCGACCGGGTGAACGAACTCGGCGGAGTGGTGGACGTGTCCCACTGCGGGGCGCAAACCACCCTCGACACGATCGAGTACTCCGAGGCCCCCGTGGCCGTGACTCACGCGACGTGCCAGGCAGTGGATCGCCACTACCGCGGGAAGTCAGACGCCGAGATCGAGGCCCTGGCCGAGGCGGACGGATACATGGGGATCGTGAGCCTGCCGTGGTTCATCGCACCCGGTGCCGACGACCCCGGTCTCGACGTCCTTCTGGAGCACTTAGAGCACGCCGCATCGATTCTCGGCCCCGACCGGATCGGGCTCGGAACCGACTTCTTCCCCGCAGACACCCGGTTCCCCCAGGAACTCCTGGAGTACTACAAACAGCACATCATCGAACTCGGGTTCGACCGCGAGGCGGTCGAAGCCAGAGAGATCGCAGCGGGGCTCGGGGAATTCACGACCTACGAGGAGTGGCCCGCGGTCCGACGAGCGATCGAGAACCGATTCCCCGCGGCTCGGGCCGACGGGATCTTGGGCGAAAACTTCCTGCGGTTCTGGGACCGCGCGACGTAGCTGTTCTTCGGCACGCGGGCGATCTACATAATCTATCGCACACGACCGAAGATTTTAATTCCGGTGACCAAGTCCGATTCGGTAATGGCTACTAATCGGGACACGGACAGCTACGACCCGAACCAGCTCCGCGACCCTGCGGAGCTGATGCAACCCCAGCGGTTGGCCTCGCTGAAGCAGACGCGACTGAGCTTCGCCCGGTTGCTGATGGACAAGATGATCGAGGAGGAGTGGGACGTCCGCCCGACCCGAATGGATCTGGACGACCGGGGGGTCGGACGAGTGGTCTACACGATCGAGACCCCCGAGCGGCTGTTCTCTTTCGGAATCTTTTCTCACGCCTCCGGCGACGACGCGAACACCGATCGCATCATCGCCGAGGACTGGGACATGTGGGGATTCCTGTGTGAGGGCCGGGCGACGCCCGAACTGATGGACGCACAGTACGAGCAACTCCCTCACGTCCGGGAGGGTCGTGCCACCTCCGACATCCTGATCTGGACCCGGGCAAACCGGAGCTCACGATTTTTCGGCCACGTCGTCGACGCGCTGGCCGAGGGCCACCAGCCGGACGTCGACTTCTGCGCCCGGGGCGGCTACCTGATGCGCTCGTCCGGCTACTACGGTAACGGGCTCAACGGGACAAAAGAGTTCAAATCGATGGACGGCGACCACCCGCTGGGGAAGCCATACTTCGCCCAGATGCTCACGGTGTGGCTGCTCCGGATCTTCAGCTACGACCTCGCAGACCACGTCGCCGGGGCGCGCAGCGACGACGCCGCAACGCTGGACCACGACATCAAGCGGTATCTCGGCACTGGCAACTCATCGGGAATCGGGATCGTCCACTACCTGATCAATCATCCCCAGCTGCTTCACTCGTGGCTCCGGGCCCGGGAAGTGGCGCTGGCGCGGGCCAAGACGATCGACCCGACGCCCGAGGAGATCGAACGGTTCAGGACCGTTCTCCAAGGGGCCGAACAGTGGTTCACCGACGACGAGTGCGACACCAAAGACTACTTCGTATCGAAAGATCAGATCGCCGGCGGGTTGGAACGGACCGAGCGACGGATGGACGAACTCCGCAGGGAACCCGCAGAGACTCCACTGTGGACGCGGCTGTGTGAGTGGGCTGGCGACGAGTTCGACCCCGAGACCGAGGAGTTGCTCCACTCGCTGCTTCTCGACGTCTACCCCGAGGCGTGCGCGGCGTTGGCGGAGTCGATGACGGTCTCCGAGCGGAGCGACGTGGTCCCAGAGATGACCGTCGGCACCCTGGAGTCGATCGTGACCACCGACTACCAGTGGGCGCTCGACGTCGATTTCGACGCCCCAGGCGCCGAGCGGTACTTCTGGTACCGGTCGATAGACAGCGAGGAGCCCCGACTCGGGATCAGAGGCGAACACGACTACGAGGAGTACGGTTTCCCCGTCGACATCGCCAGGCAGGTCCAGGAACTCCACGCTGACCTGACGACGTGGGAGCAGACGGAAACGGTCGCGGCGTTCCTGTTCGAGCACCCCGAGTACCGCGACATCGTCGAACGGATCCAGACCGTCCGCGACCTCCGGTACGCGGAGATCCGCGCGAACCCGCTCGACGCCGACTTCATCCCGCTCTCGTTCATCTCGTGTCTCAAAGCCATCTGGGGCATCCAGAAGGCACACCCGAAATCGCAGGGGTGGGTCCGCGGGACGTTCTACCAGGGTGCGCCGCTGCCGGAGGACCTCCGAACCGGCGCGGACTCCTACTGGCTATACCCCTCGAAGCCGCGCCAGACCGAACGGTGGAGGGAGCAGTGATGCGCCTCGCTGTCCGCGAGGTGCTGCAGCTGTCGGAGCGGTGTTTCTCCGCTGCGGGGCTCCCGGAGGGGTCGGCGCGGGCGGCTGCGGAGGCCGTCTGGTGGAACGAGCTGTACCGTGGCTCGGGGGTGACGACGTTGCAGGACCTTCTCCCGGCGCTCTCGGAGTGGGACCGGACCGCACTGACCACCTCGGACCGAACCGACTTCGTGTGGGTCGTCGACGGATCGACTCAGCCGAGCCTCGTGGCGAGCACGCCGGCCGTCGACCTGGCGTGTGCGGGCGCCAGCCACCACGGCGTCGGGCTGGTTCACGCGAGGACGGCTTCGGCGGACGAGACCGTCCCGATGCTGGGTTATGCGGCCTACGCGGCGGCTGAACGCGGGCTCCTCTCGGTCGTGCTCGCCACCGGCGGGACCGGCCGTCCGCGAACCGTGATCGCCCGCCCCAACGATCCCCACCCACTCGTGGCCGAGCGCGAACTCGACACGGCGTCAGCCGCCCACGCCGCGCTCTCGGCGGTGATCCGCCGGGGCGTCTGCGACCGCCAGGACAACCCACTGACTCAAGCGTTCTTCACTGGGGCTCCGGAGTCGGAGTACGCCACTGCGGGCGAGCGCCTCCTCAATCGGCTGTTGGGTCAGTCGGTGACGCCGTCCGACCCCGAATCCCACCTGGATTCGGGGTTCGTTTTGCTCTGTCTCGACCCGGACCACGCCCGCCACTCCGGCGACCTCCGCTGCGTCGTGGACCGGTTCGTCGACGAGCGCGGGGCGGAACTCACGCGGACGTTCCGCCCGTCGGAGGTCAGCGACAGGGTGGGGACGGCCCTCGCCGAGGGCGTCGCTGTCGAGGAGGCGGTCTGGCAGGACGTCTTCGATCGCAGCAGCGAGGTACTCGCCCCCGAGTTCGAGGGCTCGTACCGTGGTGCGGGGTTCGAGATCAACGAGTAGGGCGGTCGCAGTCCCGGCGTGGTCCCGCCCGCCACCGAAATTTTTACCACCGGCTGTACGGTACGCTTCCCCAGCGTCGGTGTCAGCCGTCGGTCCGCCGCTGGTCCCGGAGCGTTCGGCGCCGACCCCCGTTCCCGGGTCCGGCCGCCGGGCGCCGCCCGACGACAGACGCCGGTATCCGGGGGCGCGGACCCGACGCGCGATCGACACCCCACCCACACTAATGACAGACACACAGTTTCAGTACATCGACGGCGAGTGGTGCGACGGCGACAGCGACGACGAACTTGTCATCCGCGATCCGGCCGCCCCGGACGATCCAGTCGTATCGTTCCCGGGTGCCAGCCGGTCACAGGCGGCAGCCGCGGTCGGGGCCGCCGCCGCTGCGAGCGAGACTTGGGGCGCGACGACCCCCGAAGAGCGGGACGCGGTGATGTACGCGGTCGCCGACCGGATCGAAGACCACCACGAGGAACTCGCACGAACCCTCACCCGCGAGGAGGGCAAGCCGCTCTCCTCGAGTCGCGCGGAGGTCGGGCGGGCGGCTGAACTCTTCCGCTTTTTCGCGAGCTTCACGCGAACCGCCGCCGGCGACACGCTTCCCTCCAGCGATCCCGAAACGTTCACATACACCGTCCGGGAGCCGCTCGGAGTCGTGGCGTTGGTCACCCCGTGGAACTTCCCGATCGCGACGCCGACCTGGAAGCTTGCGGCCGCCATCGCCACGGGCAACACCGTCGTGTTCAAGCCCTCCTCGGAGACGCCGATGGTCGCACGGGCCTTGGTCGACCACCTGGAGGCGGCCGGGCTCCCCGAGGGCGTTGTGAACCTCGTGGTGGGCTCGGGGTCGACCGTCGGCGACGAGATCCTCACCGACGAGCGGATCGACGCCGTCTCGTTCACCGGCTCCACCGACGTCGGACAGCACATCGCAGGGACCGTCGCCGAGCGCGGCATCCCGGTCCAGACCGAGATGGGGGGCAAGAACCCTCAGGTGGTGCTTCCCGACGCCGACCTCGAGACGGCTGCCGACGCGGCGGCCGCCGGCGCGTTCGGGCTGACCGGCCAGGCGTGTACCGCGACCAGCCGACTGATCGTCCACGAGGACGTCGTTGAGGAGGTGACCGAGGCCGTGGTCGCACGCGCAGAGGACATCCAAACCGGCCCGGGGATAGAAGATCCCGACATGGGGCCGGCGGTCTCGGCAGAGCAAGACGAGACCAACTTCCAGTACATCGAGGTCGCCGAGGCGGAGGGTGCGACGCTTCTGACCGGCGGCGACCGCCCCGACGGCCGGGAATCGGACGCGGGGTACTTCGTCGAGCCGACGGTGTTCACCGACGTGGAGCCGGGGATGCGGATCGCCCAGGAGGAGGTCTTCGGCCCGGTGCTGTCGATCCTGGCGGTGTCGGACTTCGAGGAGGCCCTCGCCGTCGCGAACGACGTCGAGTACGGGCTGTCGGCCAGCCTCTTCACCGCGGATATGGCATCGGCGCGGCGGTTCACCGAGGAGATCGAGGCCGGCGTTGTCAAGATCAACGGCACGACAACCGGGTCGCAGATTCAGATGCCTTTCGGCGGTATGAAAGCGTCCTCCTCCGAGACGCAGAAGGAACTCGGCCACCGCGCTTACGAGTTCTACACACACAAGAAGGCGGTCTACCGGACCGACCCGTGAAGCACCGACCGCCTGGCACCCGCGCATCGCTCGGCCGACCGACGGACGGACACGACACCTGACACCCGTGAAACAGCGCATCGAAGGGACCGGAACCGAACTGTACTCGAAGCACGACGTCGAGCGGCACCTAGACCTCTCGGCTGCGCTCGACGTCGTCGAGACGACCTATCTCGAAGGCGCGCGCGGCCGGGTTCTCAACCCGGCGAAGTCGACGATGCATCTCGGCGACGACGGCGAGTGGCCCGCGACGAACGCCTTCTCCATCGGGATGCCGGCGTACGTCGACTGGCTCGACGTCGCCGGTATGAAGTGGGCGGTCGCGACCTGGGACGCCGACGTGGAACCGCCGATCAGCGCAAAGATCCTGTTGTTCGACCTGGACCGGGGGGAGTTCACCGCGATACTGGAGGGGATGCACCTCACGGGCGTTCGGACCGCGCTGCAGTCGGTGGTGGGGCTGCACCACCTGCTCACGGAGCCTCCGGACTCGATCGGCGTCTTCGGCGCCGGATTCCAGGCGCGGTTCCAGATTCGGGTGATCGACGACCTGGTCGACGTCGGAACGGTCCGGCTATACGACGTGTCCGCCGAACGCGCGGCCGATCTCGCCGCGGATCTCGCGCCCGAGACGGCCGCCGATATCGTCGTCGAGGACACGCCGCGCGCCGCTGCCGACGCCGACGTCGTCCTCACGGTTACGGACTCGAAGACGCCGGTGCTCGAGGAGTCGTGGCTGCGGCCGAGCGGGCTGGTGATCGCGCTTGGATCCTACCGGGAACTTCCCGACGAGACCGTGCTCGGGGCAGACCGGATCGTCGTCGACCACACCGCGCAGTGCCTCCAGCGCGGCGCGCTCTCGGATCTGGCCGATCGGGGAGCGGTGACCGCCGCGGACCTGGATTCGACCATCGGCGAGGTCATCGACGCCGCGGACGACCCTCTCGGCCCGGCCGAACGCGCGATCTTCGTGCCGATCGGGCTCGGTTCCTTGGACGTCGCTCTCGCGGAACACCTCCGGACCAACGGGATGGGCGGCGGCGCCGTGCGGACGTTCGAGTTCCGCTAACTGTCGGGTTTCGACCGGCGGTGTGATTTTTTCGACACCTGTGATCGTTGATTCAACCCGCCCCCGGTCGCACGGATCCGATACACACTCAAGGGAGACCGTCGACGTTCCCCGTGTGGACACGTACGATACGATCGTTCTCGGTGTTGGGGGGATGGGCAGCGCCGCAGCGTACCACCTTGCAGCGCGGGGCCAAGACGTTCTCGGGATCGAGCGCTTTGACATCCCGCATTCGCAGGGCTCATCGCACGGAATCACTCGAATCCTCAGGGTACCGTTGTTCGAGGACTCCGGATACGTCCCGCTGGTACAGCGGTCCGTAGACCTGTGGACGGACCTACAAGAGGCCTATGGGCGCAAACTGTTCTACCGGACCGGCAGCATCGACTTCGGGCCGCCGGACAGCGAGGTGGTCACCGGCTCCGAGCGGTCGTGTGCGGTGCACGACCTCGAGCACACCGTGCTGACCGGCGCGGAGCTGACAGCGCGGCCGGGTGGCCACGACGTGCCCGACGACTACCGGGCGATCTACCAGCCGGATGGCGGCTTCCTCCACTCCGATCAGTGCATCGTGGCGCACGTCGAACAGGCCCACGACCACGGGGCGACCATCAGGGCTCGTGAGGCGGTCACCGACTGGACGGCCGACGAGTCCGGCGTTCGGGTCTCCACGGACCGCGGGGAGTACGCCGCCGACACGCTAGTCGTGACCGCGGGCGCGTGGACCGGCCGGCTCTGCCCGGCGGTGGCGGAGTACCTCACGCCCGAGCGCAACGTGCTCGGATGGTTCCAGCCGACCGAGCCCGCGGCGTTCGACCGCGAGAACTTTCCGGTGTTCGTTGCCGACGTCCCCGAAGGGAATTTCTACGGCTTTCCGACCTTCGAGGTTCCTGGGTTCAAATTCGGGAAACACCATCACCGCGAGGAGACGGGCAGCCCCGAGGAACTCGATCGGGAGCCGACTGCCGAGGACGAGGCGATTCTCCGGTCGTTCGCCGACCGGTACATGCCCACCGGGGCGGGGCCGACGATGCGGCTGTCGTCGTGTATGTACACGAACACGCCGGACCGGGACTTCGTTCTCGACGTCCACCCCGACCACCCGAACGTGGTGCTCGGTGCGGGCTTCTCCGGCCACGGGTTCAAGTTCGCGTCCGCGGTCGGCGAGGTACTGGCGGACTTAGCGACCGAGGGTCGGACTGACCACCCCACAGAGATGTTCGAGCTCTCGCGGTTCGAGTGAGCGCCGAACGGGAACGGGATACCGGATCCGGCCCCGCCGCACGCAGTGCAGAAAATCCCGCGGTATGCAAAACAAATATATGCTTTTATTTCCTCGAATCAGATGATGACGGAACAGCAGCCAGTAGAGCTTCGATTCTGTTCACAGGAGGAAGGAATCGAGGCCGGTCTCGCGGACATGGACCAGTGCGTCGAGACGATTGATTACGTGTTCGGGTTGTACAACGACGGCCGCGTGCTGATGGGCAATCCGGGTCACGACATGCACGGCCACGTGACATCCTTCCCCGGAAACCTCTCGAACGCGGAGGGGCTAGAGTCGGGGCCGGACCGTCGGTTCAGCGCGATGCCCGCGTACGTCGGCGGCGACATCCACAAGATGGGCATCAAGTGGTACGGCTCGAACATCACAAACCCCGCCGAGCGAGGACTGCCGCGGTCGATCCACACGATTACGCTGAACGACCCCCTCAGCGGCAAACCCGAGTTCCTGATCGACGGTCAGGTCGCAAGTGCGATGCGAACCGGGGCCGTCGCGGGCGTCGGCGCCGCACGGATTCAGGGCGACCGCGCGACCACGGCCACCGTGATCGGCCCGGGCGTGATCGGGCAGACGTCGGCGCTCGCGCTCGATTCCGCGCTGGACGCCTTGGAGACGATCCGGATCCATCACCCCGAAGCGTGGAAGGCCGAGGCGTTCGCCGAGGAGATGCACGGCGACGTCGACGCGGAGATCGAACCGGTGAGTTCCCCCGCGGACGCCGTAGCGGGGTCTGACGTGACGGTCGTGGCTGCGACCGGGAGTCCACCGCCCAAAATCGAGGCGTCGTGGCTCAAAGACGACTGTCTGGTGATCCCGTTGGGCGACCTTCGGGCCCCCATCTCGGCGTTCGACGAGGATCTCATCTTCTGTGACATTCGACGGAACACCCTGGAGTTCGCGGCGCACATGGACTGGCAGATCATGAATACGCTGAGTGCGGCCGTTGACGATGGGGACGGGCTCGACCTCAGTGAGTCGGACCTGCGAGCGCTCCACGAGGTCGTCGGTGGGGAGGATACCGCACCGACCGAGGGGCGCTCGATACTCTACTCCCCGGGGCTCCCGATGGAGGACGTGGCGTGGACGAGCCAGGTGTACGAGAACGCCAAGAAACAGGACCTGGGCCAGACGCTCACAATGTTCGAGGAAGCGTACTTCAGCAAGCCGTACTGACCACAGGTCGGGTCCGCCGTCGTCGGTCAGTCGGACGGCGAGTGGATAGCCTGTAGGCGGCTCTCTTCGAGCTTTGCGATGTCTATACAAGATGGTAGGAACAAAATAGTAACACTAAAATGTCATATCAAAATAAGATTTTAACCGAGTTCAGACGCTAATAAGCTCTACTTTGCTTGCAATCATAATAAGAAGTATATATAAATATATCTAATATTTGTCGATTCGGCCTGACCTGTCTGTTGAATACCTTTTTAATATAAGGTCCACTATCGTGTCCACGGGTGCAGAACGTACGCGTATGCGTCACCACCATCTCGGTCTCGCGCTCACTATCGCGGGAGCGGCGCTGTTCGGCACGCTCGGCATTTTCGGGAAAGTCGCTCCGGCTGCGGACCTCTCGACGGCGACGCTTCTCGGGGCACGGTTCGCGGCGGCGACCGTCGTCTTCTGGCTTCTGCTCGCGGCCTCGGCTCACGGACGGATCCGCTCCCGCCGGTTGTTCGTGGCCGAATTCGGGCTGGGTGTCGTTTACGGCGTGATGTCGGTCGCCTACTTCGAGGGGTTGGCGTGGCTGTCGGCGGGGGTCGCCGCGCTCTTGCTTTTCACCTACCCAGTTCAGGTGACGCTCGGGTCTGCCGTGGTGCTCGACGAGCCGGTGACGGTCCCGAAACTGCTTGCGCTCGTCGCGGCGGTCTCGGGAGTCGCACTCGTCGTGGGGAGCGGCGCCGAGTTCGCCCCCGTCGGTGCAGTGCTCGTCGGCGTCGCCTCGCTGTGTTATACGGTGTACGCCATGGGAACGCGGGTGGTGATGGCGGATATGCATCCGCTGGTCCACGCGGCGCACACCTTTCTCGGCGCCACGAGTACTGTTCTGGGATACGGGGCGGTCACGGACGCGCTGTCGGTTCCGTCGGCGTCCGCCGGGTGGTGGCTGATCGCAGGGATCACGATCGTTGGGACCGTCGTCCCGATCCTGCTTTTCAGCGCGGGCCTGGCCCGAATCGAGGCCAGTCGCGCGAGCATCGTCAGCACGAGCGAACCGCTCACAACCGTCGGCTTGGGGATCGTGCTCCTCGGCGAAGCGTTCACGGTCGCGATCGGACTCGGAGCAGCGTTGATCCTCTCGGGGGTCGTTCTCACCGCGCCGGGCGTCGGACGGGCGGTTCGCCGTCGCCTCCCCGGTGTGGCTTTCGACCACGCCGCCGGGCACGACAGATGAGCGACCTCACGGCCACGATCCGGGTCGAGTCACCGACGCTCGCGCTGACGGAGGCGGTCGGCTACGACCCGACCGCGACCGTCCGGCCGGTCGCCGGCGCGGGCACCGTCCCCAACTCCGATCGGTACCTGTTCACGGTCCGGTCGGGTGACTTCGACCGGTTCGAGGCGGGCCTGCGGCGAGACGACACTGTCGCGGACTTCGAGCGTGTCGTCGCCGGCGACACGGAGTCCGTGTACAGTTTCGCGTACACGTCGGAGGCGACTCTGTTCTCGCCGGCGATTGCGGCGGCCGACGGCGTCTCGCGGGAGTGGACCAACGACGGCACCGCGTGGACGGTCCGCGTCTGGCTCCCCGCTCGGTCGGGGCTAGCACGGCTGCACACGTACGCCGCCGACAACGGGATCGACTTCACGCTCGAAGCGGTGACCGAGTACGCAACGCCCGTCGGCTCCAACACCGGGTTGACCCCGAAGCAGGAGGCGGCGCTGCGGGTCGCTCTGGAGTCGGGATACTTCGACGAACCGCGGGGTGCGACCCTCGAGGAGGTGGCGACCGAGCTCGGGATCACACAGCCCGCAGCCGGCGGTCGGCTACGGCGGGGGCTCAGGCGGCTGGTCGTCGCGGCGACTGACGACGGGAGCGGGTCGTAGCCCGCCCTCGTCACTCGGGAGCCAGCAGACGCTGTTGGACCAACTGCGCGACGCCGGTCAGATGCGCCTGCCCGAAGATCGCGACGATCAGGGCGCCGAGAGAGTTGAACATCGTATCGCGGACCGTGTCGTCGAGGCCGTGCTGGGCCAGCGGCATCGCGACGCCTGTCGCTTCTGCGACCACGTCGAGGCCGAACTCGAACAGCTCCCAGACCACGCCGAAAGCGAGTACGACCACGAAAATATACACGAACGCGAACCGTTGCGGGACGTGGATCTCGTCGCTGTGAATGTCGACCGCGCGAGCCGTGGTGTACCCCGCCGCCGCGATCAGTGACGCCGATATCGCGTGGGTGATGTTGTCCCAGAAGAAAATGCGGGTGTAGAGCCCGGCGGATCCCAGCGTGTGGAGGAACACTGCAGTGGTGATCCACAGCCCGAGCCACGGATCGAGCGGCAGGTCGTAGTTCCGCTTCAACATCGCAGGGACGAACGTGATGAGAAGCGTGACGCCGCCGTTGATGATCGCCTTCGGCTCCACCACCACGATACCGTACGCGATGAGTCCTAACAGAGACATCTGCATCCCGCGGGTGAGTCGCTTCTGATTCTGCATCGACGGACGGGGGAGCAACGTCATCGGCGGACCATCCGACGGATAGCCCGCCAAAGCCACTGATCCCGTCGTCTGAAGTACCCGTCGAAGAGCAGCCCCGACACCACCCCGGCGAGCGTGACGTAGAGCCACTCCATCATGAGCGCCTCGTTGTCCACTAGGTAGCTCGTCCCCAGGAACCTGTCGGCGTTCCACCGGAACACCGTCCACGCCGCGACCGCGGCCAGCGTCGTCAGAACCACCAGGACGACAGCGAACCAGTGGGTCACCCGAAGGGTCGTGAACGTGTGGAGTTCGACGACGACGAGCAGCGCAAGCCCCGCCAACGACAGGTAGGTTGCGAACGTCCCCAGCGTCCCGCCGACGAGCCCACGCACCAGGATCGGGAGCAGAGACAACACCAGAAGCTCCCACGGAAGCATCACTCGCCACTCCCGGTAAGCGACCGGCGGCAGCAGCACGACGACGGCGACGAAGGCGGTGAAGAGCACCCACCGGTAGTCCGTGCGGAGCGCGCTGGTTCCGAACACGCCGAGCAGGACGGCGACGAGTACCCACGCAATCACGGCGTTCGTCCGGCCGTCCCGGAAGAGCCGATCGAACACGTCCCGGATTTCGGCGGTCTCCGCGGCCTCGTCAGGCTCCGATGTCCCGCCATCCATTCTACATAGATTCAAACGGGAGACGCTATTAAACCCAGTGCCCGGTCGCGCGGCGCGTCGCCGGCGGCTGCGACGGAAGGCTGTCACGAGTCACCGACGACGGTGACACGCGGGACGCCTGCGACCTCGATATAGTGGCGTTTGGCTCTGTTGAAATACTCAGAGAGTTACGCGTTCGTCCTGTGATTCCACGAGATGAAGGCCCTCCCGAAGTCACAGACCCTCCGTGTTACTGGGAAGGCGACCCATCTGGCACGCCGAGCCGTCTCTCGATACTCCTCGAAGTTCTCCAATCAGCGCTATACACTCCCGCAGCACGTTGTTCTGGTGTGTCTCAACGTTCGGAAAAAACACGACCGATCGTGGCCTGCTCGACGAACTAATCGAGATGCTGCGCATCCGTCGAGCTCTTGGATTAGTCGAACTTCCTACGCCAGCAACGCTCTGTAAGGCGTTCAACCGGCTTGCTATGGCCGTCTGGCGTGTTATATTGACTCTCTGCGACGCTACGTCCAACGAGCGGAGTTGTTGGCGTCGATGCGTCAGGGTTCGACCGCAGTCACGCCTCAAAAACAGTACACGAAACGGGCCGAGCTTACGATTCAGCGGCTCAAAGTGACACTACTCGTCGGTACTGATTTGTGTGCCATCCCCGATGTTCACTGTTCGGCACACCGGCCTCACGACACCAACGATTTACATCGATGGACGGGGTATAGCTGGTATGTCTTCGGCAACACCGCGCGGGCTTCGGATCGCGGTGGTGGGAGGCGGGCGGGTCGAGGACGTCCTTTCGGGGTGGGTCGACGACGACGGACGCGCCGTCGCCGCCGAACCGGTCGCACCCACTGACTTCCCCGACGGATTCGACCCCGGGCGGTTCGACTGTGCGGTCCTCGACGGGCGGGTCGAGGGGGTCGACGTGATCGCGGCTGCGACGCGGGTGGAGCAGCAGCCCCCGACCGTGCCAACAGCCATCCTGACCGACGGTTGGGAGGGGAGCCGCGTTTCCGACGCCCTGTCTGCGGGTATCAGCGACGTGCTTCCGTGTACCCTCCTCGAAGACGACCCGGACGCGCTGGCCCGGCGGGTCGTATCGATGGCGCCCGGCGTGGAGGATCGAGACCCCGTCGGTGAGCGTGAGCGTCGGTCGGTCCTGTTCGGGAACAACCCCGATCCGGTGGCCCGGATCCGATTCGAGGCGGGCGACCCGATCATCCGAGGCGTCAACCCGGCCTTCGAGGAGGTGTTCGGGTTCCCGGCGGAGACGGTCGTCGGTGAGAGTCTGGTCGAGACGCTCGTTCCGGAGGCGGACCGGGCGGACCACGGTCGCATCTGCGATCGGGTGCAGTGGGGCGAACCGCTGGAGATAGAAGCCACGCGGCTGACCGCCGACGGGCCCCGGGAATTCCTGCTCCGGGGCATCCACTTCACACCCGATTCCGGGGACGAATCGGAGACCGAGGTGTACGTCTGGTATACGGACATCACGGAGCGGAAGCGCCGAGAACGGTTCGTCCAGCGGCTCCACGAGTCCACAGACAGGATACAGAACGCCGACACCGAACGGGCGGTGTGTGCGGCAACCGTCGAGGCGGCCGAGTCGGTGTTGGACCTCGCGGCGCCGGCCTGCTGGCTCGCGACTGACGCCGACCAGTTGCGTCCGGTTGCCGGCGACGCCGCGATGTGGGCGTCGGAGGCAGCCCCCGACGAACCGGTGACGTTCGACCAGTCCGACCCCGCGTACGCCGCCTACGACGGGGGGACAGTCGCAGCCGTCGATACCGAGATGGCTCCGGCCGCCCCCGAAGCGGTCGGTGGCGTGTTCGTCTCCCTCGGAGACCACGGCGTCCTCGGTGCCGGCGCCGCGGGACCGGGTGGCGTCGACGATGTCACGCGGGATGCTGCTCGCGTCTTGGCCCGGCACGCTGCGACCGCGCTGGATCGCGTGGCAAAGCGGCGTGAGCTTCAGCAAAGCGAGCGACGGTTCCGGCTCATCGCAGAACGGATCGACGAGGTGATCTTCCTCTCGAGGCCGGACTTCTCGGAGGTCTTCTACGTCAACGATGCCTACGAGGACGTCTGGGGCGAACCGGTCGAGCGGCTCTACGAGAACCCGCGCGGGTTCGTCGACGCAATCGACCCCCGGGATCGAGAGTCCTTCGAGGCGGAGTTCCGCGCGATGCTCGACGACATCGACCGCGGCGACCCCGACGACCGGTACGAATTCGAGTACCGGATCCGTCCCGACCCCGACGAGATCCGGTGGGTCCGCGCGACGGGCTACCCGGTCGCTCTCCCCGACGGCGACACTCGATTCGTCGGCATCGTGGAGAACGTGACCGAACACCGGGAACTCGAAGCGACGTACCGCGGCATCTTCGAGAGCGTCTCCGACGGGCTCGTGATCCACCACCCCGAAACCGGCGAGATCCTCGACGTCAACGACCGATTCTGCGAGATGCACGGGTACGAACGCGACGAGTTGGTCGGCGAAACCGTCGACGTCGTCACCGCGCCCGAGCACACTTACGAACGCGCGACCGAGCGCATCCACGCGGCCCGTCAAGAGGGCGCACAGCTCTTCGAGTGGCGGAACCGCGACGCGGACGGCGAGACCTTCCCGATCGAGGTTCACCTGAGCGTCGTCGAGATACACGGGAACGAGCGCGTGCTTGCGAGCGTCCGCGACATCTCACAGCGCCGCCGCATCGAGCGTCGCCTGGGTGAGGTCTTAGATCGGATCGACGAGGCGGTGTACATCACGCCGGCGGCAAACCTCAGCACGACCACGCGGGGGCCGGACTACCTGAGTGCCGGGTACGAAGAGATCTGGGGACAACCGCTCGACACGCTCCGCGAGCGATACGAGAACGGCTTTTTCGACACCATCCGCCCCGGAGACAGAGCGGAGTACCGCGCGTTCGTCGAGGGAATCGCCGAGGACGTCGCGACCGGCACGGCGGCGGACAGCTACGATACCGAATACCGAATCGAACGCCCCGACGGGGAGATCAGGTGGGTCCGATCGGAGTACTATCCGATCGAGTGGAGGGACGGCCCGCCACGGATCGTGATCGTCAGCCGGGACATCACCGAGCAGCGGCGAACCCGACGCAACCTCCGGATGATCGCCGAGCGGGTCGACGAGGCGATCTACATGTCCTCGCCGGACAAATCCGAGGTGTATTACGCTTCGCCGTCGTTCGAGGAGCTCTGGGACCTGCCGATCGACCGGGTCTACGAGGATCCGCAGGCGTTTATCCATCGGATCCACCCCGACGACCGCGAGTGGTTCCGCGAGGAGTACGACCGGATCCTGGCGGACCTCACTCAACCCGACCGGGAGCCACAGGACACCTACGAACTCGAATATCGCGTCCGCCACCGCGACGGCGAGGTGCGGTGGATCAGCGTCCGCGGCTACCCGGTTTCGGACGGGGCGGGCGGGGTCGACCGGTGGATCGCGGTCAACCGGGACGTGACCGACCGGAAGGCACGCGAGCGGCGCATCGCGTCGTTCGACGACGCCACGGAGGAGCTGACAACCGTTGACTCGCCCGAGGAAGCGGCTCGGACGGCGGTCGCCGCAGCCAGGGAGACGCTTGAACTTCCCGCGGTCGGCGCGTTCCTCTACGACGACGGCGACGGCGTCCTCCGACCGGAGGCGATCGCGGGCCCGTTCCCCGACACAGTCGGGGCCGATCCGGTCGGCCCCGACGACGGCCAGGTCTGGGCGGCGTTCGCGTCGCGCACCGTCGTCGGATCCGACGACGCCGGGGGTGAGGCGGTGGCTGCCGACACGGACGCGGAGATGGACGGGTTGGAGTCTCTCGCGGCGTGGCGGGCGATCCCCCTGGGAACTCACGGCGTGTTGGTCGTCGGGTCGCCGGCGGAGTCGCTGGGGTCGGCGTCCGTCCAGACGGCGCACGTGTTGGCCGCAACGCTCGAGGCGGCATTGACTCACCTCCGCGGGCAACAACAGGTAGCCGACAGGGAACAGCAGCTCCGGACGCAAACGGAGCGTGCCGACCGATTGGACCGGATCGCGCGGCTTACCCACCAGGTCGAGGCCGCGATCACCGACGCGACGGCTCCCGGGGAGATCGAGCGGGCGGTGTGTGACCGACTTGCGGCGTCCGGGCCGTACGACCTCGCGTGGATCGGCGGCGTCGAGGTGGGGTCTGACCAGATCGTTCCCCGGGCCGTCGTGGGTGCGCCGGAACAGCACGTCAGCGAGATGCGGCTTCGGACGGGCGACGAGGAGGCCGACCCTCACCCGGCGGTCGACGCGTGGCGCACCGGTACGGTGCAGGCGGCGAACTCCCTCGTGGGCGGCGGGCCAGCGTCCGAGTGGCGCCAGCGGGCGCTCTCGGCAGGGTACCAGTCCCTGTGTGCGGTCCCGCTGACGTACAACGGCGTCACCCACGGCGTGTTGACTGTCGGGACCGACACGCCGAACTCGTTCGGCGAACGGGAACGGGAGACCCTCTCGCAGCTGGGTACGTCGATCGCGAACGCCCTGGCGGCGATCGAGCGCCGCCGGGCACTGGAGTCGGACGAGACCGTCGAACTGGAGTTTCAGGGCTCGGGCGAGAGCCTGCCGTTCGCTCGCGCGGCCGCCGCTGCCGGGTGCCAAGTCACCCTCCAGCGGACCGTCGCACGCCAGGACGGCCCCGTGAGCGTCTTCTTCAGCTTCGAGGGCGACGTGCCCGACGACGCGGCCGAGATCGCCCGCCGGACGCTGCCGGGATCGGTCGAGGTGGTCGCCGACGACGATGCCACGCTGGTCGAAGCCAGAAGTGACGAGTGGTTCGGCGCGCCGCTGGCGGAGTACGGCGGGATGCTCCGGGAGGCCTCGGCGGAGCCGGACGGAACCACGATCGCGGTCGAAGTGCCCGGCGAGTCGGACGTCCGCTCGTTCGCCGAGCGGCTCGGGGACGTCGCCCCCTCGCTGGAACTCGTCGCCAAACGGCAGCGGGGGCGACAGGGGCGGACGCCTGCAGAGCTCGGTGGCGTACTCCGGGCCGAACTCACTGACCGACAGGTGGAGGTCGTCCGGACCGCCCTGTCGGCCGGCTACTTCGAGTGGCCGCGAAAACACGACAGCAGCGAGGTCGCAAGCCGGCTCGATATCACGCAGCCGACGTTCAACAAGCACCTCCGGATCGCCGAGCGCGAAACCTTCGAGCTGCTGTTCGGGACCGACGAATGACCCGGACCGCGCTATTCTCCCCCCACTTCCCGGAGCGCACCGGGAACGCCGCCGAAATACGGCTCGAGCGCGACCGCCCGCAACGAATAAACCGACCCCAACGGGGGGGTCCGGGAGAATCGAATCTGGTGGTCGAACCCGGTCGCTGCGCGCCGTAGCGCCGTGACGCGCCGGGCCCGGCGGGCGGTGTAAGACGCGATCGCGTCCGGAACTGCCGTCCCGTTCTGTGCGACTGCGTACACCAGCCCGAGTGCGTCGGTGATCCCGAGCGACGGACCGATGCCGGTAGCGGGGACGGCCGGGAACGCGGCGGGTCCACACCGCGCGATCCGACCGTCGCCCCACCACCGCCGTGGAGTGTCGCGCTCCCCAAGTCGGACCTGACGGACTCGCGAGCGCTCGAACGCTCCCGAGTCAGGAACCCGGCATACCTCCGAGCGGTCGTTGCCGGTCGGGAGGCGCACCTCGTCGATCGAGCCGTCGGTCACCGACGTCGTGATTCTGAGGACCGGTCGATCTCCGGCCGCGACCGGGAATCGCTGCACCACGGTGGTGGGCCGCCACGTTTCGCCGATCCCCCGACGATCCGCGTTCTCGTCGAGCGTTGTTTCGAACTGCACGAGCGGAACCGAATCCATCTCCCGGTCGCCCTGCCCGATCGACTCGCTCGCGCTGCCCGCGTCGACGACGACGTCGAACCACTCCCGGACGCCATCGTCGAACGTCACTGCCACGCCGCCGTCCCCCGACACCACCGACTCGATCCTCCGCGCCCCGACTGCGACGTGGTCCGGAACCCGCCCGCCGAGGATCCGACGCAGTACCGGGGTTTGGATCACGATCGGGGGGGCTCGACCGGAATCGCCCGTCAGGGACCCCGTCGTTCTCCTGTCGCGGCCGTCGTCCGCATCAGGCCGTCGGACGGTCACTTGATCGACCCGACGGCCGCGACTCGTGACGTGAGTCCCCAAACCGAGTGACCCGAGCACCTCCACCGCCGCCGGGGAGAGTGCAGTCACTCGCGACCGAGCCGGGGGGTCGGTGCTGCAGACGAGTACCGGATCGTACCCCGCGTCCCCGAGGAGGAGGGTGAGCGCGAATCCGGTGGGCGTGTGGCCGACCACGAGCACTTGCCTGTCGGGACGTGACCCGATCACGCCGTCCGTCGGCACCCACGCCGGAAGTGGGATATGGCTCGGAGACGGGTCCCCGTTTGTAGCCGGTGCCTCGGCTTGTGTCGCTCGATCAGCCGGCGTGACACACTGACTACCGGGGGCGCCGCTGCAACCGCTCGCCGCCCGACGTCCGCGGTTCCGTGGTCCGGTCATCCGGGTCCGGAGTCAGTCTCCCAACTGTGGGGCGGCGTCCACCGGTCGCCGATCCGGATCCGGACGGGATTCCTCGTCCGGGGGGCCGCCGACGACCAGCACCAAGGGGCTGTCTTCCGGGGCATACACGTCCATTTCGCGGCCCTTCTCGGAGTACCACTGGTCGACGACGGCGACGAGCCCGGCGTCAACGAGGTTGTCGAGGTGGTAGCTCACGTTCTGGATCGAGGTGTCGGCGCGGTCTGCCAACTCCGATTGGGTTGCGGGATCGCGGTAAAGCTCCGCCAGCAACGTCCGTGCGACCTCCGAGGAGAGGACTGAAAAGACCGCATCCGAGCCTGCGTCCCCGAGGCTGACGACGCGTGATTCGTGTCCGGAGCGTTCGACGGGTGACCGCTGTGGGAGTAGCGCGCTCATACATCGTCTCTTGCACTCCCACCCCGGAAGTGCTGTCACTACAGCTATCGACGCTCGTCGGTCGGCGGGCTATATGTATAGCCACCCGACGACCGCGGTCGGGTCCCGGCCCGCTGCCGACGAAACAACAGGTTTGGGTTCGTCGGACCCGTCGGGTCGGTTATCCGCACAATGATCGCCGAAGTCCGACGCTGTCGAGCGGGCGGTGCCGCGCGCGTCCGGGTGGTGGGCCAGTGAGCGACGACGGGGGGTTCAGCGACATCCGCGAGTCCGTGAACGGCCACCCGATACGCCGACTCCTCGAGTACGCCCGGCCGTACTGGCCGCGCATCACGCTGGGAGTGATCGCGGCGATGCTGACGCGGTTCGCCCGACTGGTGCCGCCTGTCATCGTCGCGACGACGATCGATCGGGTCGTCTTGGGTTCGGCCGATCCCGGGTTGCTGACCGAGGCTGGACTGTTTCCCGGCGGCGCGATCACCGGAGAGGCCGCCCGGTTGGCGTTCCTCCGGCGGCTGATCGCGATCGCTGCGCTCGCGTATCTGCTCCGATCGGTCACCCGCTTTGGGTCTCGGTACCTGCTCCAGTCGTCGGCACAGAAGATCCAGCGCGACCTCCGCAACGACACCTACGACCACCTCCAGCACCTCTCGATGGACTTCTTTGCGAACCACCAAACCGGGGGGATGATGTCGATCCTCAACAGCGACATCAACCGGCTGGAGCAGTTTCTCAACACGGAGTTCAGACAGCTCATCCGGGTGGTCGCCACCGTCGGCGGGATCGCGGTCATCCTGTGGTACTACGCGCCGACGCTGGCAGTTATCGCCCTCGCGCCCGTGCCGATCATCGGGCTGGCGAGTGCGGTGTTTCTCCGGTGGATCGAGCCACGGTACAAGTCCCTCCGGGAGACGGTCGCCCGGCTCAACACCCGGCTGGAGAACAATCTCGGCGGCGTTGCGGTCGTGAAGGCGTTCAACCGGTACGCCTTCGAGCGCGACCGGGTCGCAGCGCGGAGCGAGGCGTACCACGACGAGAAGGTGGCGGCCCTCCGGATCCGACGGGGGTTCTTCGCCACGCTCCGGCTTCTCACGGGGGTCGTGTTCGTGCTCATCCTGTTCGTCGGCGGCCGGGCCATCATCACCACGCCGCCGGGCGAGGCCGCACTGATTTCGACGGGCGCGTTCGCGGCCTTCTTCCTGTATCTCCGCCGGCTCTACTCGCCGATGCGCCGGATCGGCCGATCGGCCAACAAGTACCAACTCGCGAAGTCCAGCGCCGAGCGGGTGTTCGGGCTGTTGGGGCGGGAGCCGACGGTCACCGAGCCCGACGATCCGTACGTTCCCGACCGGATCGACGGCGACGTGGCGCTGGAGAACGTGTGGTTCAGCTACGACGACCGCGACCCGGTGCTGAAGTCGATCTCGCTGGACGTGCCGGCGGGCGCGACCATCGGGCTGGCGGGCGCGACGGGCGCGGGCAAGTCGACGCTCGTGAAGCTCGTGCCCCGGCTGCACGACGTCGACGGGAGCGAAGCTTCCGTTCGCGAATCGGAATCGTACGGCGAGTCTGCTGCGGCCGACGCGGGGCGGGTGACAGTCGACGGCCGCGACGTCCGGGAGTACGACCTCCAGGCGCTCCGCGAGGAGATCGCGGTGGTCGAGCAGAACCCCTACCTCTTCT
>Ga0102935_1000140_pt1 | contig 24394 bp, 29 predicted proteins | sample SalPonR2_A_D2_MG_FD_78508 | JGI IMG/M metagenome (GOLD analysis project Ga0102935, IMG submission 78508) | Salt pond soil microbial communities from South San Francisco under conditions of wetland restoration - Salt Pond MetaG R2_A_D2_MG | ecosystem: Environmental > Aquatic > Marine > Intertidal... | reverse complement strand
TACCCAGATCGAGGAACGTCACGTCGAGGCCGTCGAACGTCTCGCGGTGTGCGACCGGCGCGTCGAAGAGCGCGCCGAACAGGTCGGCTATGGCGGCGGCGTCACGCGTGGCGACGCCGACGTGATCGAAGCGCATACCCGATCCCGGAGGCCCGCGAACAAATAGCGTCGGGTGTGTCACTACGGACACGTGTGGGGGCACACGCCATCGGCCGGAGCGGGGTCACGGAGTCGTCACTCCGAGGTGGCGACCCATTCGGCGACGCACAGGCGGCAGTGTTACGACTCGTCGGCCGCGTCCGTTTCCTCGTCCTCGTCGCTCGCGAACGGCGACTCCTCGACGGGGACGTACTCGACTTTCCGCGCGCGGTCGGCGATTTCCTCCAGATAGTCGAGCGCGATGAAGTTGATACCCCGCTCGTTGTAGTTCTGGAACCGACCGTCGACGAATCCGAGATACTCGGTCTCCCCGTCGAGCGGCTCGATTTCGAGCACCCAGTCGGGGCCGTGCTTGTTCAGCCAGTTCGCCAGCGTGTTGTCCGTGATGGAGTCCCGATCGAGCTCGTCGCCGGACGGTTCCGTCTGACTCATGAAACCGAGAAAGCACGGGGGTAACTAAACGTTGTTCCCCCGATCGACGACTGTCGATCCCGAAGTGGCTGTGGGGTGATACGGAACCGGCTCCCGGCCGTTGCCGCCACCGTGGTCGGCGACGGCCGGCGGCGAGTCACGACTGTCAGGCCGGATCGAACAGCGTCTCGCCCTCGACCATGTGTTCCTCGACGGCGTCGGGGTCGAGCGTCAGACCGAGGCCGGGCTCTTCGGGAATGGCCATGCGCCCGTCCTCGATGAGGTCGTCCTCCTCGACGAGGTCCTCCCACCAGCCAAGCTGGTAGCTGTGGAACTCGACGGCGAGGCTGTTTGGGATGGCGGCCGCGACCTGTGCGCTCGCCATCGTCCCGATGGGCGAGGCGACGTTGTGCATCGCGATGGGGATGTAGTAGAGGTCGGCGTGGGTGGCGATCTTTCGCGTCTCGCGCATCCCGCCGACCTTCGGCAGGTCGGGCGCGAGGATGTCGACCGCCTGCTTCTCGATGAGGCGGCGCTGGCCGTGAGTGCGGTAGACGTTCTCGCCGACGGTGACCGGCGTCGTCGACGACTGGGTGACCTCGCGCTGTACGTCGTGGTTCTCCGGGGGCACGGGGTCCTCGAGCCACCACACGTCGTACTCCTCGACCGCCGCGAGCAACTGTTTCGCGCTTCCGGCGGTGTACGACCAGTGGCAGTCGAAGGCCACGTCGGCGCGGTCGCCGACCGTCTCGCACACCTCGCGGACGATGTCGACCTTGTGCTGGATCTCCGGGCCGCGCATATGGCGGTTCGCGCGATCGACCTCGTGGCCGGAGGGCACGTCGAGGTCGAATTTCAGCGCGTCGTAGCCCAACTCGGAGACGACGCGTTTGGCCTCCTCGGCGTTCGATTCGGGCTCGGACTCGTCGCCGGCGTGGCAGTCACAGTACACCCGCACCGCGTCGCGGTACTTCCCGCCGAGGAGCTGGTAGGCGGGCACGTCGAGGAGCTTGCCGGCGGCGTCGTGCAGGGCGATTTCGATCCCCGAGATGGCCGACACCACCTTCCCCGAGATGGAGCCTTCGCCCGACATCTTCTGGATCAGGTGTTCGTACAGGCGGTCGATGTCGAGGGGGTTCTCGCCGAGCAGGAAGGGGGCCATCCGGTCGACGATGTCGGCATCGCCGCCGCCCCAGTACGCCTCGCCGGTGCCGACGACGCCGGCGTCGGTGTAGACGCGGACGAGGAGCCACGGGTAGTTGCCGTCGACCATCGTGGTCTGGACGTCGGTGATCGCCACGTCGCGCGGGCCGCGGTCGGCCGAGAGCCCCATCGTCTCCGCCGAGAGGTCCCGCATCGTGTACTCCGCGTTGGGGTCGTGGAGCGTGCGGTAGTTGGGCATACGCCTTCCGCAAGCGCCACGGTAATCAGCGTATCCCTCGCCGGACGGAGTTCACGAGACGGCTATAGCTTCAAGAGCCGGCCGGTCGTGGGTGGGAACGATGTACGAGACGATCCTCGTGCCGGTAGATGGGAGCGCGGGCGCCGAGGCCGCGGCGGCCCACGCCGTCGACCTCGCGACGATTCACGGTGCGACCGTCCACGCGCTCTACGTGGTCGACGTCCGCATGAGCCCGATCAGCGCCGACATGGACCACGACGAGGTGGTGGCGCTGGTCGACGAGTCGGGTGAACGACCGACCGCGGCGGTGATCGACCGGGCGGAGCGCGCGGGCGTCCCGTCGGTCGAGGCGATTCGTCTCGGCATTCCCCACCGAGTCATCGAGGCGTACGCCGAGGACGAGGGGGTCGACCTCGTGGTGATGGGCACCCACGGGCGGACGGGCATCGAACACGCCCTCGTCGGGAGCGTCACCGAGCGGGTCGTCCGAACCCTCGACGTGCCGGTCCTGACCGTCCATCCCGGTTCGAGACGGGAATGAGACGGGTTCCGTGTCCCGGGGTTCGCCGCACCCGTCCGGTACGGACGCCGAGATGTCAGCGCGTCGGGGACGACGCGAGGTTATTTGGCCCGTGGTACCGTGTGTAATTCGTACGGAGACCACCCGTGACGCACACGCTCGAAATCAGCGACGAACTCAAGGACCGACTCGACAAGCATCTCGAGGAAGACGAGACACCCGAGGAGTTCATCGAGGAACTGGTCTCGATGTACGAGACGGAGGGCACGTTCCTCCAGGAGGGCTACTCGGAGTAACGACGCAGCCCGATTGGTACCGGCCGTCGTCGTCGGTACCGACGTGTCGCAGTTCGTATTACGTCTCGCGCGTGTCGTCCCAGCCACCGGCGTCGACGAGTTCGAAGAGCTTGCCCCAGTTCTCGTCGTCCTCGCTCTCGGGGAGCTGGTCGCGAAGCTGCTGGAAATCCGATCCCGGCACCTGCGTGTGGACGAGGTCGACGATCACCTGGGCGTGATACGCCGCGTCGGACGAGTCGACGTTCTCTATCTCGGCCACGTGCTCGACGAACTCCCGCCAGTCGAACCGCTGACCGTGCTCCCGAACGGCGCCGGTCAGATACCACCGGATCTCCATCGGCAGCGACGCGGCGAGGTCCTCGGCGGCGCCGGCGGGGATTCGCCCCCCGAGCGTCGACAGCGTCGCGCGGATCGACCGAACCGTCTCGCCGGTGCCGGGGAGTTCGAGGCGATGCTGGACCGTCCCGGTGAACTCGTCGAAGTCCATGCCGCAGAAATGTTATTAGCCTATCATCAATGCCGACGGCCATTCCTACGGCGTGAGAACGCGCGTCACGATTCCTCGACGCCGTCGAGCGTGAGCACCGGTCGGTCACAGAGCCGGACGACCCGTTCGGCGACGCTCCCGAGGAGGTAGCGGTCGACCCCGGTCCGCCCGTGGGTGCCCATCACCACGAGGTCAACGTCTTCCGCGTCGGCGTAGTCGACGATGGCGCGGTAGGGGGCCCCGGTCAACACCGACGCTCGAATCGTCGATACGTCGGCGTGCTCCGCCCGGTCGACGACCGAATCCAGCGCCTCCCGGCCCGCCTGTTGGAGTTCGTCGAGAACGGCACCCGACCCGTCGGCGGGGACGGCCCCGGCGTCGACGACGTGAACGACGTGAAGCGCCGCGCCGGCCGCCAGGGCGAAATCGACGGCGTGGCCCGCCGCGGCCTCGGCACAGTCGCTGCCGTCCGTCGGTACGAGCACTGCGTCTAGATCAGGGTCGACGACCGTCCCCTCGTGGACCGTGAGGACCGGCACCGGCGACTCGCGGAGCGTCCGTTCCGCGACGCTCCCGAGGACGAACCGATCGAGGCCGGTCCGCCCGTGGGTCCCCATGACGATGCAGTCGGCGTCGTGCTCGTCGGCGTACGCGAGGATATGCTCGTAGACTGGGGTGTCGGCGTCGACGACGGCCGTAGTGGCTCCGACGCCGTCGGCCGCCGCCCGGTCGGCAACCGCCGTCGTCGCCCGTTCGCCCCCGTCGTCGTCGTCGGATTCGCGGACGTACAGCGCGTGGACCGTGGCGTCGAACCGCCTCGCGAGAGTCACCGCCGCGTCGGCCGCCGCGGCCGCCACGTCGCTTCCGTCGGTCGGGACGAGGATAGTGTCGTACATGATCGTTCGGTCCGAAATCGGACGGGAGTGTCAATAAACCGTCGCGTCGTCCCCACGAAGCGAGAGCGGCGACTCGCGACCCACCGGACGCCGTCAAGTATCACGGCGCAGTCTGCCGATTCGTGTCGACACCACAACCTATAAGAGACGACGATGAGATAATATAATTAAAGACCATGAAAGATGAACACTGCCCGCTGTGCGCCCGGGCCCTCGACTGCCGCACGGAGCTTCGAATCCACCTGATGGTCGAACACCGCAAGAGTACGGTCATCGACGAGTACGTCGACCGACTCGACCGGACGGTCGTCGTCTCGCCCTAGCGACCCGGCTGATACTCGCCGAACTCGTCGCGGAGGACGTTCGATATCTCGCCGACCGTCGCGTACGCCTTGACGGCGTCGACGATGGGGGGAAGCAGGTTGTCGTCGCCGCGGGCCGTCTCGCGGAGCGTCGCGAGTGCGGCCTCGACGGCTTCGTCGTCACGCTCCTCGCGAACCGACTCGAGGCGGTCGATCTGCCGGCGTTCGTCCTCCTCGGTCACCTCCTCTAGGTCTACCTCGGGGTCCTCCTCGACACGGAACTCGTTGACTCCGACGATGATCCGTTCGCCCGCCTCGATCTCCTGTTGGCGGTCGAACGCCACGTCCTGGATCTGCCCCTGCACCCACTGGGATTTCACCGCGTCGAGCATCCCGCCGCGCTGGTCGATTTCGTCCAGCAGGTCGAACGCTTCGTCTTCCAACTCGTCGGTCAGCGACTCGACGTAGTAACTCCCGGCCAGCGGGTCGATGGTGTCGGCCGCGCCGGACTCGTGGGCGAGGATCTGCTGGGTGCGCAGCGCGGTCCGCACGCTCTTCTCGGTCGGTAGCGACAGCGCCTCGTCCTTGCCGTTGGTGTGGAGACTCTGGGTGCCACCCAGCACGGCGGCGAGCGCCTGATACGCCACCCGAACGACGTTGTTGTCGATCTGTTGGGCCGTCAGCGTCGACCCGCCGGTCTGTGTGTGGAACTTCAACTGCCGGGACTTGGGATTCTCGGCGCCGAAACGCTCCGCCATGATCGTCGCCCACATCCGGCGGGCGGCGCGGAACTTCGCCACTTCCTCGAAGATGTTGTTGTGGGCGTTGAAAAAGAAGGACAGTTGTGGCGCGAACTCGTCCACGTCGAGGCCGGCGTCGAGGGCGGCGTTCACGTACTCGATGCCGTTGCCGAGGGTGAACGCGATCTCCTGGGCCGCGGTGGAGCCGGCTTCGCGGATGTGATAGCCCGAGATGGAGATGGTGTTGAACTTCGGCGTCTCCTCGGCGCAGAATTCGAAGATGTCCGTGATGAGCCGCATAGAGGGCTCGGGCGGGTAGATGTAGAGGTTGCGCGCGATGTACTCCTTCATAATGTCGTTCTGGATGGTGCCCCGAAGCTCCGAGCGGGGGACGCCCTGCCGGTCGCCGATGGCGACGTACATCGCCAGCAGGACGGCGGCGGGCGCGTTGATCGTCATGCTCGTCGACACCTCCGACAGCGGGATGCCGTCGAACACCGTCTCCATGTCCCGCAAGGTGTCGATGGCGACGCCCGACTTCCCCACCTCGCCCGCGGCCATCGCCGCGTCCGAGTCGTAGCCCATCTGCGTCGGCAGATCGAACGCCATCGACAGGCCGGTCTGGCCCTCGTCGAGGAGGTAGTTGAACCGCTCGTTGGTCTCCGCCGCCGTCCCCATGCCGGCGTACTGGCGCATCGTCCACAGCCGGCCGCGGTGCATCGTCGAGTAGACGCCGCGGGTGTACGGCTCCTCGCCGGGAAAGCCCACGTCCTCGCGGTAGTCGAGGTCGGTCACGTCCGCAGGGGTGTACAGCGGGTCGACTTCCTGCCCCCCCGTGTCGGTGGTGAACGTCTCCTTTCGCTCCCCGAATCGATCCACCGTCGGCCCGTACGTCTCGGCCTCCCATTCGGCCTTGGCCTCGCGGATCGCGTCGAGGTCGTCGGGGTCGAACATAGCCGACCGGAGGAGCGCCGCGGACTTATATGAACTGCCGTCCCCGTGGGTCGACGCCCCGCCGAACGGGTGGCGGCCCACCGGGGGACGCCAACCACCGACACCGCTTCCACGATACTGGGAACCGGCGACCGGGATTATGACTCCGTCGAACCACTCTTCAAACGAGATGAGCACGATGCAACGTCCCACCACACTTGCCGAACTGCCCCTTGCACAGTGGCAGCCGAGCCCCCACGGTCCCGGCCCGCACGGCCCGCACTGGGGCGGCGGACCGATGGGACCGATGGGCCCCGGCGGCACCGGCATGAGCGGCGCCGGCCTCGGACTGGGTGTCGGCGGCTGGTGGCTCGTGCTCCTGTTTGCCCTCCTCGTCGTCGGCGTCGTCGCCGCGGCGCTGTACCTGACGAGCCGAGAGGACGCCGAGGACGGCGCCCTCGCCGTCCTCCGCGAACGATACGCCGCCGGTGACCTGGACGAGGAGGAGTTCGAGCGGCGCCGGGAGCGGCTGACGGGCGACGCCGGCTAGCACCGTCGGTAGTACAACCCGAACACAAGCGTTCAAGGGTCCGCCCGCCCGCTGTACGGGCATGTACATCGCAGACGAGACGTGGCCCGAACTGGGTGACTACTTCGCCGACGAGTCGCTGGCGCTCGTCCCACTCGGCTCGACGGAACAGCACGGGCCGCACCTCCCCTTAGCGACCGACCACCTGATCGCCGAGGCGTTCGTCCGCGAGGCCGCCGAGCGAACCGGCTTCCTCTGTACCCCGACGATCAACGTCGGCGTCAGTCCCCACCACCGCCAGTTCCACGGCACCATGTGGGTCGACGCACCCCAGTTCCGCGACTACGTCGAGTCCTTCACCCGCAACCTCACCTACCACGGCATCGACCGCGTCGTCTACGTCAACGCCCACGGCGGCAACGTCGACCACCTACGCGAGGTGGGGCGACGCCTCCGCGACGACGAGGAACTCTACGCCATCGAGTGGATGTGGGACGAGAGCATTCCCGAACTCGTCGACGACCTGTTCGCACAGAACGGCCCCCACGGCGGCCCGAAGGAGACGGCGATGATCCAGCACCTCCACCCGCATCTCGTCCGCGACGACCAACTCGAGGCCGCCCGCGACGGCGGCGTTCCGGACGTGGAAGCCGCGGAGACGGTCAAACACGGCTCACGGACCTTCTACGACGCCGCGGACAACACGGGCAACGGCGTACTCGGCGATCAGACCGACGCCACGGCGGAGAAAGGCGCCCGGCTGTTCGAGGCGGCGACAGACCAGCTCTGCCAGCTCTGTGACTGGCTGGACGACCAGCCGTTCGAGGACCTGCTGCCGAAAGCGCACGTTTGATTCCGCATCGACCCGCACGAGCGTAGACCGACGGGCCGCACCGCTCCCGTCCCGGCTGTGGACGACGGTCGCCGAGACGCAGTTACGACGACCCCTACGACCGTTCAGAGCGACAGATCGACGCTCCGCAGTCGGCGGGCGTTGATCGCGACGATGATCGTCGAGAGGGACATGAACACGGCACCGACGGCAGGCGAGAGGAGGATACCGACGGGAGCCAGCACTCCGGCGGCGAGGGGGAGCGCCACGACGTTGTAGCCGGTCGCCCAGACGAGGTTCTCCCTCATCTTCCGGTAGCTCGCCTTCGAGAGTGTGACGAGTCGCACCACGTCGACCGGATCGTTCTCGACGAGGACGATATCGCCGGCTTCGATGGCCACGTCCGTCCCGCTCCCGATGGCGATGCCCACGTCGGCTCTCGTGAGCGCCGGGGCGTCGTTGACGCCGTCGCCGACCATGGCGACCAGTTTCCCCGTGGACTGAAGCCGAGCGACCGTCGTGTCCTTCTCCTCGGGAAGCACCTCCGCGAAGTACTGGTCGATGCCGAGTTCCGCGGCGACGGCCCGCGCCACGTCTTCGGAGTCGCCGGTCAGCATCGCCACCTCGATACCCATCGCATGGAGCGCATCGACTGCCTGCCGACTCTCCTCACGGATTACGTCCGCGAGGGCGAAGGCGGCGGCGACTTCGGAGCCGTCCCGGACGAGATAGACGACGGTCCGTGCGTTCGCGCCGGCCTCCTCCGCGAAGGCGGCGATTTCGGGCGTCGGCTCGACCCCGAGTCGGTCGAGAAGGTTCGGGCCGCCGAGGTGAACCGTCTCGCCGGAGCGCGCGGCCGTGCCGTCCGACGACCCCGAGACGGTCGCCCTGACGCCGAGGCCGCGGAGGTTCTCGAAGTCCGAGACGGGGGCGGCACGGGCGCCGCGTTCCTCGGCGGCGGTCCGGATGGCGCGGGCGATCATGTGTTCGGAGTCGGCTTCGACCCCCGACGCCACGGCGAACGCCCGCCGTTCGTCCCAGTCGCCAGCCGTCTCGACGCCGACGACGCCCTGTTCGCCCTTCGTGAGCGTTCCCGTCTTGTCGAACATCACCGTATCGAGGTTCCGAGCCTCCTCCATCGCGATTCGGTCACGGACGAGGATACCGTTCCGGGCCGCGGTGGCCGTGTTGATGGCGACGACGAGGGGGACCGCGAGACCGAGTGCGTGCGGACAGGCGATGACGAGAACGGTGACGACGCGTTCGAGGACGCCGATCGAGAATCCCTCGACGACGACCCAAGCGACGGCCGTAACGCCCGCGACGGCGATGGCGACGTAGAACAGCCACCCGGCCGCACGGTCGGCGAGCAACTGGGTGCGGGACTTCGAACGCTGGGCTTCCTCGACCAGTCGCAGGATCCCCGCGAGCACCGTCTCGTCGCCGGTGTTGGTCACCCGGACGCGGAGACTGCCGTCCTGATTCACCGTGCCGGTGATCACCGCCGCGCCGGGGTCTTTCGCCACCGGGCGCGACTCGCCGGTGATCATCGACTCGTCGACCGAGGAGTCGCCCGCGACCACCTCCCCGTCCGCCGGCACGCTCGCCCCCGGCCGTACCAACACCACGTCGCCGTCGCGCAAGTCGGCGACGGGGACCGTCTCCGTTCCCCCACCCTCGGTGATCCGTTCGGCGGTGTCGGGCACGAGTTTCGCCAGTTCGTCCAGCGCGCCGGAGGCCTGCCGCACCGAGCGCATCTCCATCCAGTGCCCGAGCAACATGACGTCGATGAGCGTTACGAGTTCCCAGAAGAACGGCGTCGTTCCGGGTAGGAACAGACTGGCGATGGAGTAACCGAACGCGACGGTGATGGCCAGCGAGATGAGCAGCATCATTCCCGGCTTCCGGTTCGTCAGTTCCGTCCGAGCCATCGAGAGGAAGGGAAGACCGCCGTATGCGAAGACGACCACCGAGAGCCCGGGCGTGATCCAGACGCTCCCGGGAAACGTCGGCGCGGCGTAGCCGAAGACACTCTGCACGAACTCACTGAAGTATATGACCGGAATCGAGAGCGCGAGCGACACCCAGAACCGACGGCGGAACGTCCGTTCGTGACCAGTGTGATCCGTATGAGCGCGCGGGCTGACGCCGTTGCCGCTGGCTCCGTGGGCACGGTCGTGTGAGGGTCGGTCGCTCATACGGAGCCTATCGGTACCCTCGGTTAATATGTTGTCTGAGGAACTAATTCGCCCGATGCGAACCGTCGGTAAGGGGTGTCGACATCGTTATGGACTGTCGACAGGTACTGTCGGCAATGGCTTCGATCGGTGTGACCGCTCGCGAATTGCCCCACGAGCGCCCTCGCCTCTCCCTCGTTCTCGCCGTCCTCGTCGTCGAAGTCGTCGGCGCGTCGGGCGCCGTCTTCACCGCACAGGGACTCGCCTCGTGGTACGGCACGATTCGGCGTCCGGCGCTCGCACCTCCAGACTGGGTGTTCGGACCCGTGTGGACGACGCTGTTCGCGCTCATGGGCGTCGCCGTCTGGTTGGTGTGGCGACGACTGTCGTCGCCGCGGGCCGAGCACCGCGCCCGCGTCGCCCTCGCCGTCTTCGCCGTCCACTTCGTCGTCAACCTCGGGTGGTCGGCGGCGTTCTTCGGCCTGCAGTCGGTCGACCTCGGCCTGACCGTCATCATCGTCCTCCTCGCACTGATCCTGCTCACGATGTGGGCGTTCGACCGGGTCGACCGACGGGCGGCGCTTCTCCTCGTCCCGTACCTGCTGTGGACGACGTTCGCCGCGTACCTCAACTACCGCTTCTGGGTGCTGAACTGATAGGGTTCGTCGTAAGCCGGCGTCGGGGCACCGTTGCGACGCTCCGTCCGAGCGGCCGAGCCCCCTTCGCCATCCTTTTGCCCACGCACACCCACCGACGACCTATGTTTGGTGGCGGCGGTATGAATCCGCGGAAGATGAAACAGATGATGAAACAGATGGGCATCGACGTGACCGAACTCGATGCCGAAGAGGTCGTCATCCGGACGGCCGACGAGGAACTCGTCTTCTCGGACGCGCAGGTGACGCGCATGGACGCACAGGGCCAGGAGACGTACCAGGTCGTCGGCGAACCGACGGTCAGCGACGTCGGCGCCGAGACGAGCGAGACGGCCGGCGCCGTCGAGGCTGGCGGCGAGACGAGCGAGGCCGGCGCCGACGACGGCGGTGACGCGGCCATCCCCGAAGACGACGTGGAGCTCGTCGCGACCCGCGCCGGCGTGAGCAAGGGCGACGCCCGGGACGCGCTCGAAGCCGAGGACGGCGACCTGGCGGCGGCCATCGCTCGACTGGAGTGACGTCGACGTTCCTGCTGGTCCACGGCGACCGGGAGTATCTCCGGGCGCCGGGCGAGGAACTCCAGACCGACCTGGGCGTGCTGACGGTCCCCGACGACGTCGAACCCGGTCAGCGACTGGAGACGCATCTGGGCGACGAGTTCGTCGTCCGCGAGCCACGCGGCCCGGACCTGTTCGATCATTTCGAGCGCACGGGGGCGCCGATGATGCCCCGTGACGTTGGGCTAGTGATCGGATTCACCGGCGCCGCGGCCGAGGACCGCGTCCTCGACGCGGGCACCGGAACCGGCGTCCTCGCGGCCTACCTCGGCCGCATCGGCGCCGACGTGGTGACCTACGAACGCGATCCGGAGTTCGCCGAGGTGGCCCGCGAGAACATGCGCCTCGCCGGCGTCGACGACACGGTCGATGTTCGAACGGGGGACGTGACCGACGACCTGGACGACCTGACGGGGTTCGACGTTCTCACCCTCGACACCGAGGACGCCCCGTCGGTCGTCCGGCGGGCGCCCGACTGCCTCGTGAGCGGCGGGTTCGTCGTCGTCTACTCGCCGTTCGTCGAGGGCTCGCGCGCCGCCGTCGAGGCCGCCGAGGAGGCGTCGCTGACCGACGTGACGACCCACGAGACGATCCAGCGGCGGATGACCTTCGACGACCGAGGCTCGCGCCCCGACACCCGGGGCGTCGGCCACACCGGCTACCTCACCGTCGCGCGGTGGCAGTAGCCGACTCCCAGACCTCGGGAGACCGACCGACGGTATAAGTGCGTGGCCGCCGAATCGGCGGATATGAGTCGGGAGCGCGGCGCGGAGATCGACGACGTGCGGACGTGGCCCGAACTGGCGGTCGGTCTCTACGAGCGTCTCACGGGCCGTGGCGCCGAGATCACCTACGAGTTCGACGATCTGGAGATACGGGTCCCGGACCGGATGGGACCGGACGCCGACCACGCCCGCTGGCGTCTCGACGGCACGGTGCGCGTCAGGACTCGGGATCGCGACCCAGACGAGGAGTGACCGACTTCGACCGGGCCCTCGACATCGACGCAGACCTGACGCTCACCGTCGACGACCGGACGGTGACGATCCGGGGCTACGGCGACCTCGTCGTCGTCACGGCGCCGTCGCTCTCGGTCGTCCGAACGCTCGCCCGGACGGGCGTCCCGCCGCTCGACGATCACCTTCTGGACCACCTGTCCGACGCCGACGTGACGCTCGACGTTCGGGTGCGCGGCCGGAGCGTCGCCCGGGTGGGGTCGGGAATCGATGCCGGCCCCCTCTCGCGCGCGTTCGGCGTCGCGCCGGCCCGCGTTAGCCTCGGCGGCCTCCTCTTGGCGACGCTCGGCGAGCGGCGGCGCTAGGCAACGCCGCGGACTAGCTCGAACAGTTCCGCCCGAAAAGCCGCGGGATCGAGACAGTCCGCGAGTGCGTCGGCCGTCGGCCCCGCGCCGTCGACGACGGCGATCGGGTAGGCGCCGCCGGCCAGTCGGAAGGCGCGGTCTGGCGCCCAGACTGCCAGCCACCCGTCGACCGAGAGCGTCACGCCGTCGACCCGACAGCGGGCGTCGTAGCCGAACAGGCGGGCGTCCTCGTCGCCGACGCGGAGTGAGCGGCGCTCGACGCGCTCGACGGTCTCGAATCCCCGGTCTTCGAGGCGGTCGGCGAAGCCGTGACTCGCCCGGGACGCGACCAGCCCCCGGAGCGCACCCGTCACCGGCGGCGACGGGGTGAGTTCGAGGCGGGTCGCGAGAAAGAAGCGCCAGCTTCGATCGACGCCCGTCCGTTCGCGGACGGCTTCACGGAGCCGGTCGTCCTCGTAGAGGCGGATGTGTGCCCTGACGGTGAGGCCGGGGGCGGCGAACGGCGTCTCGGTCGTGTCGCCGGCGTGTCGCCAGTCGGTGAGTGGGTCGTCGGGGACCGACGGCGGATCGACCATTTCGTCTACTGCACGGCGCCGTCACGCATATATGTTGGTCCGTCGCCGGTCGTCCGGCGTCGGCGAGGCTCATAGTGTTTATCGTAACTGTGTCCCGGCGTGTTGCCGAGCGGAGGCGGCAACACGCCGGTACTGACTGACAATACTCAGTATCAGTGGTCGTCTTCGCGCCACTTGTGTTCGCACTCGGTACAGACGAAAAATCGGGTCTCGGACTCGTCGGCCGCGCGGATCTGTTGCATATACCAGTAGGCCTCGTCGTTGTCACACTCGGGACAGTTTGCACTCGTCGTCGGCAGGCCACTTGAGCCGCCGCCGGACTCGATGATCTCCGACTCCTCCTGGGCCTGTGTGGTGACCATCTCGGCTTCCGTCGCCGAGTCGCGCGGCGTCTCGTGTCCACACTGCGTACAGACCCACATTCCGTCGTCCGTCTGCATCATCGATCCACATTCGTCGCAGAACTTCATGCTGACTCGAAGCCTGACCCTCGACGGTCTTTAACCCACGGATGTGCCGGTTAGCCCTCGCCGTCGGACTGCCCGGGCTCACCCACGGCCTCGACCGGGAGGACGTTCTGGAGCTCGGCGAACAGTTCGTCCGGGCCGTGGAAGGCGTCGCTCCCGACTTCGGAGACGAGTTCGCCGAGGTTGGCCTCTCCGTCGGCGAACGTGACGGTGGTATCGACGAACTCGGCGGCCGCGTCGTCGCGGGTGACCGGGTAGTCGAGCCGCTCGAACTGGGACTCGACCCGACTCAGTTTCACGCGTTCGCTCATGACCGAGCGTACGACCCCTCGGCACTTAGAGGTGGCCCGTCGGAGCACTCGACGCAACGCCACCGTCACATCTGCTCAGTACGTGACGATGTCGGGGCCGTCCACGTCACGGAAGTCGGCGACGACGACCGGTTCGTCGAGCACCAGCCCGTGGGTGGCGACCCGCGCCGCTCACTCGAACTCGGGGTCGCGCTTCTCGACGAAGGCCGCCATGCCTTCGCGCTGATCGTGAGTGCCGAACAGGCCGCTCCAGGCCCGCCGCTCCACGTTCAGTCCCGATTCGATACCGCCCTCGTGGAAAGCGTTGAGCGATTCCTTGGCCGCGTAGAGGGCGTGCCGGGGTTTCGCCGCCAACTCGGCCGCCATCTCGTCGACGAACTCGTAGAGTTCGTCGTGGGCGACCAAGTCGCCGACGAGGCCCCGTTCGTGGGCGTCCTGTGCGTCGAGGCGCTCGCCGAAGAGGATCAGCCGGCGTGCCGTCTCGTCGGGGACGAGTCGCTGGAGGAGTTGCGTGCCGCCCCAACCGGGGATGATGCCGAGGTCGATTTCGGTCTGGCCGATGACGGCCCGCTCGCTCGCCACCCGGAGGTCGCAGGCGAGCGCGAACTCGCACCCGCCGCCGAAGGCGTAGCCGTTGATGGCCGCGATGGTGACGCCGGGGTACGAGAGGATGTCACGAACAACCTGCTGGCCGCGTTCGGCGTAGGCGAGGGCTTCTGGCGTCGAGAACTCCTTCATGTAGTCGATGTCGGCGCCGGCGATGAACGCGTCGTCGCCCGCCCCCGTCAGGACCAGGACGCGCGCTTCCTCGCTTTCGGCCTCGGCGATGGCGTCGCCGATTTCGTCGAGCGTCTCGCTGTTCATGGCGTTCAGCGCGTCGGGACGGTCGACCGTGAGTCGGGCGACGCCGTCGGTAACGTCGAGCGTAACGGTGTTCCAAGACACGCCGAGTGCGACGACGGCCAGAAGCGTAAACGTTCGGGGTCGGGCGGGACGCCGTCGCAGTTTTAAGGCTCGGGACGGAGTGTGCGACACTGGCGGCGGCACCAAGTCGGCGCTCCCCCAACCGATGAACCACCAGTGGCTGATCGACCGCATCGACGGCTACATCGTCGATCACTCGCGGCGAGTCATCCTTCTCTTTCTGGTGGCGACGATGCTGTTCGCCGGCGGGCTCGGAAACATCAACACCGAGAGCGGCCAACAGCAGTTCGTCGAGGAACTCCCCTCCTTCCAGGCGTTAGAGCGGGTTCAGGAGGACTTCGATACGAGCTTCTCACAGGTGAACACGACGACGACGCTGGTCCAGAGCGATCAGAACGTCCTCTCCCGCTCGGCACTGCTCGATATGCTCCGCACACAGGAGCGATTCCGTGAGAGCGGCCCCCTCCGGGTCGAAGACACGGAGAGCCCGGCCCGACGGGTGGCCCGGACCCTCGACCCCGACGCGCGGACGCTCGACGAACAGATTCGGGCGGTCGAACGAGCGACGCCGGGCGAAATCGACGCCGCCGTCCGCCGGGCGGCCGAGCGCGAACGCGGCACCTTCCGGTCGCGACTGAGCACGGATTTCAACCGGGAGTCGGCGTCGGCGTCCGCGATGGAGGCGACGGTCACCCACCGCGCGGGGCCGGGCGCCGGGAGCGAGGGCGGCCCCGGCGGGGCGTCGGAGTTCCCCCCGAACAAGGAAGAGCGGATGCAACGCCTCGTGGAGAGCGCGGCGACGGCGTCGACCATCCGCGTTCAGGGGACGCCGCCCGACACGACGACGACGACGCTGACGGTGGTGTTGCCCATCGCCCTCGTCCTGATCGTCGTCATGCTGGCCGTCGCGTACCGCGACGTCGTCGACCTGCTGATCGGCCTCACGGGCATCGTCATGACGTTGATCTGGACGTTCGGCTTCATCGGCCTCGTCGGCATCCCCTTCGCGGTCCTGCTGATCGCCGTCCCACCCATCCTGATCGCGGTGGGTATCGACTTCGGCATCCACGCCATCAACCGCTACCGCGAGGAGCGCATCAAGGGCCGGAGCGTCGAAGAGTCGATGCAACTGACCACCGATCAGGTCAGCGTCGCCTTCTTCATCGTGATGGGCACCTCCGCTATCGGCTTCCTCTCGAACGTCGTCAGCGCCTTCCCCCCGACGCGGGATTTCGGTGTCACCGCGGCCGCGGGTATCGTCTTCACCTTCCTCATCTTCGGCGTCTTCGTCCCGGCGACGAAGGTGTCCGTCGACCGTCTCCGGGAACGGTATCCGATCCCCACGATCACACAGACGCCGTTCGGGTCGGAGTCGTCGCCGCTGGGGCGCGTCCTCGCCATCGGCGCCACGGTCGCGGAGCGCGCGCCGGCGCTGTTCGTGGTACTCGTGCTCCTCACGACGGCCGGGGGCGGCGTCTACGCGACGGGCGTCGACACCGGCTTCAGCCCCGACGACTTCCAGCCGGCGGCGGAGACACCGGGCTATCTCCAGTCCCTTCCCGAGCCCATCCGGCCGCCCGCGGAGTTCGAATACGTGAAAATCGACGACTTCCGGGAGGAGAACTTCGAGCAGGAGGACCAAGTCCTGCTGTACGTTGAAGAGCCGATGCGGGAGGATACGGCGCTCGAACGTCTCTATCGGGCGGGACGCGATCCGCCGCCGACGTTCGAGCGCGACGGGCAGTACGCCGACTCACAGAGCATCGCGACGCTGATCCGGTCACGGTCGCGGACCGACCCGGACGTTCGGCGGGTCGTCGAGCGCAACGACCGAAACGGGAACGGCATCCCCGACGACGACCTCCCGCAGGTGTACGACGCGATGGAGGAGTCGACGGGCGAGGACGACCTCTCGGGCTTTCTGAGCGAGGATCGGCGGAGCGCGCTCGTCGTCTACACCGTCGACGGCGACGAACCGAACGACGCCATCACCGACGACGCGTACCGCGTGGCTGCGGACGTGGAGTACGAGGCCCAGCCGACGGGTAACGCCGTCATCTTCGACGAAGCGCTGTCGCTCGTCCTCGAAACCGTGATCCAGAGTCTCGTCCTGACGCTTCTCGGAGCGGCGCTGTTCCTGGTGTTCGTCTACTGGGCCGTGGAGGGCCGGCCCTCGCTCGGCATCGCCAACGTCGTCCCGATTCTCGTCACCGTCGTCGCGCTCGTCGCGTCGATGCGCGCGTTCGGGATCAGTTTCAACGCGATCAACGGGACGATTCTCGCCATCGCGGTCGGCCTCGGCATCGACTACTCCGTCCACATCGTCCACCGGTTCGTCGACGAGTACGCGGAGCAAGACCTCTCCCCCGCGCTCCGGCGGACCGTCGTCGGCACGGGCGGGGCGCTCACCGGCAGCATGTTGACCACCGTGTTCGGCGTCGGCGTCCTCGCGCTCGCGCTCAACCCGGCTGTCGGCGTCTTCGGGGTGTTGATCGCCCTCAGCGTGCTGTACGCCTACCTCACGTCTATTCTCGTCCTGCCGTCGATCCTCGTCCTCTGGGCGCGATACGTCGACGGGCGCCGGGTCGGGCCGTGACCGGCGGCGATAACCGCGACGACCGGAGAGATCCGAACCGACGCGGCGTTGGGGACGGAGTTCTACGTCGAACACGAGGGACGGGTCGTGCGGATGTCCGTACGCAACTGATCGCCCCGGCTCGCGTCGGCGTCGGCGAGCCCAGGGAACGCAACACCGATATGGGGGACGCCCGAATCGCCGGCCGATGACACTGTCGGCAGCGGAACGCGAGCGGCTGGCGGACATCGTCCGCCTCCAGCCGACGAAGAACAAGGAACTACAGGAGCGGTGGGGGATGGAGAGCGGTAGCGAGGTCCACTCCTACCTGGAGGATCACCTGGCCGACTACTACTACCGCAACGAGGACAGCTACATCTGCGCGACGCCGGAGGCGGCGGAGCTAACGGGCGCCGAACCCGGCCTCGAAGGCGACGAGGACGGCGTCGAGGTCATCCGCGTCCCCGAACTCGAAGCACAGGTGTTCGAGGTGGTGGCCGGCCCCGACGAGCGATCCGAGAGCGTCGTGAGCGTCCTCCAGAAGGTTCGCGCGGCCTTCGACGCCGACCCGGAGGTCGACGCGGTGCGCGAGGCGCTCCAGAGCCTCCGGCGCAAGGGCGTCGTCGAGGTGGTCTACCGGACGGTCCCGACGTTCAAACTCGCCGTGGAGCGCGACGGCGTGGACGTGGAGATCGTCTAACGGCGCCGTCGCCGTCGCGCCGCCAGCAACCGCTTGAGTCCTTTTCCCGGTCCGCCCTCGATTGGCCAGCCGCGGGTACGCCACGCCGGGGGCTCGGGCTGGAACTCGGAACAGGAGCCCGCACACTCCGCGGCCGTCTGGTGACGGGACTTCGCCGCACACCAAGGGACGAACGCGCCGGCGCGGTCCCGGAGCTCGAACCACCGGCAGTCCGGGCGCATCGTGTCGACGTAGGACCGCCACCCGGAGCCGTACGCCCGCTCGGCGATTTCGAGGCGTTTGGCGGCTTTTTCGTCGGCCGACAGCGACGTGTCGCTCGTGGGATCGAGCCGTGCGGGATGCCACGCCACCCGCGCTTCGGGGGCGTCGCTGGCGCTGGTGTCGCCGAAATCGAGCGCCAACACGCCCGCCTCGACGGGGAGGTCCTCCAGCAGAGCGGGTTCGACCGTCGCGCCCGTGGCGGCGGTGGCGACCCACACCTCGTCGGCGAGCGCCGTCGCCACGTCGTGGGCGAGCTGGTCGGCGAGCGCCCGCGCCGCGCTCGCGTCGAGGTCGGGTTTGTTCTCTATCGCGACGATCCGTCGCACCCAGTCGGGGTAGGGCGCCACCCGCCGAATCTCGATTCGGTTGCCGTCACGGCGCGTCTCGACGACGCCGCGGGCGTCGGCGCGGTGGACGGCGGCGCGGACGTAGCGCCACGGGTAGCCGGGGTCGGGGAGGGCGTCTCGGTACCACGCCCACTCGGCGGGGGCGTTGCGGACGACGTGCAGGAGGTCGGAATCGAGCGCTCGCTCGCCGAAGGTGGCGCGGGCGTCGAGGGCGTCGGGGTCGGCCTCGACGACGATGGTGTCCCAGCGCCGCCGCTGCGTGCCGAGTTGGCGGGCGACGACGGGCACCGTCGTCGACTCGCGGTCCGGCGGCCACGCGCGCTCGGCCCAGCGGCAGGTGACGAGTTCGAAGCCGAACTCGGCGTCGCCGGGATACATGGCCTATCCGAGGTACGTCCGTCCGCCCTCGGCGGCCTCGGCCTCGTCGACGAGGTCGTCGAGGTAGTCGTGGGCCTGCTCGAGGATTTCGCGGGGCCCGTCCTGTGTGATGGTGTTGATCGCCTGCTCGTAGTCGCGCCACTGCAGGTCGCGGTGTTCGTTCGAGAGTTCGGCGCTGGCCTCGAACGAACGGGCGATGAACAGATGCACCGTCTTGTGGATGGTGTTGCCACCGGCCTCGAAGACGTAGTCGTACTCCTCGCGGAAGCCGTCGATGAGTCGGAAGTCCTCGATGCCAGCCTCCTCGCCAACCTCTCTGATCGCAGTCTGCTGAAGCTCCTCGTCGCCTTCGACCCCGCCTTTGGGGAACTCCCAGTCCCCCGGACGGCTCTTCAGGAGCAAATACTCCCGGTGGCCGCGGGTGTCGCGGAAGAGGATGGCTCCAGCACTGGTCGCTTCGACCGTCATTACCGGCAGTAAACGGTCATAACGTATAAAGATTTCAAGCTGGATCGCGCCCGCCCGGACGGGTGCGCTTTCGAGCGGACGCATCGGAAGCCGTCGTCAACGCTCCCCCTAACAGGTCGGCGAGAAGCTACGGACGGGTACGATAACCCCTATGAGTGTCGAGCGCGCAGGGAGGGGTAACGATGGCCTTCGTCACGAAACTCAGCTTCCAGAGCGGCGACCGGGACGCCCTCGAAGCGCTCGTCACCGACATCAAGCGGATGGTCGAGCGGAAAGGGGCCGAATGTAAGGGTCCCCACTCCGCGCCGCCGGAGCGACTCACCGTCCCCCAGTACCGCACGCTCGGCCCCGGCGACCAGTTCCCCTCGTGGACCTACACCACCTACACCCGCCGACTGGAGATCCACGGCAACGACGAGGTTGCCGGCCGAGTCGGTCACATGGACTTCCCGGACCACGTCCACGTCGAAATCGAAGTCGACCGAAAGAAACCGCTCGGCCACCGGAAGGACTAGTTCTCGTCGGCGACGCCCAGCAACTCGCCGCTGCCCGTCGCGTCCGCGGCGTCGAACTCGGTGACTCGAATGCGGACGAGTCGGTCCGCCAACCCACGCTCCGCGTCGGGGAGCGTGACGATCGTATCGCCGATCCGAACCTGTGCGACGCCGTCCTCGTACCCCGTCACGAAGGCCGTGAGTTCGTCGCCGGCGCTGTAGGACGGCCGATTCGTCCGGAACGTCCAGCCCGCGAGCAGTTTGCGGAAGTTCATACCCGCGCCACCTCCTCGCTCTGCCGGTCGGGGACGTACTCGAGCCCGTAGCCGGTCCACGCCGCGACGAGGAAGACGGCGACGAGGAACCAGCCGTGGAAGACGTAGGGCCACACCGCGGCGGGGTTAGCGAGCATCGCCTCGGTGAACCAGTCGAACTGCTGGGGGAGCTGAATCATGGCCGCGTAGCCCGCGAGGACGCCGCCGCCCCACGGGAAGATGTAGCCGAGCGCGGAGGTGTTGGCGTCCAGAATGTTGGCTCGGCGGTAGCCGTTGATGTTGAATCGCTGGCCGAGCGTCCGGATGAAGGGCGCGATGGCGATTTCGGCCGCCGTGTTGATCGTGATGGTCGCGTTGACGATGGCGGTACCGATGACCATCGTCGTCTCGGCCCGACGGACCGTCGTCGCCACGTTGTCGAGGAGCCACTCCTCGATGGCGGCGAAGCCGCCGCCGGCGCGCATCACCTGCGCCGCGCCGACGATGAGGAGGACGAGCACGATCAGCGGGAAGAAGCCGAGCGCCCCGGTGTAGAGGCTGCCGCCGACCGCCGCCGACGCGTCGGGCGACACTTCGATCAGCGCGCCGAGGACGGGGAGTCCGGAAAGCGTCGCCGCGATGCCCGATTCGGACGTGGAGCGGAAGACGAGCATCGCGGACGCCGGCGCGAGGCCGAGGACGAGGTTGAGCGCGATGGAGACGATCAGTCCCCACGAGATGGCCTCGATGATGTGCCGGCCCTGCACCGCGGTGCCGATGACGACGGCGATGGAGAGTAAGTGGACGAGGCCGAGGGGCCCGACGCCCGCGGCGGCGTTCACGCCCACGTCGAGTGGCTCGCCCGCCATCGACCGCCCGGCGACGACGTAACTCGCCAGCGCGAGGACGGCGGCGACGAGGGCGTACTTGAACCGCGAGGCGACGACGCCGCCGATGTCGGCGTCCTGGGTCACCGCGCTCACGATGGTGGTGTCGGAGACGGGCGCGAGGTTGTCGCCGAAGACAGCGCCGGAGAGGATGGCGCCGAACAGGAGGACGGGGTCGGCGCCGAGCAGGACGCCCGCGGGGAAGACGAGGCTGGTGAAGGCGACGGCGGTGCCGTAGCCGGTGCCGATGCCCGTCGCCAGCAGGGCGGCGAAAATGAAGGTCAGCGCGGGGAACAGCGCCGCGCCGACGTTGGCGGCGGCCGACGCCCAGACGAGGCCGTCGACGAAGCCGCCGGCCTGGATGGTGTCGGCGAACATGCCGGCCCAGAGCCACGCCACGACGGCCGTCGCCGCCACGCGCTGGGTCATCCCGTCGAAGATGACGTCGGCGTAGGTCTTCCAGTTACCTTTCACGAACAGCATCCCGACGACGAGGCCGACGAGCATACCGATGACGAGCCCGGACGTGTCGCCGATACCCAGGAGGCCGCTCTGGACGATAGCCCAGACGATGAAGACGGCCAGTGGGAGGGCACTCATGCCCCGGCCACCGTAGAATCGGACGCGCGAGGCGTCGGGCGGATCATCAGGGAGGTCGTGTTCGCTCATGCAGTCGGACCTCCCCGATGGACTGAGTAAAAGGAACCGAAACGCGCCCGGCCGGGGCGACAACTTATCCCACCCGCCACACCTTGAGGGGATATGAGCGTCACCGACGAGTTGCTCGATCTGCGTCGCGACCTTCACCGCCACCCCGAACCCGCGTGGCGGGAGTTCTACACCACCGCCCGCCTCGTCGACGAACTGGAGACCCGGCCGCTAGACGAACTCTACGTCGGCCCCGAAGTCCTCGCTGACGACCGCCGGGGCGTCCCGGACGACCACGAACTCGACGAGTGGGCACGCCGGGCTGTCGAGGCCGGCGCCCGCGAGGACGTGGTCGAGAAGCTAACTGGCGGCTACACCGGCCTCGTTGCAGTACTGCGACGGGGCGAAGGACCGACCGTCGGCCTCCGGGTCGACATCGACGCCCTGCCGATCACCGAGGCCGATGGCGACGATCACGAACCCGCACACGCGGGCTTTCGCTCCGAGAACGAGGGCTTCATGCACGCCTGCGGGCACGACGCCCACGCGACAGTCGGCGTCGGCGTCGTCGACGCCATCGCGGGGAGCGACTTCTCCGGCACGCTCAAGGTGTTCTTCCAGCCGAGCGAGGAGACCGTCTCCGGCGGGGAGCCGATGGCCGAAGGCGGGCATCTGGACGACGTGGACTACCTCCTCGCGCTCCACGTGGGCCTCGATCACCCGACCGGCGAAGTCGTCGCGGGCGTCGACGGCTTCCTCGCCGTGAGTCACTTCCGCGCCGACTTTTCGGGGGCATCGGCCCACGCCGGCGGCCATCCCGAACGTGGCCGCAACGCCGTGCAGGCGATGGCGACGGCCATACAGAACCTCTACGCCATCCCCCGCCACGACGAGGGTGCCACACGCGTCAACGCCGGCCTCGTCGGCGGCGGCACCGCCTCGAACATCGTCCCCGAGGAGGCGTTCATCGAGGGGGAGGTGCGCGGCGAGACGACCGAGTTGATGGAGTACATGGACGATCACGCGGGGCGGATTCTGCGGTCTGCCGCCGAGATGCACGACTGCGAAGTCGACGTGGAGTACGAGGGTCGGGCGCCGGGCGGCGAAAGCGACGACGACCTCGCCGCGGTGGTCGCGGACGTGGCCGGCGGCGTCGCGGGCGTCGATTCCGTCCTCGACAGCGACGAGTTGGGGGGCAGCGAGGACGCCACCTACCTCATGCGTCACGTCCAGGAGCGGGGTGGGCTAGCCGCCTACGTCGGCGTCGGCACCGACCACCCCGGCGGCCACCACACGCCCACGTTCGACGTGGACGAGGAGACGATCCGCATCGCCATCGACGTGTTCACGGGGGCGATCGAACGGTTAGGACGGGAGGCGGTGTGACCGGGACGGCTACTCCAGCAGGATCGAGAACCCCCACTGCGCCGACGACTCCGGTTCGGCCCCATCGGAGACCGTGGAGATGGTCGTCTCGAACCGGTACTCCCCGACGGGGAGACAGGCATCCCCGCCCGGCGTCGCGTAGAGGTCGACCGGACGGCTGCTCGACCCGCCGGCCCCGATTTCGAACGTTCGATACTCCTCGGTCGTGGCGATGCCCTCGTGCAGCCGCCAGCAGTCGGGGGCCGCGGGGTACTCGCCCCCGCCCGGCAGGAGCACGAGTTCGCCCGCGTCGTCCGTGACGTACTCGAAGTGGACCGCGCGGCCCTCGCCGAGACGTATCCGCTCGTCCGCGGTGTTCGTGAGCGTCGTCCGGAGTTGCGGCGGATGTTCCGGGGTCGCAGCCTCGCGGACGACTTCGACGGCCGGTCGAACCGGGAGGGCCGGGCAGTCGTCGACGGAGACGAGAGTCATACCCGGACCACCGGTTCCCGCGGATCGAGTGTCGCTCGCGCTGTCGCCACAGGATCTGGCCCCACCCGTATCCGAGGGCAGTTCGCTGCCCGTCTCCGTCGGGGTTGCCGAGTCTTCGCCGTCGCCGTCGGCCCCGCCGGCACAACCGGCGAGACCGATCGAGAGTGCGAATCCAAATCCACCGAGGTGGCGGAGACTCCGCCGTCGTGTCGCGGGCATACGTGGCACAGAGCCTACACGTAGGTAACGCTGTCTGTGGAAACTGCTTCGCAGTCGACGCGTGGTTCCGGTCGAACGTGCGGTTTTCGACGGGGCGACGAACTCAGTACTTCGGCTCCGCGCCCGTCGTCTCGTACACTCGCTCCATCAGGTCGTCCCGGTTGGCCTGCCACGCGTCGAGGCCGGACGGCGAGGCCGGATAGGACTCGTACCGGCCGATCAGTTCCTCGGCCAGTTGCTTCGTCCGGTAGAAGTCCAGAATCGTCCCCCAGTAACCGAAGCTCTTGATGGCGCTCTTGATCTTGAGGGCGAGACCCATGGAAGTCGACCCCGAGTACAGGGCCTCGGCGAGTTTCTCGCCGGGGAGGGATGCGAGCAGGCCCATCAGGTCGTCCACGTCGACGGCGGTGGAGAGCACGTTGTACACGTCGAGGCCGGCGTACCGGGCGCCGAAGTGGTCCATGACGCGCTCGTTGTACTCCCAGAGCGCGGCCTCGGTGGGCCCGCCGTCGGCGAGGGCGTCGACGATGGCCTCGGCGGCGTAGGTGCCGGCGTAGGCGGCGCCCGCGATGCCGCCGCCGGTGGTGGGGTTGACGTGGCCGGCGGCGTCGCCGACGGCCACGAAGCCCGGCGCGACGGCCGAGTCGTACGGGCGGCGAGTCGGGAGTGCAGCGCCGAGTTTGTCCTTCACCTCGGCGCCCCGGAACTCGGGGCGGGTTTGGAGGTCACGCCGCAGGTCCTCGACCAGTTTCATCGGCTCCTCGGTCATCTGGAAGCCGAGGCCGGCGTTGATGGTCGTGCTCGTCCGCGG